>OGOF01000761.1_pt1 | contig 22389 bp, 26 predicted proteins | sample 1552621 | NCBI WGS metagenome assembly OGOF01 (sample SAMEA2580156, study PRJEB22360) | human gut metagenome | biome: human gut; feature: human-associated habitat; material: faeces | place: Denmark | collected 2008/2010
CGAAGACCGGCTCACCCTCCGCGGCGACAGCCTGGCAGTTAACTTAGCTAAATTGCAGCTGGCCTTCTTGAAGAGGCAGTATCTCCTGGTCACCTTGAATGACGGCAGCTGGCGGGTTGGCAAGATCACCAAGCGGATTTCACCCAGCCGCTTCGTTTTCCGCGATGCCGACAACAAGATTTTTTACTTGCTTGACATTAATGACATTTTAACAGTTGAGCTGCCTTAAAGCAAAAAAGAGTCTGGCTTTTCCAGACTCTTTTTTCACTTATGTTCTCTTACGCTTTTCGTTATTTCACGCTGGCGTACTTGAACTGCCAGCCGCCTAGGTTGTCGTTGTTGACATTCTTGATTTCCGGTCTGATCAAGTAAGCAGTTGAGATAGTACTTGTTCTTAACCATCTTCCAAGACAGGTTGGACCCCGTCCAGCCCTTTTGCATATACGGCCCGTTATAAAGCATGTACTTTGAAGCCGTCCCGTAGTTGGACCCGTACTTCTTGACCGCCTTTTCTGCCTGCGGGAAGAAGAGGGCGAAAGCCATCAAGTTCTTGAAGTAAGGAATCCGCCGGTCCAAAGTCACGACCAGCTTGTAGTCGCCTTCTGCTTTCACGCCCAGGCTGGATAAAGGCTTCTTGCCGGCAGTAATAGTCGTGGCATTCTTGATGCCGTCAAACAAGTAGGCATATTCTGAAGCCGTCTTAGGGTTGACCGTTCTTCACCAGGAATAGACAAAGTCCTTGGCCGTGACCGGACTGCCATCACTCCACTTGGACTTGCTCAAAGTAAAGGTATAGGTCTTGCCGGCCTTGGAAACCGTGCTGCTGGTGGCCAGGGCCGGCATCAACTTGCCATTTTTCCCGGTCCGGTACAAGCCTTCCATTGTGTTCCGCAATTGGTCAAAGCTAACAATATCACTGGCCTTGGACATGTCAATGGTCGAAATTTCAGCTGAAGTCGACCAGAAAAATTCCTGCTTCTTGCTGGCCTGGCTATTGGATTTGCCGCAAGCCGTCAGCATAATCATTGACAAGGCCGCCAGAGCCAGTGGCGCTTTATTCTTAATTGGTCTCATTTTTTCGTCCTCTCTTTCTTGCAGATTTTTGCTGGTCCAGAAATACATTATATTTTCTGGGAGTATGTTTAAACTTAAATTGAAACAGCAATTATCCATTTTCAACGCTTTTTACCTGCAATTAAAGCAGAAATTGCGTATTCTTCCCATGCGCATGCAAAAAACTCTCCTGCCTTCTGGCAAGATAGTTATTTTTTGATAATTATTTTCTAATCTTGTTTCCGCTGACTGGCAATCAGGTCGGCCGCGTTTTGCTCAGCAGCTTCGCTGACATTAGCTCCGGCCATCATCTGGGCGATCATCTTGATGCTGCTGTCTTCATCAAGTTCCTTGACCTGGGTAAAGGTCTCACCGGCTGCAACCTGCTTGGCGATGGCAAAGCGGTGGCCGCTACCTGCGGGGAGTGGGTGATGGCGATAACCTGCTTTTGGCCGGCAATCGCGTGCATCTTCTTGCCGATGGCCGCTGCCACCCGGCCGGAAACCCCGGTGTCAATTTCATCAAAGACCATGGTGCCAACCGGCTCAACCCGGGAGAAGATAGCCTTTAGGGCCAGGATCAGCCGGGACTGTTCCCCGCCGGAAACGATCTTGACCAGTGGCATCAGCTCTTCGCCTGGGTTTGGCGCGATGTAGAAGGCCAGGTCATCAGTCCCCTTGACCGTGAAATTATCAGTCTTGGCGAAGCGGATGGAGAAACGGGCTTTGTCCATGTACAGGTCAGCCAGTTCATGCTTGATCGCTTCTTCCAGCTTGAAGGCGGTAGATTCTCTGGCCTGGTGGAGGTCAGCCGCCATGACTGACATTTTTTCCTCAACAGCGGCTATCTGCTTGACCAGTTCTTCTTCGTCAAGGCCACCAGTTTCAAACTGGCTGAGCTCCTTGGAGACTTTTGCATAGAAGTCAAAAACGTCTGCCAGGCTTGGTCCATACTTCTTCTTCAAGTTGTTCAAGAGGTCCAGGCGGTTTTGCACGTACTGGTAGCGTTCTTCATCAAATTCCAAGCTGTCCATGATGTCGCCCAGTTCTGAGCGGGCATCGCTTAGCGAATATACCCCGTCAGTAATGGACTGGGCCACATTCTTGAAGTCCTTGTCCAGGTCGGCCAAATCTTCTGCCGTTCCTTGGGCATCCCCCAGCAGGCTGGTTAAGCCATGTTCGTCATCGTCAAAAAGCTGGATCATGAAGTTGGCGGATTCAGCAATCTTCTGGTAATTGTTCAGCTTGTTGAACTCGTCTTCCAAGTTCTGGTCTTCCTGCTCATCCGTCAAATCCGCTTGGGTCAACTCTTCGACCTGGAACTGGAGGATGTCCTGGCGCTGGGCCAGTTCCCGGCTGTCCCGGCGCAGGTGCTCCAGGCGCTGGTTAAGGCTTTGCCAGGTCTGGTATTCAGCCTGGTACTTGCATAAAAGGGGCTTGAAGTCCTTGCCCGCGTATTCATCGACTAGGTCAATCTGCCGGCTTTGGTCCATCAGCATCTGCTGGTCGTTTTGGCCATGGATGTCGACCAGGTACTCACCAATTTTTGCCAAAGCGGTGATGGTGGTCAGTTGCCCGTTGATCCGGATGACGTTCCGTCCCTTGCTAGAAATCTCCCGGCTGATGATCAGGTCATCACCGTCCATCGGCAAGCCGTAGTCATCCGCGATTTGTTCAACTTCCCGCATTTCCTCATCTTGCAGGGTAAAAAGGCCCGTCACCACTGCCTTGCTCTGGCCAGACCGGACCATTTCTTTTTGGGCCCGGTGGCCCAGCAAAAGTGACAAAGCATCGATCAAGATGGACTTGCCGGCCCCGGTTTCCCCGATCAGGACTGTCATTTGCGGCTGAAACTTGATTTTCAGACTCTTAATGATAGCAAAATTCTGGATATCCAATTCAACAAGCATAAGCGTCCCACAGCATCCTTTCTACAGACCCTGGGCAGCCCGGGCAACCAGCTCGCTGACTGAGCCGGACCAGAGATTCTGCCCTGGATTTGCCTGGTCCTTCTTCAAGTGAAGCAAAAATTCAATATTCCCCTTGCCGCCCTTGATTGGTGAATAGTCAACGCCCAAAATGGAAAAGCCAATTTCCAGGGCCTTGGCCATAGTGTGCTCGATCACTGCCTGGTGAACCGCGTGGTCCCGGACGATCCCGTGCTTGCCGACATTTTCCGGACCGGCCTCAAACTGGGGCTTGATCAAGCAGACGGCATCCCCCTGGTCTTTCAAGATTTCATACATCGGAGGCATGATCAAGTCCAGGGAGATAAACGACACGTCGGTCATGGCGAAGTCCGGCAGGCCTTCGGTAAAGTCGGCGGGAACCGAGTAGCGGAAGTTCTGCCGCTCCATCACCACCACCCGGGGGTCATCCCGCAGCTGCCAGGCCAGTTGGTTATAGCCCACGTCCAAGGCATAGACCAGCTTGGCCCCATTTTGCAGGGCCACGTCGGTAAAGCCACCAGTTGAAGCCCCGATATCCAGGCAGACCTTGTCTTTTAAGTCAACGTTCCAGACCTTGACCGCCTTTTCCAATTTGAAACCGCCCCGGGAAACATACTTGAGCTTATCCCTTTTAATGAAAAATTCCTCGTCAACGGGAAACTTCTCCCCGGCCTTATCGATCCGCTGGTGGTTGTGGTCAGTTACAAGACCCGCCATGATGGCTCTTTGGGCCTGAGTTCTGGAGTTAAAAATTCCCTTGGCGGCCAATAATACGTCCGCGCGTTCTTTACTTGCCATTACAGTACCTTCTGATATAAATCCAAAAAGCCCAACAAAACTTCTGCCTTTTCCCCGGCCAGGTCAGCCTTGCCTTTTTCAATCAGCTGCTTGAGTTCATTTCTGGTTGCCTCTGCCCCCAGCATGGTCAAGCTGTTGTTCTTGCCCACTTCCTGGTCCTTATGGGTCGCCTTGCCCGCTTCTTCCTGGCTTTCAACGATGTCTACCAGGTTGTCATAGAGCTGGTAAGAGCGGCCAAAGTGCTTGGCGAAGGCCAGGTACTTTTGGGCCTGCTGGTCAGGGCAAGCAGCTAATGCCGTGGCCATCTGAACGCTGGCCAAAATCAAGCAGCCGGTCTTCAACCATTCCATGCGGTCAATCACTTCTTCACTGCTGTCTTCATTGTTGGTGGTATCGATGTCCAGATATTGGCCAGCCACCATCCCCTTTGGACCGACAGCTTCAGTAATGATCTCGACCAGCTTCCAGTTATGTTCAGCCTGGGCGATCCACTGGATACCTAAAGGCTGGAGGGCATCCCCGGCCAAAATAGCTTCAGCTTCGCCCCATTTCTTGTGGCTGGGGCATTTCCCCCCCGCCGGTAATCGTCATTGTCCATGGCCGGCAGGTCATCGTGAATCAAAGAATAGGTATGAATCAGTTCAATCCCGCAGGCGGCCTGGACTTCTTTTTCGGTGATCTCAACGCCCAAGGCGTCTAAAGTTGCCAAAAAGAGCAAAGGCCGCAGGCGCTTGCCCCCAGCCATAACTGAATAAGCCATGATTTCAGCAAAACGGGGGTCATCGCTTTCTTTTGCCAGTTGTCCTTCTAAAAAAACATTGATGATTGGCGTGTACTTAGCTTGAAATTCTTTAAAAGTTGTCATGGCTTTATTCCTTTGGTGCTGAAGCATCTGTTGGATCAAGTTCCTTCTCGCTGCCATCAGACTCGATCAACTTGGCCACGGTGTTTTCGGCCTTGGTCAATTCCTGCTTCAATTCCCGGCTCAGCTTGACTCCGGTCTGGAACTGGGCCAATGATTCTTCCAGTGACAACTGGCCATTTTCCAGCTGGCCAACGATTTCCTGCAGCTCCTTGAGCTGGCTTTCAAAATTGTTCTTCTCAGTCATTCTTTTCTTCCTTAATCTCTTCAATCCGGCCGATGGCCTGGCCATCCTTTAAGTGCAGGCGAACCTGGTCGCCTGGAGCCAATTGCTGAACTGACTTGACCACGTTGCCGCTCGCGTCAGTCGTGTAGCTATAGCCCCGGGCCAGGGTCTTTAAAGGACTGTAGTCGTCCAGCTGCTGGACGGCCTGCCGGCAGGCAGCCTGCTTTTGTTCCAGAATCCGCTTGATCCCCATTTCCAGGCTCTTGGCCAGGTAGCTATTTTCCTGCTTAAGCTGCTTGATTCTCCGGTCTGGGGCCTGGTGCTGGAGGCGCTGGGTCAAAAGGCTGAGCTTTTGCCCCTGGTCTTTGACAATTACTTCCATCATCTGGCTCAGCTGCTGGGACAATTGGTCGACCTGCTGCATCTTCTGCTCATAGAGGCGCTGGGGCTCTTTCATGATAAAAGAATTCTCCAGCTGGGCCAGGGCCTGGGCCCGGACCTGGATCACGGCCCGGATGTCGGTCAAAAGCCGGGTCTGCAGCTGGCCAATTTCAGCCAAGACCAGGGTCAGGGCCGGCGTCGCCATTTCAGCGGCTGGCGTTGGCGTAGCCGCCCGGCAGTCAGCTACCAGGTCACAGAGGGTGGTATCTGTTTCGTGACCAACTGATGAAATCACCGGCATCTTCATGGCATAAACCTGGCGGACCACTTCTTCTTCGTTAAAAGGCCACAGGTCTTCTAAAGACCCGCCCCCCCGGCCGATAATGAGCACGTCATATTCATCTGCCCGGGCTTGGATCTGCTGCATAGCAGAAACCAAGCTGCCAGCTGCGCTTTCTCCTTGCACCTGGGCTGGAAAAAGGTCAATTTCAACGTGCGGGAAGCGGCGGTTAGCCGTTACCATGATGTCGTGGATGACCGCCCCGGAGGCTGAAGTAACAACAGCGATCTTATCTGGAAAAAGGGGCAGAGGGCGCTTGTGCTCTTGGGCAAAGAGGCCTTCTTTAGCCAGCTTCTCCTGCAGCTGCCTAAAGCGTTCATACAAGGCACCAAGGCCGGCCGGTTCCATGCTTTTGGCATAAAACTGGTAGCTGCCCTGGGCTTCATAAGTTGACAAGCGGCCGGTCACGTAGACCTTCATCCCTTCTTCCGGCTCGAACTTAACCTTGTCAAAGTCTCCGCGGAACATCACCACATTGATTTTAGACTTGTCGTCTTTTAAAGAAAAGTACTGGTGACCACCTCTCCGGAAGCGGAAATTCGACAATTCCCCTTGGAGAAAAATTTGCCGCAGGTAGGGATCCCGGTCAAATTTCTGCTTAACATACCAATTTAATTCACTGACAGTCAGGTACTTTTCGTCCATCCCCTTAATCGAGTCCATGCTGTCTCCTCGTCAATTTGATGACTTCTTCCATTAAAAACTCTACCGTCAAAGGGCCAACCCCGCCAGGCACAGGCGTGATCCAGCTGGCCTTTTCTTTAACGGGGGCAAAATCAACGTCACCGACCAGGTGGCCGTCCACCCGGTTGATGCCTACATCAATCACGACCGCCCCTTCTTTAACCATGTCCGCCTTGATCATTTCCGCCTTGCCGACCGCGCAGACCAGGATGTCGGCCTGCTTGGTCAAGTCAGCCAAGTTCCGGCTGCGGGAGTGCAGGATTGAGACAGAAGCGTTTCTTTCCAGCATCAAGGCAGCCAGGGGCTTGCCGACAATGTTTGACCGGCCGACAATCACGGCGTTCTTGCCAGTCAAGTCAATTTGGTAGTGGTCCAAAAGGGCAATGATGCCGGCAGCCGTAGCTGGTTCGACAAAGTGCTTGCCCTGCCAGAGGCGGCCGATATTGGCCGGAGTCAGGCAGTCAACGTCCTTCTCCGGATCGATCCTTTCAATGACCCGGTCGGCATTGATCTGCGGGGGAACCGGTAACTGGACCATCAGGCTGGAAACTTCCGGGTCCGCGTTCAAGCTGTCGATCAACTTTAAGACATCCTCTTCGCTTTCATCAGCCGGCAATTGATAAACTACCTGCTTGATACCCAGCTTCTCAGCCTTCCGCTTCTTAGAGGCGACATAGACCTTGCTAGCCGGATCATCGCCAATATTGATGACGCAGAGCTTGGGACTAACCCCATGCTCTTTTAGGGAATCCACTTCACTGCCTAACTTTTCCCCTAATTCCCGGGCCAGCTTCTTCCCGTCTAAAATTTCTCCCAAAACTGCCTCCTTAAGAAAAAAAACCGGCGAAACACCGGCTTAAAGATTATTTTAAAGATTATTCTTGCACAAAGTTTGCCAATATGCCATTGATGAAGGCCTTTGACTTCGGATCATCAAACTCGTCACACAAGTTCAAAGCCTCGTTGATGGCTGACCGGTCTTCAATAACCGGGCTGTACAGCATTTCATACAGGGCTACTTCCAAAATCGCCAAGCTGGTCTTGCTCAGCCGCTCCAAGCGCCAGCCTTGCTTCAAGTTGGCGGAAAGCTTGTCACGCAGTTCAGCCTGCTTGTCGATCACGCCGCTGGCCAGTTCCTGGCTGTAGGCCGGCAAAGTATCCAAGTCCAAAGCGGACTTGACATTGTTTTCCAATTCACTGGCCGTCAAGCTGGGATCCTGGTTGTACAGATAAATGGCTTGCAGTGCAATTCTTCGACTATCGTGTTGATTCATTACTTATCTTCTTCTTGATCGGGGAATAGTGGTTGACCAGCATCTTCAAAGTTCTTTTCATCTTCAGGGAAGACGAGACCAACGACATGAACATCAATGGACTTCAAATTCATATCCGTCATCTGAGTCAGCTGCTGCTTCAGAGCTTCTTGAATCTTGCCCGCAACAGCTGGCACGTTGACGCCGTACTTGAGATATACGTAAACGTCAGCCGTCAGTTCGCCGTCTTCATCAACTGAGACGGCAACTCCCTTGCCCCGATCCTCGCGGCCAAAGACACGGCTCAAGCCTGACTTCAAGCCACCGCGCATCCCGGCAACACCGTCGACCTTCTGAGCTGAAATGCCCAGAATGACTTCGAGTACCTGCAGGTCGATCTTGATTTGATCGCCCTCATCATTGCCGCTTAAAACGATTGTTGAATTATCAGCCATTTTTCCACCTCGAAAACTACTACTTAGAACGTGATACGTATGAACCGTCACTAGTGTTAATCGTCAGCACGTCACCAACATTGATAAAGAATGGCACAGTGACAACCAAACCGGTTTCCATCGTAGCTGGCTTACCACCACCTGATGAGGTATCGCCGCGGATGCCTGGTTCGGTTTCAACGACTTCCAGGTCAACCGTGTTTGGCAGGTCCAGACCCAAGGTTTCACCATTGTGGGAAATAATGTTCACAATCATGTTTTCCTTCAAGTACTTGGCTTCCTGGTCGATCTGAGCGTTTGGCACTTCCAATTGCTCGTAAGTTGCCGTGTCCATGAAGACATAGCTTGAACCGTCGTTGTAAAGGTATTGCATTTGCCGAGTTTGAATGTCAGCCGTTTCGACCTTGGCAGTTGAACGGAAAGTGTATTCTTGAACGGCGCCAGTCCGCAAGCTCTTCAGCTTTGAACGAACGAAGGCACCGCCCTTACCTGGCTTAACGTGCTGGAATTCAACGATACGCCACAGGTCGTTGTTGTATTCGATCGTGAGGCCGTTCTTGAATTCGTTAACAGAAATCATTGTCATCTGGTAAATCCCCCATTTCTACATATTAAATTGTACCAATAAACACTAAATTTTACCATAAAAATAATCTTACAGGTGAATGAGTTCGTCCTTTGGCAAAGTGGACAAAACTTCCGGAGTGTCGCCATTAACCAGAATATCATCTTCGATCCGGACCCCGCCTTGCGGCAGGTAGATGCCTGGTTCAACCGTGTGCACGATCCCGTTTTCCAGGGTCGTCTGGCTGAACAAAAATTCCGGCTGACACATTTCATGGATTTCCAGGCCGATTCCGTGACCAATCCCATGGCCGAAGTATTGCCCGTAGCCGGCGTCATTGATGTAGCCCCGGGCTGCCTGGTCAACGTCCTTGCCAGTTGCCCCGGCAACAGCGGCGGCAATCCCCCGCTTTTGTGCTTCCAGAACAATCTTGTAGATCTTTTCCAGTTCGTCTTCCACGCTGCCCAAAGCGTAGGTTCTGGTAATGTCGGCGGTGTAGCCGTTATATGAAGCGGCCGCGTCAATTACGACCAGTTCGTGCTCTTTCATCAAGCGGTCGCTGGCCACCCCGTGGGCCCAGGAAGAACGGGGACCAGAAGCGATAATTGAGTCATAGCCCGGGCCGTCGCCGCCGTAGAGCTTGAAGAGGTAGTCGAGCTTGGCGCCCACGTCTCTTTCCTTGGCACCTGGCTTAAGCATTGGCAGAACTTCTTCAAAGGCTCTTTCTGAGATTTCAACAGCCTTTTTAAGAGTGGCCAGTTCCAGGTCATCCTTGACATTGCGGACCCGTTCAACGATTTCAGCAGCCATCACCAGGTCAACATCTGGCAGCTGGGATTTGATCGCGTCATATTCATAAGCAGAAACAAATTCTGCTTCGACTAAGAGTTTCTTGACCCCCAGCTTCTTGACTTCTGCCGCGATTTCGGCCGCTTCGTGGCCATGCTTCATGACTACCTTCAGTTCACCCACTGCCTGGGCTTCGATTTGCGGGGCAAAGCGGGAGTCTGACAGAAGCACCCGGTCGCCGTTTTTGGTAATGATCAGCTGGGCTTCTTCACCGGTAAAATTGGTCAGGTAGCGGTAGTTTGCCCGGTTGAAAACCAAGAGGGCATCCGCGTCCTTGTCCTTGATCAAGTCAGCAGTTCCCTTGATCCGTCTGGTCAACAGACTTAACAATTCATTGTTCTTGCTCATAAGCACCATCCTTTTCTGCAGCTTTTAAGCTTTTATTCATGATGCTTTTATTATACAAAAGATCAAGGACTTAAACATGCTTTCCCTGGAAAAAGGGCAAGAAAAAAGCAGGCAGCTGGGCTGTCTGCTCCTTTACCGGCTTGATTATTCAGCGTCTTCTACTGGCAAAACAGAAACTTGCTTCTTGTACTTGCCAAGACGTTCGAACTTAACAACACCGTTAGTCAGTGCGAACAAAGTGTCGTCGCCACCGCGGCCAACGTTCTTGCCTGGGTGGATCTTAGTACCACGTTGACGGTAGATGATTGAGCCAGCGTGTACTTCTTGACCGTCGGCACGCTTTGCGCCCAAACGACGACCAGCTGAGTTACGACCGTTGGTAGTTGAACCACCACCCTTGTGGTGGGCGAGTAACTTTGCGTTTGAAAGAATGTTCATCATCATAGTGTTCACCTCTTACTAAGCTTCGATGCTCTTAACAGTAACCTTGGTGTAAGGTTGACGGTGACCGTACTTAGAATGTGAGTGCTTCTTTGGCTTGTACTTGAAAGTTACAACCTTCTTTTCCTTGCCTTGCTTGTCAACACTAGCAACTACCTTAGCACCTTCAACTAATGGAGCACCAACCTTAACGTCGTCACCATTAGCTACCAAGATAACTTTGTCAAAAACAACTTCTTCGCCAGCTTGTGCGTCAAGCTTTTCAACGAAGATACTTTCGCCTTCGGCAACCTTGTATTGCTTGCCACCGGTCTTAATAACTGCGTACATTAGTACACCTCCGTATAAAATTACTTAGACTCGCCATCAAAGGTGCTGCCCAAAGCAGGCTTGTCAACCTTATCTGCGCGGTTGCAGAATCGAGGTATCACTCAAATTGCAACTCTGTTAGTATAGCACGCTTTGCCCGCCTTGCTCAAGTCTTTTGCCAGGCAAATTCCTGTTTTTGCCAGATTTTTTGCGTTAAACTCAAAAGAGATAATTTAGTAAGGAAGAAATCGAGGGAAAAACATGCCAAAATTCTATGGATACAAGCGCTGCTCCACTTCCCGGAAGGCCCAGAAGTGGTTTGACGACAAAGGCATCAGCTATGACTTCCAGGACCTGGTGGAGACTCCGCCGGAAAAAGACCTGCTCTTGTCCTGGCTGACCAAGTACCAGGACCGCGGCCTGCGCTACTTTTTCAACACCAGCGGCCAGCACTACCGGCAAATGGGCCTGAAAGACAAGTTGCCAAATATGACTACAGAGGAAGCCGCTGATCTCTTGTCTAAAGACGGCAAGCTGATCAGGCGCCCCCTGGTCGTTGATGACCAGCACTTAACCTGCGGCTTTAAAGAAGAGGTCTACGAGCAGACCTGGAAATAAGCAAAAACAAGTTCCGGCTTCTGGAACTTGTTTTTTTGCTTTTATTCCCCCAAGGCCTGGGCCAGGTCGGCAATCAAGTCGTCCGCGTTTTCCAGGCCCACTGAGAGCCGCAAAAGCCGCGGCGTAATTCCCAGCCTGAGACGCTGGTCTTCTGCAACATCGTCATGGGTCTGGTAGTAAGGAATGGTCAAGAGGCTTTCTGGCCCGCCCAAGCTTTCCGCGAAAGTAATCAGCTTGACGCTCTTGAGAACCCGGTCGACTTCTTCGTCGCTGTCCAAATAAAAGGAGATCATCCCCGCCTTGCCCGGGTAGAGGACTTTTTCCACGTGCGGCGCCTGCTCCAGGAAAGAAACGATCTTTTTCGCGCTGGCCGTGTGCTGCTGCATTCTTAAAGGAAGAGTCTTCAAGCTTCTGTTCAAAAGCCAGCTGTCAAAGGCGGACATAGTGTCGCCAACCGTAATGGTGTACTGGAAGTAAAAATCGGCCAAAACCGGATCCTTGACCACCACGACCCCGCCTAAAATGTCGTTGTGCCCGCCCAGGTACTTGGTGGCTAAGTGAATGACCACGTCTGCCCCTTGGGTCAGCGACTTTTAAGTATTGTCAACGGCCACCAGGATATCAGGATTATAGTCATGAATAGCATCAGCCACGGCCTGGATGTCTACGCTCTTCATCATCGGGTTGGACGGGGTTTCCAGCCAAACAAGCTTGGTCTTTGGCGTCAAAAGCCCCAGCAAATTTTCCAAATTAACTGTTTTCTTAATCTAAAACTAATTATACCCGAAGGATCAGCCTTTTCCTAGCAGATAGGAAATGAAAAAAAAATAACCTTCGAAAGCAGTTTCCCGCTTTCGAAGGTTATTCTTTTTAACCACCAAGGTAGGCCTTTTGCACAGCCAGGTCGTTGAGCAGGTCCTGCCCGCTGCCGGTCATCTTAACTTCGCCTGAGGCCAAAACGTAGCCCTGGTTGGCAATGCTGAGGGCCTGCCGGGCGTTTTGTTCAATCAAGAGGACAGTCATGCCTTCCTTGTTAATGCTTTTAATAATGTCAAAAATTTCCTGGATGTAGATTGGCGCCAAACCCATGGATGGTTCATCCAGCAAGAGCAGCTCCGGCCGCGCCATCAAGGCCCGGGCCATGGCCAGCATCTGCTGTTCCCCGCCGGAAAGAGTTGCGGCGTCTTGTTTTTGCCGTTCCTTCAAGATCGGGAAGCGTTTGAACATGGCTTCCATGTCCTTTTCCACCCCGTCCTTGTCCTTTCGGAGGTAAGCGCCCAGCTGCAAGTTTTCCTTTGAGCAAAAGAAAAAGGAGCCAATGGCTCCTTTTTTCCAGCTTTAAAAGCGCTTGCCGGTTGCCCGGTAGCCGATATCACGCCGGTAGAATGTCTGCGGGATATCCAGCTTGGCCAGGTAGGCATAAACGTGTTCTTGGGCTTCTTTTAAGTCAGCTGCCTCAGCCCGGACCATCAAGATCCGGCCGCCGCTGCCGGCCAAATCAGTAGCCGGGCCGGTTACGTTGGCACAGTCAACGAAAATGCCATCTTCAGCTGGCAATTGGCCCAGTTTTTGCCCCTTAAGCGGCTTCTTCGGATAGCCTTCAGCGGCCAAAATGACGCCAAGGACTGCCTCATCCTTTTCTTCAACGGCTGGCATTTCCTCATCATTTACGCAGGCAGCAACCAGTTCCGCAAAGTCGCTCTTCAAGCGCGGCAAAACAACTTCCGTTTCCGGGTCACCCAGGCGAACATTGTATTCGATCATTTTCGGCCCCTGCTTAGTCATCATGAGGCCCAGGTACAAAACGCCGTGGTAGTCATAGCCGCCAGCCAGCAGACCCTTGGCCGTCGGTTCAACCAACTGGTCAACGATTTCCTGGTATTCAGCCTGGCTCAATTGCGGAACCGGGCTGTATGACCCCATCCCGCCGGTGTTCGGCCCCTTGTCGCCGTCATAGGCCCGCTTGTGGTCCTGAGCCAGAGGCAGGAGGCGGTAATTGCCCCCCTGCATAACGGCAAAGACGGAGTATTCCGGGCCAGTCAGGAATTCTTCAAGAACTACCTGCTTTTGCCCCTTGGCAAACATTTCCGTCAAAGTAGTTTCCGCCGTTTCCTGGTCTTCAGCGATGACCACGCCTTTCCCGCCGGCCAGGCCGTCTTCTTTCAAAACGACTGGCAAGCCAAAGTCTGGCAAGGCACTAATGGCAGTTTCCGCACTCTGGAAGGTTTCATAACGCGGGTGCGGCACCTGGTACTTTTCCATGAACTGCAGAGCATAGTCTTTTGACCCTTCCAATCGGGCTGCTCTGGCATTAGGCCCGAAGATCTTCAAGTCAAAAGCATGGAAGTAGTCAACAATCCCGGCTACCAAGGCATCTTCCGGACCCACAAAGGTCCAGGCAATGTCTTCCTTAATAGCAAAGTCCTTCAAGGCCTTGAAGTCGTCTTCTGCAATACCGGTAGCTTTAACGCCGATCGCGGCCATGCCGGAGTTGCCCGGCGCGCAGAAGACTTCTGCAACGTGCGGACTCTTCTTCAAAGCGCGGGCGACGGCGAATTCCCGGCCGCCAGACCCGACTACCAAAATTTTCAGCTTGTCTTTCATTTTTTATCAGCCCTTTTAGTGTCTAAAGTGACGGACGCCAGTGAAGACCATGGCAATGCCGTACTTGTTGGCCATGTCGATGGATTCCTGGTCACGGACAGACCCGCCTGGCTGCACGATGGCCTTGATGCCGTGCTTACCGGCGTATTCAACGCAGTCGCTGAATGGGAAGAAGGCATCGCTGGCGATGACTGCCCGGTCGTCCAGGGCTTCTTCCGCGTGGTCGATGGCAATCTTTTCAGAGTCGATCCGGTTTGGCTGGCCGGCCCCAACACCCAGGGTGCGTTCATTGTTAGCGACAACGATCGCGTTGGACTTGGTGTGCTTGACTGCCTTCCAGGCAAAGAGGAGACTTTCCAGCTGCTCTTGCGTTGGCTTGGCCTCAGTTACGCATTCCCAGTCAGCGAAGTCTTCGTCCAGAACATCCTGGTCTTGCACCAGCAAACCGCCCATGACGGATACAGTTTCCTTGCTGGTTGCTTCGTCTTTCTTGCTGAAGTCCAGCTTAAGGATCCGGAGGTTCTTCTTCTTGGTCTTCAAGGCTGCCAAAGCATCTTCATCATAGTCTGGTGCGATGATGATTTCCAGGAAGATCTTGTGCATCTTTTCAGCAGTTGCCAGGTCAACCTTCCGGTTCAAGGCAATTACCCCGCCAAAAATTGATACAGGGTCAGCAACGTAAGCCCGGTCCCAGGCTTCTTCTAAAGTATTCCCTTGGCCGATCCCGCATGGGTTCATGTGCTTCATGGCCACGACAGTTGGCTTGCTGAATTCGCGGACGCATCTCAAGGCTTCGTCAGCATCCTTGATATTGTTGTAAGACAGCTGCTTGCCGTTTAATTGTTCAGCTTGCAAAACTGAGAAGGCCTTTGGCAGGGCATCTTCGTAGAGCCAGGCCTTTTGGTGGCTGTTTTCCCCGTAGCGCATGGCTTCCTTTAAGTTGTAAGTTAAAGTCAGCTTTTCCGGAGCAGTTTCGCCGGCCTTTTCAGTCAAGTATTGGGAAATCAAGGCATCGTATGAAGCAGTCAGGCGGAAGGCCTTAGCCGCTAAGCGGGCCCTGGTTTCCAGGCTGGTAGAGCCGTCTTTTTCAATTTCAGCCAAAACCTGGTCGTAGTCAGCCTGGTCAACCACGATCGTTACATCGCGGTAGTTCTTGGAAGCTGACCGCACCATGCTTGGGCCACCGATGTCAATGTTTTCGATAGCTTCAGCCAGGGTCACGTCAGGCTTTTCAATGGTCTGCTTGAATGGGTAGAGGTTAACGCAAACCAAGTCGATTGGCGTAATCTTGTGTTCCTTCAAAGTTGCCACGTGTTCCGGCAATTCCCGCCGGGCCAGGAGGCCGCCATGGATGTAGGGGTTCAAGGTCTTGACCCGGCCGTCAAGAATTTCCGGAAAGCCAGTCACATCTTCAACTGAAATAGTTGGGATGCCGGCTTCATCCAAAACGCGCTTGGTACCGCCAGTTGACACGATTTCGTAATCATTGGCCACCAGGCCCTTGACGAAAGGAACCAAGTTGTTCTTGTCTGAAACACTTACAAGTGCACGCTTCATTTATTTGTTCTCCTCTTCAAATTTCAGCAAAGCTTTTCTCAAGGCTTCCGGATACAGATGGTGTTCACATTCGTGAATTCTTGCTTCCAGAGTATCAACCGTGTCGTCGTCATAGATCGGCACGTGCCTTTGGGCAATGGCCGGACCAGAGTCCAGGCCAGAGTCGATATAGTGAACCGTTACCCCGGTTTCAGCCGGGTGGTCGGCAAAGGCCCGTTCAATTGAGTGCAGGCCTGGGTAAGCCGGCAAATAAGCCGGGTGAAGGTTGACGATTCTGCCTTCATATTCGCTCAAAATCGTTGGCCCGATCACCCGCATGTAGCCAGCCAGGGTAATAAAGTCGATTTGGTAGTCCTTTAAGACTCGAAGGATCTTTTCTTCGTACTTTTGCTTGCCGCCGCAGGACTTGACCGTAAAAGTCACTACCGGTGTGTGGAATTTTTCTGCCCGCTTAATCACCGGAGCGTCCGGGTGGTCACAAAAGAGCAGGGCAAGGTCGCCGGGCAGGTCGCCCTTTTGAAAATGTTCGGCCAGAACTTCATAGTTAGTTCCGTTGCCGGATGCAAAAATTGCTACTTTCATTATTCTACCAATTTAATAATGATATTCTCGCCGTCAGTTCTCTCACTCAAGTGGCCAACTTCAAAGACCTTTTCGCCACTTGCCAAAAGCAGCTGCTTGGCTTCTTCTTTCTTGTCAGCCGGTACTGCCAGGATCATCCCCAAACCCATGTTGAAGGTCTGCCAGCAGTCATCATCTGACAAATTGCCGACTTGCTTGAGGTAGTTGAAGATGTCCGGGACTTCCCAGCTGCCAGCGGCAATTTCTGCCCGCAAGCCGTCATTGAACATCCGCGGCACGTTTTCGATGAGGCCGCCCCCGGTAATGTGGGCCACGCCGTGAACCAGCCCTTGCTTGATCAAGGGCAGGACAGACTTGATGTAGATTCTGGTTGGAGCCAGCAGGCTTTCACCCACGCTCTTGCCCTTCAGTTCAGCTGGCTTGTCAGTCAGCTTGACATCATGGTCCTTAAAGAGGATCTTGCGGACCAATGAAAAGCCATTGGAGTGGACCCCACTTGAAGCCAGGCCCAAGAGAACGTCACCAGCTTGCGGAGTGTCAACTGACAAAAGGCGGTCTTTTTCCGCTACCCCAACTGTAAAGCCGGCCAGATCGTATTCGTCTGGGGCGTACATGTCAGGCATTTCTGCGGTTTCCCCGCCGATCAAGCTGGCCCCAGCCTGCTTGCAGCCTTCAGCCACGCCTTGGACAACTGAAGCCAGGAGGGCTGGATCGTTGTGCCCGCAGGCAATGTAGTCCAGGAAAAAGAGCGGTTCAGCCCCTTGAGCCAGAACGTCGTTAACGCACATGGCCACTACATCGATCCCAACGGTGTCATTCTTGTCCATCTTTTGGGCGATCATCAGCTTGGTGCCGACCCCGTCAGTCCCGGAAACCAGGACCGGGTGGTCATAGCCCAGGGAATCAAGGTCAAACAGACCGCCAAAGCCGCCAATATTGCCCACGTAACCTGGCCGCTTGGTTGAGGCTACCGCCCCCTTGATCCGGCGCACCAGTTCATAGCCAGCATTAACGTCAACGCCTGCATCCTTATAGCGATTCACGATCATTCACCTCTGTTTTGCTTCTTTAAAATTTCTTCAACCGGTTCCACATTCAGCGGTTCCTTGATTTGTTCTTCGTAGTCGTACAAAGGAGTCGGGTACTTGCCGTCAAAGTAAGCAACCGTAAGCCCCCCGTTTGGCGCGTCACCGGTATCTGGCGACTGCCTTGATCAGGCTTGGAATGCTCAAAAAGCCCAGGCTGTCGGCCCCGATCAGCTTGCACATGTCGCTGACGCTGTACTTGGCCGCCATCAAGTCTTTTCTTTCAGAAATATCAATCCCGTAGAAGTGCGGGTATTTGAAAGGCGGAGAAGCAATCCGCATGTGGACGGACTTGGCCCCGGCTTCTTTCAGCATCTGCACGATATGCCGGGAAGTCGTCCCGCGGACGATTGAATCGTCAACGACCACGATATTTTTGCCGCTGACCACCCCGCGGACAGGAGCAAGCTTCATTTTAACCCCCTGCTCACGCAGAGCCTGGGTCGGCTGGATGAAGGTCCGGGCAATATATTGGTTCTTGATCAAGCCCATTTCATAAGGCAGGCCAGCTGCTTCAGCATAACCAGTCGCGGCTGAAAGTGAAGAGTTTGGCACCCCGATAACCATGTCCGCTTCTTCTGGAGCTGGCTGTTCCTTAGCCAGCAGTATCCCCATCCGCTTTCTGGCGGTGTGGATGTTAACCCCGTGGATAATGGAGTCTGGCCGGGCAAAGTAGATGTATTCCATTGAGCAGACGGCCAGCTGGGTTTCAGTCGTGTAGTGGTCAATATTGATCCCGTCTTTGTTGATGGTGATGAGCTCACCTGGCTGCACATCCCGGACCAGCTTGGCGTGTACCGCGTCAAGGGCGCAGGATTCGCTGGCTACGACATAGCTGCCGTTGTCCATTTGCCCTAAAACCAGGGGCCGGAAGCCGTTAGAGTCAAGGGCGGCATAGAGGGTGTCATTGGTCATCAAGAGGACGGCAAAGCCCCCTTTGACTTCGTTCAAGCTGGCCTTCAAGGCTTCGATAAAAGGCATACGGACCTTGCGGCGGATCAAGTGGATCAAGACTTCCGTGTCAGAGCTTGACTGAAAGACTGACCCGGAATCTTCCAGGCGCTTTTTCAGCGTCTTGGCATTGGTCAAGTTCCCGTTGTGGCAAAGGGCGATTTCCCCGTCCTGGAAGTGGAAGAGGAAGGGCTGGACATTGGCCAGGGAGTCTGAACCGGCAGTACCGTAGCGGACGTGGCCGATAGCCATGTTCCCTTTTAAAAAGTCCAGGTCAGCCGGGTTGGAGAAGACTTCTGACAAGAGACCCCGGTCACGGAACTGGCGGAGCTTCTGGCCATCGCTAGCCACGATCCCGGCCCCCTGCTGGCCCCGGTGCTGGAGGGCATGGAGACCAAAGTAGGTCACGTTGGCCGCGTCAGGGACATTGTAGATCCCGAAAACGCCGCATTCTTCATTTAATCCTTTGATTTCATAAGGCATGGCAGGGCTTCCTCCCAAATTTGCTTCAATTCCGCTACCGGCAAGTCGGCTGCTTGGTCCTTCAAGGTCAGCTTCAGGCTATCGCCAGCCGTTTGACCGATCTTGACCGCGTCAGCTGCCAAAGCTGCAGCAAATTCAGCTGAGTATTCGCTTGGCACGCTGACCAGGAAGCGGCCTGGAGTTTCGCTGAAGAGTTCGGCACTGGTCAAGTCGCAGGCAACTTCTGCCCCGATCCCGTGGCCAAAGCTGCTTTCAGCCAGACTGACAGCCAGGCCGCCTTCGCTTAAGTCGTGGGCGCTGGCCACGTGGCCGGCTTCCATTTGGGCCAAGAGGCGCTTCTGGTAGTCCTTAATGTGGTCTAAGTCCAAATCGTTCAAGGACCCGGAGATTTCCCCGGTCAGCATCTTTTGCAGTTCTGAGCCGGCGTAGTCCGCCCCGGTTTGGCCGACCAAGTAAAGGTCGTCGCCTTCTTCTTGGAAGCTGTCTCTGACCAGGTGGTCCAGGTTCTTGACCAGACCAACCATGCCGACCATTGGGGTTGGGTAGATGGACTTGCCGTCAGTTTCGTTGTAAAGGGAAACGTTACCGGAAACAACTGGAGTTTCTAAGACTTCGCAGGCCTTGGCAATCCCCATGACTGAGTGGTGGAGTTCCCAGAAGACTTCTGGTTCATTCGGGTTACCGAAGTTCAAGCAGTCAGTGATGGCCAGAGGTTCTGCCCCGCTGGCGATGATGTTGCCAGCTGCTTCAACAACGGCCCGCTTGCCCCCGATTTCCGGGTCCAGGTAGATGAAACGGCCGTTGCCGTCAGTGGTCATGGCAATCCCCTTGTGGGTGCCGCGAACCCTCAAAACACCGCTGTCTTCACCAGGCCCGACAACCGTGCTGGTTCTGACCATGGAGTCGTAGGTCTGGGTGAACATTCCCTTAGAAGCGATGGTTGGCTGGGCCAGCATCTGCTTGTAGGTCTTTGCCAAATCCGTAATCTCAGGTTCCCAGGCCGGCTTAGCCGCGTCATCGATCATGTGCTGCGGCTGCTTTTCTTCGCTTGGTTCTTCCAAGACGTCTTCAGTCAGACTGGTTACCGGGATATCGCAGACAACTTCGCCATGGTGGCGCAAAACGTAGTTGTGACCGCTGGTAATCCGGCCGATAACAACGGCGTCAAGGTCGTAGAAGTCAAAAATCTTCTTGACGTCTTCTTCGTGGCCCTTCTTAACGCAAAGCAGCATTCTTTCCTGGGATTCACTCAGCATGATTTCGTATGCTGACATCCCGCTTTCTCTTTGCGGTACCAGGTCCAGGTTCAGTTCCATGCCGGACTTGCCTTCTGAAGCCATTTCTGAACTTGAGGAAACGATCCCGGCTGCCCCCATGTCCTGGATGCCGACCAGCCAGTCAGCGTGCTTTTGGGTCAATTCCAGGCAGGCTTCAAGCAGCAGCTTTTCCATGAAGGGGTCACCAACTTGGACAGCTGAGCGTTGGCTTTCGTGTTCTGAGTCAAAGGAGTGAGAAGCAAAGGTTGCCCCGTGGATCCCGTCACGGCCAGTCTTGGCCCCGACGTACATTACGGCATTGCCTTCACCTTGGGCCAGGCCCTTTTGCATGTCCTTAACGTCCAAAAGGCCGACGCTCATGGCGTTCATGACTGGGTTGCCCTTGTAGATGTCGTCAAAAGTGAGTTCGCCGCCAACAGTTGGGATCCCCATGCAGTTGCCGTAGCCGCCGATGCCGGCGACAGTTTCGTTTAAAAGCCAGCGGGTGTGGGCGTCATCTAATTCACCAAAGTGCAGAGAGTCCAAAGTAGCAACTGGCCGGGCCCCCATGCTGAAGACGTCACGCAGGATCCCGCCGACACCAGTAGCTGCCCCTTGGTAAGGTTCAACAGCAGTTGGGTGGTTGTGGCTTTCAGCCTTGAAAACGACAGCTTGGCCGTCACCGATGTCAACAACCCCTGCCCCTTCACCAGGCCCTTGCAAAATGCGGGGACCCTTGGTTGGGAAAAGACGGAGAACCGGCTTAGACTTCTTGTATGAGCAGTGTTCGCTCCACATGGCTGAGAAAAGGCCGGTTTCAGTGTAGTTTGGCAGGCGGTGCAAAAGCTTGTCACAGATGTAGTCGTATTCTTCTTCAGACAAGCTCCAATCGAGATAAGGCTTCTTTTCTTTGATTTCTTCTGGAGTCATTTCCTGCATCATTACGCTTTTACCTCCGCGTGGTCCAAAATTGACTTAAACAGGCGCAAACCGTCGGTGTTGCCCAAGAGGGCTTCGACTGCCCGTTCCGGGTGAGGCATCATCCCTAAGACATTGCCTCTTTCGTTGGTGATCCCGGCAATATTGTTCAAAGAGCCGTTCGGGTTTTCCTTTGAATAGCGGAAAACGACCTGGCCATTGTCTTCGATCTTCTGCAAGGTTTCCGGGTCGGCGTAGAAGGAGCCGTCAGCGTGCGCGATCGGCAGGTTGATCTTCTCACCCTTTTGGTATTCAGAAGTAAAGATGGTGTCGTTGTTGGCTACTTCCAATTCAACCGTCTTGCAGACAAACTTCAAAGAGTCATTTCTCTTCAAAGCGCCTGGCAAAAGGCCAGCTTCGGTCAAGATCTGGAAGCCGTTGCAGGTCCCGAAGACCGGCTTGCCGGCCTTGGCCATTTCGACAATAGCGGGCATGATATTGGTAAAGCGGGCAATAGCGCCGGCTCTCAGGTAGTCCCCGTATGAGAAGCCACCTGGCAGCATGACAGCGTCAAAGCCGTCCAGGCTGCTTTCCTTGGAAGGAACGTAGGCCACGTCAGCTCCACAAACCGTGTGCAAGGCTTCGTAGAGGTCGATGTCGCAGTTGGAGCCCGGGAATTGGATTACCGCAAACTTCATTATTTTTCCTCCAAGATCTTGTAGCTGTAGGTTTCCATGTTGAAGTTGACCAGCAGCTCTTCAGAAATTTCCTTGACAGTTTCTGCTACAGGCTTGTCTCCTTCTTCAATAGTTACATCGAAGAACTTGCCGACCTTGACGCCCTTGACTTCATCGTGGCCCAAAGAGTGAATTGAGTTGGTGATGGCTTCACCTTGCGGGTCGAAAACTGATTGCTTGTAAGTAACGTAAATCCGTACAGTAGTCATTTGCTTAATCCTCCTTGGCCAAAGCATCCTTCAAACGGGCCAAAACTCTTTCGTAAACATCGATTAGGTTGCCGATTTGCCGGCGGTAAACGTCCTTATCCATGTGGTCCTTGGTTTCCATATCCCACAGGCGGCAGTTGTCTGGTGAGAATTCGTCAGCCAGGACGACTTCACCGTTTGGCAGGGTCCCGAATTCAACCTTGAAGTCAACCAGCAGCATGCCGGCGTCGGCAAAGAGCTTGGTCAAAAGCTGGTTGACCTGGCGGGAGATTTCCCAGATCTGTTCATGTTCTTCATGAGTCAGCAAGTGGAAGGCAATGGCGTCTGATTCATTCATCAGCGGGTCGTGCAGGGCGTCGCTCTTCATGAATAGTTCTTCAACTGGAGTGTCCAGCTTCTCGCCTTCTTCTTTCAAGCCATAACGCTTGCAGAATGATCCAGCCGCGATATTCCGAGTAACAACTTCCAGGTCGATCATCTTGACCTTCTTGACCAATTGTTCGTTTTTAGACAAGCGCTTGATAAAGTGCGTCTTCACCCCATGCTTCATCAAATATTCGAAAACCAGGCTAGAAATTTCCGCGTCAAGTTCACCCTTGTTTTGGAAGACATCGTGCTTCAAGCCGTCCAAAGCGGTAGCATCGTCCTTGTAAACAGCGCGGAGCACTTCTGGATCGTCAGTGGTCCACATTTCCTTAGTCTTACCCTGATAAAGCAATTCTGCCATTTTTTACCCTCCGATTAACACAAACTATAATAATGTAAACAGGAATTACTATTCGTAATTTCTTTCTTGAACTAAGAATAACAACTTAAAGGATAACAACTTAAAAAAGTTTGGTCAAGAGATTATCGAATATTTTTTAGCTATCACTCC
>OGOF01000778.1_pt1 | contig 22048 bp, 18 predicted proteins | sample 1552621 | NCBI WGS metagenome assembly OGOF01 (sample SAMEA2580156, study PRJEB22360) | human gut metagenome | biome: human gut; feature: human-associated habitat; material: faeces | place: Denmark | collected 2008/2010
TGAAAAGGGATTTTCCCGGCAGCTTCTCTCCCTCCGGCCCTTCGGGCCACCTCCCCCGCAAGCGGAGGAGGCTTTTGGGTGAGCTTACACTCCCTCCAAATCAAACGGCGGTGTATACTCCTCCCGGGCACTGCTCTTTTCCTGCATATACCCGTCGGTCAGCCCCAGCCGCACGGCCTCGTCGATGACCTGCCGATACTCATAGGTCGTGATGCGCCGCCCGAGGCCGTGCTTTGCCGCCTTATAAAAGGGAGTAAACTGGCTCATTAAGCTGGGGATAAATTCTACGCCCGTTTCCTCCCGCAGCGCTGCCAGCCGCCGCAGCACGGCCTTGCTGTCTGCCACGTGGCCGGGCAGGGCCAGATGCCGCACAATGACGCCCTTCTGCAAATACCCGTCCGCGTCGTACACCGGTGCGCCGGTCTGCAAAAGCATCTGCCGCAGCGCTGCGTCCGCCACGGCAGGGTAGTCCCGCGCGGCGGAAAGCTCCGCTGCCAGCGCACCGTCCGCGTACTTGTAATCCGCCAGCCAGATGTCCACATACCCGGCCAGCGCCCTGACGGCGTCCACCGTCTCATACCCGCCCGTGTTGTAGACGACGGGCAGGGAAAAGCCCTGCGCCCGCGCGGCATCCAGCGCGGCAGTGACCCACGGCAGATACTGCGATGCCGTGATGAGGTTTATGTTTTTCGCCCCGTCGTTCTGCAAATTCATAAAAATCTCGGTCAGCCGCTCCACAGAAATCGCCTTGCCGACCTCGCCCTGACTGATCGGGTAATTCTGGCAATAGCAGCATTTCAGCGTGCAGCCGCTGAAAAACACCGTGCCGCTCCCGGTTTCGGCGTTCGGGTCGCCGCTCAGGCACGGCTCCTCCCAGTGGTGCAGGGCGGCGCGGGCCACGCGCAGGGTGTTGTCTGCCCCGCAAAAGCCGCGCTGCCCTGCGGCGCGGTCCGCCCCGCAGGCCCGGGGGCAAAGGGTGCAGTGATGGGGTATCTGCATGATAAAATGCCTCTTTCACAAAATTTCTTGCTTTTAGTTTACCACAAACGGCGAAAGTGTGGTATACTGTATCTACCAATATTACAAAATAAAGGAGAGTGCTTTTATGTCTACCCCGCATAACCGCGCCGAAAACGGCGATTTCGCCAAGACCGTCCTGATGCCCGGCGACCCGCTGCGCGCCAAATTCATTGCCGAGACCTTCCTCGAAGACCCGCGCCTTGTCACCGACGTCCGCGGCATGTACGGCTACACCGGCACCTATCAGGGCCGCCCCATCAGCGTGATGGGCAGCGGCATGGGTATGCCGTCCATCGGCATTTATTCCTACGAGCTGTACACCCAGTACGGCGTCGAGAACATCATCCGCATCGGCTCCGCCGGCTCCTACACCGACAAGGCAAAACTGTTTGACGTGGTGCTGGCCACGGGTGCCTACTCCGAGAGCAACTACGCCGTGACCCAGAGCGGCGACACCGACGACATCCAGACCCCGAGCGCCGCGCTGAACGATGCCCTGCGCGCCAGCGCCAAGGCTGCCGGTATTCCGCTGATCGAGGGCAATATCCATTCCTCCGACGTGTTCTACCGCCAGCCCAGCGACGAGAAGCCGACCTACTGGGAAAAACTGCGCGACGAAAAGGGCTGCCTGGCCGTCGAGATGGAGAGCTTTGCGCTGTTCCACAACGCCAGGGTCCTGGGCAGGCGTGCCGCCTGCCTGTTGACGATCTCCGACAGCTTTGTTTCGCCGGAGATCACGACTGCCGAGCAGCGCCAGACCAGCTTCACCGCCATGATGAAGGTCGCGCTGGGCGTTGACGCATTTCTGGAGAAGTGAGCATGGAAAAGGCTGAAATTCAGGCGCTCATCCGCGAGGCGTTCGCCGCGCAGAAGTTCGCCTATGTACCGTACTCCCACTTCCACGTGGGCGCGGCGCTGCGCGGTAAAAACGGACAGGTGTTCCGGGGCTGCAATATTGAGAACGCGAGCTACACCCCCACGAACTGCGCCGAGCGCACGGCTCTGTTCAAGGCCGTCAGCGAGGGTGTGCGCGAGTTTGACGCCATCGCCATCGTCGGCAGCAAGGTGGGGGAGACGAACACCCTCGTCACCGGCCCGTGCGGTGTCTGCCGTCAGGCGCTCTATGAGTTCGGCGGCCCCGAATTGACCGTCATCATGGCCAGGAGTGAGGACGATTACATCGTCACGACCCTCGGCGACCTGCTGCCCTACGGCTTCGGCCCGGCAAATCTGGAGTAAAATTACTTTCTTTGGCTCCCCTTGAGGGGAGCTCCCGCCGCAGCGGGTGAGGGGCGGCTGGGTGCCGCACGATTTACGCGGAGTCTCCCGCCCACCCCTCCGGCCCTGCGGGGCCACCTCCCCTCAAGGGGAGGCTTTTTCAGAAAACCAAAGGAGTTCCCTTACCACATGAAGAAATTCTTAGCACTGCTTCTGACGCTGGCGCTGCTGGCAGGGCTGACCGCCTGCAAGGATACGGAGGCTGCCAGCACCGCGCAGGAGCAGCACACTGTAACCGCCCCGACGAACGACGCGACCTTTGTCTACCAGCCCGATGACCCGGCGGCCACACTGCCCGGCGGAGAGTCCGTCGTGCTGGTGACCGGCCCCGGCGGCACGGAATCCGGCGAGGATGCCATGCTGTGGCAGGGCATACAGACGTTCGCCAACACGTACGGCTATACCGCCGACGCCCAGACTGCCGCGGGCAACACCGCAGACGAGGCCGAGGCTGCCCTGCGCGCTGCCGCCGAGAGCGGCGCAAAGCTCGTGGTCTGCCGCGGCGACACCATGGGCGCGGCGCTCTACCGCATGCAGGAAAACTACCCGGACGTCCACTACCTGCTTTTTGACAGCGAGCCCCACAGCGACGACTATAGCGCTTACAATACGGCCAGCCTTGTCCATTGCGTCCTTTTTCAGGAGGAACAGGCCGGGTATCTGGCCGGGTACGCCGCTGTGACCGATGGCTACACCACGCTCGGCTTCATCGGCGCGCGGGAGGTACCGGGCATTGTGCGGTACTGCACCGGCTTTCTGCAGGGCGCGGAGGCCGCTGCCGAGCTGCAGGGCGAGTATGTCACCCTGCAGACCTGGTTCACCGATACCTATGAGAATAACGACGCCATTACTCAGCGGATGATCGACTGGTATAATAACGGTACGTCGCTTATTATGGTCAGCGGCGGCAACCTGTACGAGGGTGTGTCCGGCGCCGTCAACCAGACCGGCGGCAAGGCGATCACGACGGATTATGACAACACAGAGCTGGGGGACCGCGTGCTGGGCAGCGCCATCAAGTGCTACAACGCTGCCGTGCAGCGTCAGCTGTACACCTTCTTTGCGGCGGGCACCTGGAATGGCCAGACCGGTGGCCAAACCGAGAAGGCCAGCTTCACGAACGGCGAAGTCGCGCTGGTGGCCGGGGCACCCTGGCGGTTTGACAGCTTCACGCAGGACGACTACCGCACGCTGTATGAGGAGCTGCGCACCAGCGTCCTGAAGGTGGATGCCTACTCGGATCTGGATACGCTGCCGGAAACCCCGAACGTCACGGTGAACCGCCTGCCGTAACCCCCACTTGGCCCCCTCTGTGAGAGGGCTCCGCCCCTGCGGGGCACCTTCCTCGCCGAGAAAGGCAGAAGGCTGCGCTTTGTTATGCTTTTGTAATGTTTTTTACGCCGTTTTGTCATTGAATTAACAACGCAAATGCGGTATACTGAAAGCAAAGCGGCAGGGAACCGCCCTGCTGCGCAATTGAAAACAACCTAAGGAGATCAAAACCATGAAAAAGTTTCTCGCTTTTGTAATGGCTGCCAGCATGGCGCTCTCTCTGGCTGCCTGCGGCGGTTCTTCCGCCAGCACCACGACGGAGGCTACCTCTGAGGCTGCCGCTTCCACCTCCGGCAGCAAGACCGATGTCGCCTTTGTTACCGACGTCGGCAACATCGACGACCAGTCCTTCAACCAGTACACCTGGCAGGGCGTGCAGGACTTCTGCTCTGCCAACAGCCTGAACGCCAACTACTACCGTCCTAGCGAGGACTCCGACGCCGCCCGTCTGGAGCAGATGGACAACGCTGTCAATGACGGCGCCAAGTCCATCGTCGTCGCCGGCTACCTGTTCGGCAAAGCCATCGCCGAGGCTCAGGAGAAGTACCCTGACGTGCAGTTCCTGGCTCTGGACGTTTCCGCCGGCGACCTGGGCGACAAGGCTCCCACCGCCAACACCGCTCTGATCACCTATAAAGAGGAGCAGGCAGGCTACCTGGCCGGTTATGCCGCTGTCTATGACGGCTACAAGGAGCTGGGCTTCCTGGGCGGCATGGAAGTGCCCGCTGTTATCCGCTACGGCTACGGCTTCGTGCAGGGTGCTGACGCCGCTGCCAAGGAGATCGGCGCTGACGATGTCCATATCAAGTATTGGTATTCTCAGGTTTTTGCCGCTAACGATGAAATCAAGAACAAGATGGACGGCTGGTACTCCGAGGGTACCGAGGTCGTCTTTGCCTGCGGCGGTCCCGTCTGCCAGAGCTGCGACGCTGCTGCGCAGGCCAACGGCGGCAAGATGATCGGCGTTGACGTTGACCAGTCCGGCCAGTTCGACACGGTCATCACCTCCGCTACGAAGGGTCTGGCCGAGTCCGTGAACGAGGCTCTGACCGATGCCCTGAACAACGGCTGGAAGTTCAGCGAGACCTACTCCGGCAAGGAGACCAAGCTCGGCGCTGCCGAGAACTGCGTCGGCCTGCCGATGAGCACCTCCAAGTTCACCAAGTTCTCCCAGGAGCAGTACGATTCCCTGTACGCCTCCATCGTGGACGGCACCCTGGCCATCGACGACAGCTATGACGCCGATGTCAAGCCCGCGGTCACCACCATCACGGTTGACTACCAGAGCTGATAAGGCTTTAAAAGTATGATTTTTAACCACCCTGCGCACCTAGCGCAGGGTGGTTTTTGTTCTGTTTTGCCAAATTTCGACTACTTTTTGTGCGGATTCTATTGTACATGGCGCAATTTTTTTGTATAATATAGTATAAGAATTTGTGTACAAGCCCGTACACATTGAAAGGGGCGTGCAACGATTGGCAGATAATTATGTCATCGAAATGCTGCACATTACCAAGGAGTTCCCCGGCATCAAAGCCAACGACGACATCACCCTGCAGCTGCGCAAGGGTGAGATCCACGCCCTGCTGGGCGAAAACGGCGCCGGTAAATCTACCTTGATGAGTGTGCTGTTCGGTCTGTATCAGCCGGAGCAGGGTACGATACGGAAAAACGGACAGGAGGTCAAGATCAACAACCCGAACGATGCCAACGCACTGGGCATCGGCATGGTGCACCAGCATTTCAAGCTGGTGGAGTGCTTCACGGTGCTCGACAACATCATCCTGGGTGTTGAGGACACAAAGCACGGCTTTTTGCAGAAGGACGAGGCCCGCAAAAAGGTCATGGCCCTGAGCGAAAAGTACGGTCTGAAGGTCGACCCGGACGCGCTGGTCAGCGACATCTCCGTCGGCATGCAGCAGCGTGTCGAGATCCTGAAAATGCTTTACCGCGACAATGAAATTTTGATTTTCGACGAGCCCACGGCGGTTCTGACCCCGCAGGAAATCGACGAGCTCATGGACATCATGCGCGGCTTCAAGGCCGAGGGCAAGAGCATCCTGTTCATCACCCACAAGCTCAACGAGATCATGGCGGTCTCTGACCATTGCTCTGTCCTGCGCAAGGGCAGGTATATCGGCACCGTTGACATCAAGGACACCACGAAAGAGGAACTGTCCAAGATGATGGTTGGCCGCGACGTGCAGTTTGCCGTCGATAAGAAGCCCTGCGAGGTCGGCAAGCCGATCCTGGAGGTCGAGAACCTCGTCGTGCCGAGCAAGGCCCACAAGAACAATGCCGTCCGCGGCGTCAGCTTCAACGTCCGCGCGGGCGAGATCGTCTGCGTTGCCGGTATCGACGGCAACGGCCAGAGCGAGCTGATCTACGGTATTACGGGCCTCGAAAAGCCCACGTCCGGCACCATCAGACTCGAGGGCAGGGACATCACGAATGCCCCCATCCGCGAGCGCAGCAAGGCCGGTATGAGCCACATCCCGGAGGACCGCCACAAGCACGGTCTGGTGCTGGATTACACGCTGGCCGACAACATGGTTTTGCAGCGTTACTGGCAGCCGGAGTTCCAGAACCACGGCTTTATTAAAAAGAACGCCGTATTGCAGTACGCCGAGCGCCTGATAAAGCAATACGATGTCCGCAGCGGCCAGGGCCCTGCGACGATTGCCCGCAGCATGTCCGGCGGCAACCAGCAGAAGGCTATCATCGCCCGCGAGGTCGATAAGGACCCGCAGCTGCTCGTTGCCGTGCAGCCCACCCGCGGCCTTGACGTCGGCGCGATCGAGTATATCCACAAGCAGATCGTGGCCGAGCGCGACAAGGGCCGTGCGGTCCTGCTCGTCAGCCTTGAGCTGGACGAGGTCATGAACCTGTCTGACCGCATCCTCGTGATTTACGAGGGGGAGATCGTCGGCGAATTCGACCCGAAAAAGACCACCGTCGAGGAACTGGGCCTGTATATGGCCGGTGCCAAAAAGCAAGGGGAGGCGAAAGCATGAGCAAACAGAATAAACAGCCGCTTCTGCAGCGTCCCGCCGTTGTAGGGGTCCTGGCCAGCCTTTTGTCTATCGTCGTCGGTCTGGTGCTGGGCTTTGTACTGCTGGTCCTGCTGAATCCCGGCGCCGCCGTGGGCGGCATGAGAGCTATGCTGGCCACCGGTTTTTCCAGCATGGACAAGCTCGGCAAGGTGCTGTACCAGGCGGCACCCCTGATGATGTGCGGCCTGTCCGTCGGCTTTGCGTTCAAGACGGGTCTGTTCAACATTGGTGCGTCCGGCCAGTACACGATGGGCGCTTTCTTCTCGCTGCTGTGCGCCATTCAATTCCAGATGCCGTGGTACGTCTGCCTGCTGGCGGGCGCTGTCGGCGGTGCGATCTGGGGCATTTTCCCGGGCCTGTTCAAGGCGTATTTCAACGTCAATGAGGTCATCACCGCCATCATGTTCAACTGGATCGGCATGTACCTCGTCAATCTGCTGCTGGCCAACATGCCCAATATGCTGGCCTCCGGCTGGGGCGCGTCTAACTCGGACCGCACCGCCGCGCTGAACGTTGCAAACCCCGGTGCGATCCTGCCCAGGGGGCCGTTTGCGGCACTGTTCGGCAACTCGAGCTGGATCAATATTTCCATCATCATCACGATTATTTTTGCCATCCTCGTCTGGGTCATCCTGCAAAAGACGACCTTCGGCTATGAGCTGAAGGCCTGCGGCCTGAGCCGCGACGCTGCCCAGTACGCGGGCATCAACTCCAAGCGCAACATCGTGCTGTCCATGGTCATCTCCGGCGCGCTGTCCGGCATCGGCGGCGCCATCTACTACCTGGCCGGTACGGGCCAATACGTGCTGGAAAAATCCATCCTCGGCATGGGCTTCAACGGCATCCCTGTCGCCCTGCTGGCCAGCTCCAACCCCATCGGCACGATTTTTGCGTCGCTCTTTATCAGCTATATCCAGGTCGGCGGTGCCGCCATGCAGCCCGCCTACTCGTCCGAGACCATTGACATTGTCATTGCTGTCATCATCTATCTGGCGGCCTTTGCCCTGCTGATGCGCGGCATCATTACCAAGGCGGTCTCCGGCCATAAGGGAAAGGAAGGTGCTGCAAAATGATGATCGCTGCCAACATTATCAGTATGACCATTTTGTTCGCAGTGCCGCTGCTGCTTGTCGCCATGGGCGGCATGTTCAGTGAGCATTCCGGTGTCATCAACATCGCACTTGAGGGCATGATGATCATTGGCGCGCTGTTCGCCTGCTTTACGCTGCAGGGCCTGGACCAGAGCGGCTTCGGTCCCGCACATCCGCAGCTGTCGATGTTCATTGCTATTTTGGTGGCGGGCGTCACCGGCATGATTTTTTCGCTGCTGCTGGGCTTTGCGGCCATCAACCTGAAGGCCGACCAGACCATCGGCGGCACGGCGCTGAACCAGTTCGCGCCCGCCTTCGCCGTCGTCATGACCTGGGCCATCCAGGGCCAGGGCCTGACCACGATCTTCATTCCCAACTGGGTGCGCATCACCCGCGATACCTTCGGCCTCGCCCCGGTGGACGGCCCCAGTTTCTGGAACAACCTGATTTTCAAGTATTTCTACCTGACGACCCCCGTTGCCATCGTCCTGTTCATCGCGGCCTACATCGTCATGTACAAGACCCGCTTCGGTCTGCGGCTGCGCGCCTGCGGTGAGCATCCCCAGGCGGCGGACTCCGTCGGTATCAACGTCTACAAGATGCGCTACGCCGGTGTGTTGATCTCCGGCTTCCTGGGCGGCGTCGGCGGCCTGGCCTACACGCGGGCAGCCGGCTCCGGCTTCAACTCCGACGTCGGCGGCTACGGCTTCTTGGCGCTGGCCGTTATGATCTTCGGCAACTGGAAACCGCTGCCGATCCTCGGCGCGTCGCTGTTCTTCGCGCTGTTCAAGGTCATTGCTGCGCTGAACGCCACGCTGACCTTCCTGCCGAAGTTTGAGGGCGTCAAGGAAATTTCGAACTTCTACCAGATGCTGCCGTATATCGTCACGATGATCGTGCTGATCTTCACCTCCAAGAACTCCCAGGCCCCGAAGGCCGAGGGCATTCCCTACGACAAGGGCAGCCGTTAATCACAAATCACAGCAGGCCGCCCGGTATCCCAGCCGGGCGGCCTGCCTTTTACAAGGAGACAAACTATGCGAATGTACGATATTATCGCCAAAAAGCGCGACGGCGGTACGCTGAACCATGAAGAACTGTCCTTCGCCGTCAACGGCTATGTGGCAGGTGATGTGCCCGACTACCAGATGTCGGCGCTTCTCATGGCCATCTACCTGCGCGGCATGACTGACGAGGAGACCGCCATGCTGACAGACGTCATGGCCCACTCCGGCGACATGGTCGATCTGTCTGCCATCGCGGGCATCAAGGCTGACAAGCACTCCACCGGCGGCGTCGGTGACAAGACGACGCTGGTCATTGCGCCCATCGTGGCGGCCTGCGGTGTCAAGATCGCCAAGATGAGCGGGCGCGGCCTCGGCCACACGGGCGGCACGATTGACAAGATGGAGGCTGTCCCCGGCACCCGCACGAGCCTGACGCAGGAAGAATTTTTCAGGCAGGTCAACGAGATCGGCATTTCGGTCATCGGCCAAAGCGGCAAGATCGCCGTCGCCGACAAGAAGATGTACGCCCTGCGCGATGTGACCGCCACCGTCGGCTGCATCCCGCTGATCGCGTCCTCCATCATGTCCAAGAAGCTGGCCGCCGGTTCGGACGCGATCCTGCTCGATGTCACGATGGGCGACGGCGCGTTTATGAAGGACCTGGACGGTGCGCTGGAGCTGGCCCGCCAGATGGTTGCCATCGGCACGGCGCATGGCCGCAAGGTCGCGGCGCTCATCACCGATATGGACAAGCCTCTCGGCCACAACATCGGCAATGCGCTGGAGGTCGCCGAGAGCATGGCCGTTCTGCAGGGCAAGGGCCCCGCGGACCTGACCGAGGTCTGCCTGCAGCTGGCCAGCAACATGCTGGTGCTGGCGGGCAAGGGCGATATGCCTACCTGCCGTAAGCTGGCCGAGAGCGTCATTGCCGACGGCTCCGCGTTTGAAAAGTGCTGCCAGATGTTTGCCGCGCAGGGCGGCGACACCAGCGTACTGCGCGACGCCGACAAGTTCCAAAAGGCAAAGTACAGCTATGAGCTGACCGCCCCCGCCGACGGCTATATTTACAAAAACGACGTCGAGAAGATCGGCAACGCCAGCGTGCTGCTGGGCGCGGGCCGCATCAAGAAGGAGGACAGCATCGACTTTGCCGCGGGCATTACGATGCACAAAAAGCTGGGCGACTACGTCAAGGCAGGGGAGAGCATCTGCACGTTCTATGCCGACGATGAGAGCCTGTTTGCCGCAGCCGAGGAAATGTACCGCGGCGGCCTTGTCATCCGCGATGAGCCGCCGACGCTTCCGCCCCTCGTCTACGCGCGCGTAACGAGTGATGGCGTGGAGCGGTTCTAAATTGAAACACCCGGGAGGGATTCAGCCCTCCCGGGTGCTTCATTTTTGCGCACTGTTTGCTATGAAATAACGGTTTAGGTGTCCGCCAACTCCACCACCAATTTGGCTTCGGTGGCGGCAATGGCAAGCTGGAGCTTATTCTCTAAGTTCGTCTTTTGCAGCATATTGATGACGTGGAACTTCACGGTGGATGGCTCGATGCCGAGTTCTTTTGCAATCTCGTTATAGGACAGCCCGCGCACGAGACAGCGCAGGACCTTCATCTCGCCTTTGGTGAACTCGGCGCTCATGGCCGTGCCGATCTCCACGCTGGGTGGTGCATCGGGGAAGATATGCTCCTCAGCCATCGTGCGGCGCACGACCTCCATCAGGGTCCCTTCATCGCCGTCCTTATACCACAGGCTGTCCGCGCCCACGGCCTTGGCGCGGGCTAAAACCTGTGTGTCAATAAGCGAGGTCGCCACCACGATCTTGATTGCGGGGTGCGCTTCTCGTATCTTTTTGGCGGCGGCCAAACCGTTTTCGCGGTGTTCGGTCTGCACATCCATCAGGACAAGGTCGATGTCCTCGGTATCGCACAGGATCGGTGCCTCTGCAGCGCCGGGGATAGACACAGCCAGTTGATACCCGTCCTCGTTCTGAATATAGCTTTCAAGCAGGCTCCGGACCAGCTTTTGGTCCTCAACGATCATAACGCGTATCATAAATGCTCTCCTTATCGGGCAGGGTGACTTCCAGAACAAACACAGGCAGGGAGTGTACGGTTACCGTACCCCCTGCTTTTTCAATACGGCGGCGGAGCGAGGAAAGCCCGCCGCCTTCCTTTATCTCCGCCCTGGGCGGTGTGCCGTTGTTCGTGATGCAAAGGTGCCATGCCTGTGGTTGATGCTCGGAATCGGCGTACAATTCCGTGGCGCCCGCATGCCGCACAGCGTTGGAGGTACACTCCCGCAGGATCAGTGCGTAGAGCTCGCGGGCGGCGCGTGCCGCAGGGTACGCACCGCGCAGCTGTACGGCTGCGCCCAGAACAGCCGCCCGCCTTTGCATACAGGTCAGCGGGTCCTCGGCAGCATCCTCCTGCCGGGCGCGGCACAGCAGGGAGATGGAGCTTTCCCACTCCGCGGCCTCGCGCTTGATCCGGGCAAGGTCATGCTCATGCCGCAGTGCGCGCCGTGCGGCAAGCAGGGTATGGCCGATGTCGTCATGCACCTGCATCTTCATTTTCAGGATTTCTTCCTCCCGCACAATGTCGGGCATATTGTCATATAAGCGCTTTGCACGGCGGTTCGCATCGGCAAGGCGCTCGTTTTCCTGCTGCAGCGCAGCGTGCAATGCAGCCAGACGGCTGACATCGGTAGCCATCACCTCGGTGTACGGTATGCCGTATTTGTCCTGCACAGGGCGCACCGCAAAATGGTACACCGTCCCGTCCGGGAATGCGTAGATGCGGGCGGCCTCATCGCGCAACTGCACACCGCCGCCGGGACTGTGCAGCGCCTGCTCCAGATCCGTAAGGGTCTGCAGATCGCAGCCGCAGAGGACTGCGGCGAGTTCCTGCATCCTGTGATTGATCAGACGCAGCAGACCGTTGCGGTCAAAGTAGCAGATGGCCGCCGGCAGCGTGTCAAAGCCTTCCTTGACAGCGTTGCGGGAGATCCGGGAAATCATAGGCTGCCTCCTTCTGCCGGAAACATCGTGAAATACAAAAGTCCGTCCTCATCCCGTTCCAGCTGCATCTGCGGCAGGCCGGGCAGCGCAGCGGGCGCGTCGGTGCATTGAACGCTGCAGCGCAGCCCCCAGCCCTGCGCCGTATGCTCGGCGCAGAAAAGGATCTCCTGCAATCCCGGCAGGGTCGCTTCTATGATGGCTTCAAAGGCGTCATAGATCGCCACGGCGGACGCAGAGGGAATCTTTGCTGTGTCGGTGATCTGTACGGCGCAGCGTATGTCACTCAGGCGCAGGCTCTCTGCCGATTCAAACAGGCTCAGCCGCAGCTCCGTGGTGTCGATATCCTCCGCCTTGTCGCAAACAAAAACAAGGTTGCTGCGCCGCTTGATATAGGTTCCCAAAATGACGATGTGCTTCAGCAGCCGGCGGGTGGTATCGACATCGTCCGTTGCCCTGAGCGCAATCAGATATTCCTGTATCCGTGCCAGCTGGCGGGCTGTGACGGTCTCGATTTTGTCATACAGCCGGTTCTGCTCGCTCAGCTTCAGCCATTGTGCCTTCTGGGCTGTTTCCGCCTGTATGATGTCCCCGATGTCATGCAATTCCTCCTGCGTGAGGCGCAGCTCCTCCAGCAGTGCCACCAATTCGGTGATGTCCTCCTGCCAGAAAACATACCCTTTCCGGATCGGGTGGCCGTGAAGCTGGGTCGTGGCGTCCAGCTGGACACTGCCGGTGAGCGCCTGACGCAGCTGCTCCTCGCGGAGCGGCGCTGCCTGCATCGAGCATTGCACAGGCACAAACGCCCGGTCCGTGATCAGACCCTTGGCCATAGATACCTCAAACAGCGTGGCATACCCCATGTTGGATTGGATAAGCCCGCACTGGATGCACGCCTCAAAGGTCGCTGTAAAGGTCAGACATTGCACCACGGTCATATCACCGGCGATCGCATGCATCCACGGCACATTCAAAATATGCTTGTACAGTAAAGCATAGAGCGTGGCAAAAAAAATCGGCACAAGCGGCAGCCAGAGGATGCGCTTTGTATGCGGAATACGGCAGCGCCGTACCAGGTACACCACCGTGAACACGGCACAGGAAAATATCCACAGCAGACAGAGGTAATATACGAACCGATAGGTGTAATCGGGGCTGCCCAGTACCTCCTGCCCGGGTGGGAACGCAAACGCAAGCTGATGGCAGTCGTTTGTCAGCACGAGGCTGAACAGCACCACAGGAAATACAAAAATCATGTACCGGTACTTGTACAGCGGGGCGGACTGCCCCCGATCTAAAAAGAAAAGCGTATAAAGTGCAAGGGTCGGGATCAGCAGCATCGGGATATAGTACGCATACCACAATCGCCGCAGCATCTCCGGTGTCTGGGCAAAGTCATAGCGGATCAGGCGGATATCCAGCCAGAACAGCATCAGGGCGGCGGCGCCCAGCAGGCAGCGGCGGGTCTGTGCGTGCAGGATACGCCACCAGACCGATACCGCCCAGGAAAAGATCAGGATATTATACAGCACCGTGCGCAAAAAGCCGGAATACGGCATATAAAACGCCCGCATCAGGACAGCGCAGAGAATCACCCCTGCAACCGCAGCGGCTAAATACAGATTGCCAAGCCGTACCTTTGTCATAGCGTCTGTCCTTTCCAAAAAGGGTATCGTGCTGCCTTTTCACACTATTATTATGACGCAATCTGCCTTATTTTGCAATAGTGTTGAAAAAAGCAGTAAAAAGTTCAAAAAAACTATCCAAATGGTGGGGGCAGAAATCGTCCGATTCCTGTATGATGAAGTTGACAAATCGTATTCTTTGCAGGGAAGGAGGGCTGCGCCGTGCGGAGGATCGTTTTGGACGCGCAATACTCTGTGATGACGAGCGCATTGACAATGGCACTGAAACACGGCAGACCGGATTTCCAGGTGCAAAACGCCGGCCCTAAGACAAAGGATATTGTAAAGCTATGCCGTTCCTGCAGGGCGGATGTCCTGCTGCTGGAGGTCTGCCCGCATCCGCCGCGCACCCTGCAGGACAGACTGCTGCTGGCAAACGACCTGCGGGATGTATGCCCGCACTGCAAAACGGTACTGCTTGTGGATGAGGCCGAATATCCCGAGCTGGCCACCGCCGTGTGCCTGGCAAAAAAGGACCACATTGTCGATGATTTCGTCTACGCTTCCGTCTCGCCCGCCTATCTGAGCGCCATGATGGACACTTTATGACCAAAAGGAGGACAGCTATGAAAAAAGTACAACGAACGCTCGCTGCCGCATTGGCAGCCATGATGCTTATGGCTTTGGCCGGTTGCTCCAAGGGGGATGTGACCAAAGAGGTCAATTCCGGTTTATCCGACCTGAAAGCGCAGGCCGCCGAACCCGCTGTTGAACCCCAGACGGAGACCCCGGCAGAGCCCAAGACCGACGCGGCATCCGAGCCTGCATCCGAACCTGCATCGGAGCCCGCTTCAGAACCGGAGCCGGAAGCCACCGCCGAACCGGCCCCCGCTTCCGCTCCTGCGGATAATCCCGATTATCCATCGGCTGCCGGCCTGAACACCCAGACCCTGGAGGCATTCGGCACGGACTTTACGCTGGTGCTCAATGTGACCTGCCCCGACCAGGGCTGGTACAAGTCCGCCTCGACCAGCTTCGGAGATCTCAAGCTGTTCCCGACCGATGACCCCAGCCATATCTTCTCCGGCGACCCGCGCATAACCTTTGAACTGAAAAGCGGTCTGGATAAGATCAACTACTATTACGACAGCTTTGAAAACGTGGAGGAGCTTACCCCGCGCACCATCGGCGGCGTGGAGATGGCGGGACGCACCTACAAAAACGTCGGTATGTGGTGGACGGAATACTACGGTGAGATGCCCACCGGCGGCTGGCTGGCCATCAAGATCTCTGGCGTAGACATCGACCCCGGCACCGAGGGCGACACCATTCTGAAAAGCGTCACCTTTGGCTAAGCACAGGCAGGTTACTGCACTCTCAACCGAAAGGCGGGTGAACCAACCATGAAAAAACGCTGTGCCGTACTATTGGCGGCGGCGATGCTGCTGTCGGCGGCAGGCTGCGCACAGGACAGCAAGCGGCCCGAACCGAGCGAACCGGCTGCAAGCGCAGTGAGCGAGACCGCCGTTGAAAATGTGGAAGCCGCGGAGGATACCCCGCAAAAGCCGCAGTCCTCCCGCAGGTTTGATGATTCACGCATCTCTACGCTGTATGACGAGCGGTTTACCTACACCGACCCCTACGGCATCGAGGACACCTACTTTTACCAGGTGCCGCAGATCGACGACGACACCGAGGGCGCAAGGAACATCAACGAGATGATTGGCTACCGCTTCGGCTATCTGGTGGAGCGCGCGCTGGACGCCCGTTCCCGCAATGACTTTATCGACACAAGCTACATCATCTGGGTCAGCAACTGGGACGGTCCCCTGCTGAGCCTGCAAATCACCAGCTCTGACGCGATGTACAACCACGATGTGGGTTCGTACCATTACAATTTTGCCACCGGGCAGGAGCTTTCCAACCCGGAGATGCTGGCGCATCTGGGCTACACCGACGACGCCAAGGTGATGCACGCGCTGGAACGCGCAGTAGCGCAGCATTTTGACACCTACTACGGCTACATTGACCCCGACCAGACCGCCACGCTGTACATGATGCGCGCGCAGAGCCTGAGCAATCTGGACGGACTGTACAGCTACTATTCCCTGTATCCGAAATACAGCCACGGTTTTGTTGCCACGGTTCCGATGTACACCCCCGCCGGGTCGGGAATGTACTGGACGGATGTTCAGGTCGACCCCGACAAGCGCCAAGGCAGCGGCCAGATCCTGCACGGGCAGGATGAATGGTTCACCTGCGATGTAAGTGCCGACGGCGCTGTGACGGTGCGTGCCTTGACCGACTATGTTACCCCTGACGGCGCTATGACCTATCAGACCATGAAGGAATGGTACGAGTTGGGCGACAAGACCGAGTTTGCGGTCAGCGGCTGCTACAGCGACTATATAAAGATGCTGATGACCAGCATCGGGCAGGACTACGCCCCCTATGTTTTCCTTCTGACCGAGAACGGCAATGTCGAATACATTGATGTCATCAGCGGCGCACAGTGCGGCACGATGGTCAACGGCGGTCCGCTCTTCGGCATCAACGGAATTGTCCGGTTTGAGACCGGCACGGCCTACGATGCGGAGTACGGCGCCGAGTACGCGACTGTGTACGGCGTTTCCCGCGATAACGAAAAATTCAACCTGATGGAGGCTGTCTGGAACACCGCCCCGCTGAGCATCCCGAGCATGGTCGGCTCCTTTGTGAGTGAGGATACCGGCACCTGGTTTGAAATCTGCGAGGATCAGCCGAACTTCTACAACGGCGCATACACCAACGGCCAGAGGATTCCGGCCACATGGGACAGCAGCATCTCCTACCTTGGTATGGATGACCGCGGCTGGATCTGCTCCGTTTCGCTGTTCCGTATGGATTCAGGGCGTACACAGCGCGAAACGCTGGCTATGATGCCCGATGATTACGGCGGTGTCAATGTAATGCACATCGGTGGGGAATCCCTTCTGAACCTGCCGCAGCAGGAAGCTGTATGGTTTGAAATGACACAGGAATAAGCAAGGTTCTAAAATATTACTTTATAAAAGGAGGCAGACACTATGGCAACATGTACGCAATGTGGTGCCGAGTTAAAGCCCGGCGCTAAATTCTGCGAGAATTGCGGTGCAAAAGTATCCGTACCGCAGCCCGCCGCACAGCCCGCAGCTGTGCCCCAGCCCCCGGCTCAGCCTACCCAGGCTGCACCGCCGCCCCCGCAGCCTGTACAGACGCCCCCGCAGCCGCAGGCAGGCGGCGGCAATCCCTATGCAGGCGGCGCACCTGCCGCCCCGCAGCCGCAGACGAACGCAGCGAATCCTTACGCAGGCAATGCGCCCGGCACACCGCCGCAGACCGGCGCAGGCGCACCGCTTTACGCCAGAAACACACCCCCGCCTGCGTCCACACCGCCGGATGCTCCCCATGCTGTCACGCCGCCGCCACCCGGCGGCACGGGCGGCAACCCTTACAGCAATATGGCCCCCGGTGGCAAGCCCAAGCGCCCCCGCGCACCAATGACCCCCAAGCGGATGATCCTGATCGCCATCCCGGTGATATTCCTGCTTATGATCATCGTAACAATGATCAGCGGCTCCATCCGCACCGGCAAGCCGAACGCCAGTGACCCGAATCAGGGCACCTGGGAAGCAGCCTACGCCGAGATCGGCGGCTCCGTGACGCAGGTCGAGGATGCCTTCGGCAACGGGTTCCTGATGGATCTGAATGATAAGGGCAAGTGCGTTGTAACGGTGGACGGCACCAAGTCCTACGGCAAGTGGACGCTGAACGGCGGGGCCTTCCAACTGGATTGCGGCGGCCTGAGCTGCACCGGCACCCTGCAAGACGAGATCCTGACCCTGAACGATGTGCAGGGACAGGGCGTGACGCTCTACTTCGTCAAGTCCGGCAGCACCATGCAGCAGCCTCTGGATGGTGACAACATGACCCAGGGCACCACCGCAGGCAGCGATACCGATGTGGGCATCTATGTGCTGGAATCCGCCTCTGACAGCGAGTACACCCTCTCCAAGGAGGAGCTTGCCCTCGTCGATATGGAGGACTTCTACATTGAGCTGCGTGCGGACGGCACCGGCGAAACCTACATGGAGGAATTTGTCACCTTCCAATGGAAGGACGGCAGCTTCTATGCGCTGACCGACCCCAATACCCCGGCCATGACCTACACCCGCGAGGGTGACCTGCTGACCATTGAGTTTGACGGTATGACCATGGTCTTTAAGCGCAGCGACACCAAGCCTGAAATCGACCCCGCCTTGCTGGACGGCGGCGATGACGAATATGACATCGACGGCCCGGATGAGCCTGACCCGCCCTACACCTACGACGACGGCAACACCTACGCTGATTTGGGCAACACCAACTGGTACGGCTGGTTCCGGATGGAAAACTACAAGAATGTGCCCAACCGCGACTACTTTGACACCGACACCTACGATTGCTGGGGCTACATCGGTGAAAGCGAGGACGGCAGCCACTACTTTGAGGTTTACCGTGACGGTATGCCCGATGACCCGGTCATCACGATGTGGGTCAATGTCTATGATGACCATATCGAGCCTATCCTGGACGGCAACGACTGGGTGCTTGACCAGAACATAACCGAGAGCGATGCGTATAAGTTCAACCTGTACCCGTATAACGACAATATCTCGCTGTTCATGTATGACTACGAGGGCGACGACGGCACGGCCTGTGCGGTCAGCTTCTACATGAGACTGGACGGCACCGAGTGGAACGAGGAGCTCGAGGAGCTGCCGCCCCGCTATGAGGAGTACAAGGCCGCACTGGCCAACAAATGACGACCTGATTTATCTGTAACAAAACGGGGCGGGTCCTGCCCGCCCCTGACATAGGAGGATCACTATGGGACTTATCAGAGCTGCAATGGGCGCTGCCGGCGGCGTTATGGCCGACCAGTGGAAGGAATACTTTTATTGTGAAGCCATGCCGGCTGACCTGTTGGCTACCCGCGGCTGGAAACGCCAGAGCGGACGCAGCGCCAACACAAAGGGCAGCGACAACATCATTACAAACGGCTCCATTGTGGCCGTTGCCGACGGCCAGTGTGCCATGATCGTGGAGCAGGGCAAGGTCGTGGATATCTGCGCCGAGCCGGGTGAGTACACCTACGATACCGGCAGCGCTCCCTCGCTCTTCAGCGGCGACCTGTCCGACTCTATCGGCGCAGTGTTCCAGAACATCGGCAAGCGCTTTACCTTCGGCGGCGAGGCCCCGATGGATCAGCGCATCTATTACTTCAACACCAAGGAGCTGGTGGGCAACAAATACGGCACGCCCAGCCCGGTGCCCTTCCGCGTGGTGGATCAGCGCGCCGGCATCGACATCGACATTGCCATCCGCTGCTTCGGTGAGTACAGCTACCGCATCACCAACCCCATTTTGTTCTACACCAATGTCTGCGGCAATGTGGAGGAAGGCTACACCCGCGATGAAATCGACGGGCAGCTGAAATCCGAGCTGATGACCGCCCTGCAGCCCGCCTTTGCCAAGATCAGCGATATGGGCATCCGCTATTCCGCACTGCCCGGCCATACGATGGAGCTTGCCGAGGCCCTCAACGATGTGCTCTCCGCCAAGTGGGGCAAGCTGCGCGGCATTGAGATCGTATCCTTCGGTGTTTCCAGCGTGAAGGCCAGCGAGGAAGACGAGCAGATGCTCAAGGAAATGCAGCGCAACGCAGCCTTTATGGACCCGACCCGCGCCGCTGCGCATCTTGTCGGCGCACAGGCCAGCGCTATGCAGACCGCAGCCGGCAATCAGGGCGCAGGCCCCGCCATGGCCTTTATGGGCATGAATATGGCCGGTGCAGCCGGCGGTATGAACGCCCAGAACCTGTACCAGATGGGCGCGCAGCAGGCCGCCGCACAGCCCGCCCCGGCCCCGGCACCTGCCCCCGCCGGGTGGACCTGCAGCTGCGGCCAGACCGGCAACACCGGCAAATTCTGCGCAAACTGCGGCAGCCCCAAGCCTGCCCCGGCCCCCGCAGCCGGCAGCTGGGTATGCAGCTGCGGCACCTCCAACACCGGTAAGTTCTGCTGCAACTGCGGCAGCCCCAAGCCCGCACCGGCACCCGCCAAGTGCAGCCAGTGTGGTTGGACCCCGGATGACCCGGCCCATCCGCCCAAGTTCTGCCCGGAGTGCGGTAAGCCGTTTGGCCAGTGATGCGCAAAAAAATCGCTGCGGTGCTTTGCGCCGCAGCCGCTTTTCTGACAATGTCCGGCTGTAAAAAAGCGCCGCCCGGCACACTGACCGGTATTAGCATCAGTTATTCCGGCATGTGCTATGACGACACCTATGGGTTCAGCATAAGAAACGACCCGGCTGACGGCTGTCGGTTCAGCTGTAATTACAAGGATGATGAATGGGTGGAGCTGGAAAACATCCCGGTTGAGGACACCCATTGGCAAGAAGCCCTGGCTCTGGCAGAAAAGCTGGGGCTGGAAAGCCTGCCGGACGAAAAGAAAAATTCTCCCGGCTTATTTATCACCGATGAAACGTTAGATAGCGTTTGCCTGATTTACAAGGCCCCGGATGACGAGATCGTCTACCGTTATCTGGATGCCGATGGCAATACGCGCAGCGCCCTGCGTGATTTTTTTGAGGATCTGGCAGGGCAGCTGCAAACCGAAGGAAAGAGAGGTGACGCATAATGGCAACGCAGCTTACCAACTACCAATGCCCTGCCTGTACCGGCCCGCTTCACTTTGACGGTGCCAGCGGAAAGCTGGTCTGTGACTTCTGCGGCAGCAGCTACGATACTGCCGAGATCGAAGCGCTCTATGCCGAAAAAGAAGCCGCTGCCGAAACCGCGGCACAGAATAAACAGGCACCGCCGCCCGACTCCGTCTGGAGCGAAAACGAGGCCGCCGGGCTGCGCAGCTATTCCTGCCCGTCCTGCGGTGCAGAATTGATCTGTGACGAGACGACTGCCGCGACAAGCTGCCCGTACTGCGGCAACCCAACGGTCATTGCGGGGCAGTTCAGCGGTATGCAGCGGCCCGAGCTTGTCCTGCCGTTTGTGCTGGATAAGAACGCCGCCAAGGCCGCGCTGAAAAAATACTATCGCGGCAAGAGGTTCCTGCCCAATGCCTTCTCCTCGCAGAACCATATCGAGGAGATCAAGGGCGTGTATGTCCCGTTCTGGCTGTTCGATGCCAACGCCTCCGGCTCGGGCCTATATGAAGCCACGACCAGCTCCAGCCACCGCAACGGCGATTACGTCATCACCACGACCAAGCACTATGATGTCCGCCGCGCCGGTACCACGCAGTTCATGGGCGTTCCGGTGGACGGCTCGACCAAGATGCCCAACGGCCACATGGATGCCATCGAGCCGTATGACTACCGCGCGTTCCAGCCCTTCTCGACCGCGTATCTGCCGGGCTATATGGCAGACAAATACGACGAGGACGCCGACACCTGCCAGGCCCGCGCCCACAGCCGGATGCAGAATTCGGTCAGCAGCGAGCTTTCGGCCAGCATTACCGGCTACAACAGCGTAAGCACCCTGAGCGAGAACATCCATATTGATTACACCGCCAAGCACTACACACTGCTGCCGGTCTGGATGCTGCACACCAAGTGGCAGGGCAAGGACTATCTGTTCGCTATGAACGGGCAGACCGGCAAGCTGGTCGGCGACCTGCCGGTTGATAAGCGAAAGGTGGCCGCCTGGTTTGCGGGCATCAGTGTTCCGTTGATGATCCTGCTTGCATTCCTGCTTTGAAAGGGGGAAACAGAGTATGAAAAAGAAACTGTTTTCTCTGCTTACGGCACTGGTGCTGTGCTTGCTCTGCGCCGTGCCGGCGTTTGCCGAAATGCCGCTGGTGATGGACACCTACGAGCTGTTCAAACCCGAAGTGACCGCTGAATTGGAGCAAAAGGCGCAGGATGCCAGTGCCGGACACGGTGTCAATGTCTACCTGCTGACGGTGGCTGACATCGGCGGGCAGAACGTGCGCGAGTTTGCCAAGGACTGGTACCGCAACTATGACCTTGGCTACGGCGAGGGCAAAAGCGGTATCCTGTTCCTGATTGCGCTGGATTCCCGCGATTATGTTACCATCACCTACGGCGGCGGCGTGACCGCCTTTACCGACTACCGCATCGCGCAGATCGAAGATAAGATCGTGCCGATGCTCTCGGACGGATCGTATTACAAGGCCTCCGACACCTACATAGAAATGTGCGCTGACACGCTGGATTTCTATGCCGAAAAGGGTGCACCGCTGGACAGCGGCAACGACCCCGCCAAGGGTTGGATCAAGTGGGTGTTTGTGTTTGTCATTCCGCTGGCTGTGGCGAGCATCGTCTGCGGCATCTTCTATGCGCAGATGAAAACTGCCAACGAGCAGACCCACGCCAACGCCTACATGCCCGCCGAGGGTCTGGCGCTGTCCGTGGTGGAGGACACCTACACCCACACCACCGAAACCGAGCGCTACGACCCCGTCAAGGACGACAGCTCGAGCAGCTCGAGCGGCTCGAGTACCGACAGCGACGGCTTCGGCGGCAGCTCCGGCGGAAAATTTTAAGAGTATCCATTTTGACAACAGCGGCGGCTTTCTTTGCGAAAGCCG
>OGOF01000799.1_pt1 | contig 21640 bp, 14 predicted proteins | sample 1552621 | NCBI WGS metagenome assembly OGOF01 (sample SAMEA2580156, study PRJEB22360) | human gut metagenome | biome: human gut; feature: human-associated habitat; material: faeces | place: Denmark | collected 2008/2010
CCGGCACTGTGATGCCGAGAAGATTGCAGCAGAGTCCAAGAACCGTAGCGATAATAAGTGATGGATGGTTGCCGGCACTGTGATGCCGAGAAGATTGCAGCAGAGTCCAAGAACCGTAGCGATAATAAGTGATGGATGGTTGCCGGCACTGTGATGCCGAGAAGATTGCAGCAGAGTCCAAGAACCGTAGCGATAATGAGCGGATTTTGAACAACCGCTTTGCCAGTAACAACCATGAGGCTGGGCTTAGAGCCGTTTGTCTGCTTACCCAAAGCTGCATCACGTTTGGCCACAGCACCTGCGAGCGCACTCACCGCAATGGTGTTTGAAATCGGCACCCAAAAAGCGATCAAAAGTGCCAGAAATGCAAAACCCTGGTCACCAAAAAGCTTCAAAGCAAGGGCAAAACCAATATAAGTGTTGAAGCGAAAGCCGCATTGAAAGAGCGACGCATGGGTGACCGGATCAGCCTTCACCAAATAGCGAATACACCAAGACGCGCAGACGCCGATCAGCATCGCCCCGATGCCTGCGGCGAGGAACCCGGCAGATTCTCCGAGCGAGAGGCTGGACCCAGAGATGGAGGTGAAAAGAAGCGGCGGAAAAAGCACGTAGAAAACAAGCCGTTCGGCCTGTTTCCAGAAATCTTCGGAATATTCGAACTTCAGCCGAAGCAGCAGTCCCAGCAGAATGATCGAAAAATCAGGTGCGATGAGCGCAACGCTGTCCATGATGTTAGGCAGTTAAATAAAGGCGTAATACTCTATTCTCACTACGGCGGCAAAGCCGTGCCATGCGGAGATACGAGAGTCTTCGAAAAGGAATACCATTCCGGTCGAAATCGGTTTTGGAAGTCGATAATAAGAAACCCGACTGCGGCTTATGCTCAGCCGCACAACGAATCTGCATTTTTGCCATGATCTGCAATCTTTGCCCTCGCCGCTGCGGCGCGGACCGTTCGACCCCTCAAGGTCTGAAGCGCAGCATCTGCCGCGCCACTGATGACGTTGAGATCGCACTGGTCAGTCTCCACGCTTGGGAAGAACCGATCCTTGAGAGCGGAAACGGTGCCGGCACCGTTTTCTTTTCACACTGCAATTTACGGTGCTGCTTTTGTCAAAACTATGAAATCAGCGCCGGGGGCAAAGGCCTCAAGGTCACCACTGCCAGACTCACCGATATTTTTCTTGAAGAAGCTGAACGCGGCGCATCATGCATTGAGCTGGTGACTCCCGGTCATTACACCCGCCAAATTCGTGAAGCGCTTCTCTCTGTCAAAGCTCAGGGCTTAAAACTTCCAGTTGTATATAACTCCAACGCTTATGAGCTCCCTGAGACGCTCAGGATGCTCGATGGCTTGGTGGATATCTTTCTGCCGGATCTCAAGTATTTCGACAGTCGACTGGGTGAAAAATATTCTGGGGTTCCGAAATATTTCGAATATGCCTCCGAAGCTATCCGTACGATGTTCGCGATGACGGGGCCTGCCAGGCTTGGCGATGACGGTCTCTTAAAACGAGGCATGATCATCCGTCATCTGGTTCTTCCCTGGCAATGGAGAGACAGCTGCCGCTGCCTGGATTGGATTCATGAAACTTTCGGCGATGATGTTTTCGTTTCTGTCATGAACCAATACATGCCGATCTATAAAGCATGCCTGCATCCGGAGATTAATCGCCCTTTGACAACACTCGAATATCAGAAGGTTATTCGTCACGCAGATGAGATCGGCATCACCAAAGGCTTCATGCAGGTGGGAAAAACGGCCGAGGCGAAATTCATCCCAAACTTCAATGGCGACCATGTTCTGGCTGATGCGGGTTAACTTAAATTTCATTAACTCTCAACGCAATACAGTATCTTGAAGTCATCCAGTTAAACTGCGCCTAAAACGTTTGTCAACGGTCAGGTAAGTTGACCTCATAACGTACCGCACGTTCCTGCGGTGTGAGCACGGTTTTGCGCCAGGGCTGACAAAACTTTTGCAGCGTGTGCAGCTGCACTGCCAAACCCAGCTGCTCCTTTACGGTGATTGTCAAGATATTTGCCAATAAAGTTTGAATTCTGTAACTACGGCTGAGGACACATATAGAGGGGTCCGAACCTAAAGTTATGACGGTCTTTGTTCTTGCTATTTCTCCTGCGAGATTTCCTTTTCCGGATTAAGCCACACACTGCCTGCCGGAGGGCAATTCAAGATGCGGTTCTGGATCCAGCGTTCGGGATGTCGGGCGCGTGCATCTGCAATCACTTTCTGACGTCGGGCCAAGATGTTTGCTTCTTTGCCGTTATCTCTGTCATTCGGCGTGATGTAGTTAATCCCGCTGTGATACCGTTTCCCGTTGTAGTCTGCGACGTAGCGGGCAAGCCAGTCCCTAGCCTCCTGCAAGGAGTGAAAACCGCCAATGGGATAGGAGGCTCGTCCCGTGTACTTTAAAGTGCGGAAAAAAGACTCGGAATAGGGATTGTCGTTACTTACGCGCGGTCTGCTGCGCGATGCCAGTACCCGATAGGCAGCCAAGACTCCCAGCGTCCCGGCGGCTTTCATCGCTGCACCGTTGTCCGAATGCAGGACCAGCTGGCGCGGCTTGATGCCTCGCTGACGAAAGGCCTTTTCCAAAAATGCCTTCGCGTACGTTTCGTTGTCGGCGTCGTAGACCGCTTGGTGCACAATCTTGCGGGTAAAAATATCCACAATCACATAGGCATAGAAGAACTCACCAGTAGCTTTTGCGTTTCTCAGGTACGTTATATCCCAAGTCCAAACCTGTCCGGGTCCAGTTGCCTCAAAGGAACTGGGGCGGTACGCACGATGAGGTGCCCGGGCTCGACCGCGAGAAGCATTGAGTTTTTGTTCTTCCATGACGCGATAGATCGTACGCAAAGAACCGTAGTACTCTCCTCGATCCAAAAGAACATAGAAAGCCTGGGGCAGACTCAAATCAACCACGTCGGCACTACAAAAGCGCGAGGCAATTTTCTGTCTCTCCGCTTCGCTCAAGGCTCGTTTCGAGCGCGGTCGCAGGGCTGCCTGCGCGCGAGCAGCCTTGGTGCGCCGATCTTCCCGTTCGGGATCCTGTTGCCAGCGCTGATAGGTTTTAAAGCCAAGACCCAAACATTCGCAGGCTTGTTCCAATCGGGCACCAGCTCTATGAGCGGCAGTGATCAACGCGCAAGCTTTACGGCGATCCGGAGGGCTGATCAATTGTCCTTTTTTCCCCAGATCGCCTCGGCTTTTTTTGACAACACCAAGAGGGCAGCCGTCTCAGCCAGGGCTTTGTCTTTTCGCTGCAATTCATACTTCAGCTGCTTGATGCGTATTTGTTCTTGATGAAGACTGTTTTCCGCCTCCATCCGGGCTTGTAAGTCTGTGAGTTCGTGGGATGCAAACCATGAAGCTAAGCGGGCAACCTGCGTAGTCTGGACACCGAGAGCACGGCAATAAGCGCCGAAAGCTTCTGACTCGGCACCAAGGTGATCACGCAAAACGACGGCAGCATGGGCTTGTTTCAGCGACCAACCTTTGGGCAGCACGAGTCGATCTGCCGGCTTTTTGTCAGTCGGCTTTGGCTCAGACATAACACCAGCTTTCGCACCGTTTTTTTCCTGCCGCAGCCAGTATTTGAGAGTGGAGCGGCAGACGGTATATTTCTCGCCGATTTCTTTGAGGGTTAAAGTCTTTGAGAGGATGTCGCGTAAAGCGGCTTCACGCAACTCTCGTGGATAACGTATTGTCATTGGATGCTCTATAAATTAACTGGCATCTATTTTGACATAGAGGGCTTTAATCGACGTTGGAGATTGGGGCAATGACCGCGGCAGTCGACAAACAGTCTCTTGATCAATTCTTCATAGGAATCCAGAGCGCAAGCTCGTTGGACACGAAAACGATGGGCTGTCCGCTGTCAAGGAGCGCCAGATATTTGCGCACCGTGTTGCGCGATAGGCCGAGCCGCTTGCTGATCTTGAGCGAGCCCTCCCCGCGTTCATGCAAGAGCTGAATGTATTTCAGCGCTTCCGTTCTAACCATCTTGGGTTTCCGTTGCTTGAGGAACCCCCGATTCTTCCAGTTTCTATGTCTTCCTACCGTCATGTTTTGTGACCTGATGGGATAGGTCATTTTTGCGTTCGTTAGGTAGGTAATTTATGCGTTCGCGTAACATCTGAACCTTCACGGTTAATTTCTCTTGCGTTGAAGAGGGGTCAGGAAATGTCCGCACGGGGGTATCTTATGCTGTCCGCTAACAGTGGTGCATCGGCGTCTTCATCGGTTCTTTGTGGTAGATCGCTTTAACCTCTATCCCGGTGACCTCACAAAGCCGCTGATAGTTATGTACTTGCTCGTCGCGACAGACATTTCTCCAGTAGCTCGCTTAACGGAACCAAGGATCCGTTCATGCTTTCGATCATCGCTTCGACCAACGCAACATGAGAAATCTTTTCAAAAGACAAGTTCCATCCGTGCTCGTTGGCAAAGATCTGGAAGAACAGGCGTGTAGATCGCCCGTTGCCCTCACGGAATGGATGCAGTGCGTTAACTTCCGACAGGAAGTAGGCTAATTTACAAGCGCATTGCTTAACATCCATTTCGGTGAAATTCTCTCGCTGCATTTTGCTAAAGATCCCGCGGGCATACGATTCGATCATAGGAGCAAAGCAGAAGACGGATTGCCCCTTACTGATGAACCCTTGTTGACGAATCTCACCAGCCCAATCGTAAAGCTCGCCAAAAAGATACTTATGGACAGCTTGAAGGTGCTTAAGATCGAAATTCCCAGTAGGAATATCGTCGTCACTTTGCTTCGATTTAACAAACTTAGAGTCTGTGATTTGACTCTCTAATTCGGATAGCAGGTCCTGGTGTTTGATCCCGAATTTGTTTCGCAATATCCTGGTGCCAGGATAGACGTGAGGATCCTCCAGAGAATCGTATTCGTAATCGTACTCATCAGACACGGTCGCGCGCCTCCTGCTTTGCGAGAGCCTCGGCGACATATTTCTTGATCAGATCTTGTCTGGAAATTTCGCCACGAAACATTTTCCACAGATCTTCGACTTCATTAGCAGGAACCGTTCGGCCTTCGCATGCCGATGTATGGACAGCGGCCGCAATTGCAGCTTCAGCTGTGGGAAAAAATCCGTATCGTTGTTTGACCGGCTTAAGTGTCAACTCAATGCTCAATCCGATTGCTTCCGCATACCGTTGGAGAGCAGATAAGGTGACGTCTGCTCCTGTAAGCAGACGTTTTTCGAGACGCGCAACCGCCGATTGAGTCGTGGCCATTGCTCGGGCAACTTCGGTTTGCGACAGGCCATGCTCTTTTCTGTAAAAGACCATGGCGGAGGTGTGAGTAGCAAAGTTCATTGCAGGTAAAATAAAAGAATATGCGATATTATAGCAAATGTGTCATATTCCTTCGGCGGTTCTTTGTTGCGGTTCGCTTAATCTCGGCCTGCCTCACACCCATTAATTTGTCAGTCAATGAACTGACGGCTTCTTGTACAGCAGATTTGACGGGTGGAAGTTTCTCAAGATGTTTCTTCGTAGCAAGGGCGAGCATCTTGTCCTGTCTCGAACCAGCGTTTAGCTCGTTAATCACGTCGTTCAACAGATCGGTCAGCTCCTGACGTTTTGCCTTAGCTTTGAGGATGCCGGGATGGTCAGGTACGGGCTTGCCACTCCGAGCGGAGCGTTCGACGTCCTGCACCCGGTTTTGCATGGTCTTGAGCAACAGAGTCTTCTTTTTTCGTGCAATGGCGTGCATACGGGCGCGTTCCTTGCCGGTTTGCACCTTCCGCACGTTGTGAAACTCAGATTGTTCCAGTGAATGGCGTGTCATGCCGCGCTACCAGCGCTGTGTTGAGTTGGCTTCGATTCCTTGTTCTCGCAGACACACGGCAAAATGTTCGCGCATTTCCTCGCGGCGAGCATTGTCGACGTGAACGCGCCGTCCGTCATGGCTGATTGTTCGAAGCAAAATGTGGCAGTGCGGTTGTGTCGTCCTCTGATCATTTTCCGGCGTGTGAAATGCTATCAGGTCTGGCACCGTTTTCTTTTCACACTGCAATTTACGGTGCTGCTTTTGTCAAAACTATGAAATCAGCGCCGGGGGCAAAGGCCTCAAGGTCACCACTGCCAGACTCACCGATATTTTTCTTGAAGAAGCTGAACGCGGCGCATCATGCATTGAGCTGGTGACTCCCGGTCATTACACCCGCCAAATTCGTGAAGCGCTTCTCTCTGTCAAAGCTCAGGGCTTAAAACTTCCAGTTGTATATAACTCCAACGCTTATGAGCTCCCTGAGACGCTCAGGATGCTCGATGGCTTGGTGGATATCTTTCTGCCGGATCTCAAGTATTTCGACAGTCGACTGGGTGAAAAATATTCTGGGGTTCCGAAATATTTCGAATATGCCTCCGAAGCTATCCGTACGATGTTCGCGATGACGGGGCCTGCCAGGCTTGGCGATGACGGTCTCTTAAAACGAGGCATGATCATCCGTCATCTGGTTCTTCCCTGGCAATGGAGAGACAGCTGCCGCTGCCTGGATTGGATTCATGAAACTTTCGGCGATGATGTTTTCGTTTCTGTCATGAACCAATACATGCCGATCTATAAAGCATGCCTGCATCCGGAGATTAATCGCCCTTTGACAACACTCGAATATCAGAAGGTTATTCGTCACGCAGATGAGATCGGCATCACCAAAGGCTTCATGCAGGTGGGAAAAACGGCCGAGGCGAAATTCATCCCAAACTTCAATGGCGACCATGTTCTGGCTGATGCGGGTTAACTTAAATTTCATTAACTCTCAACGCAATACAGTATCTTGAAGTCATCCAGTTAAACTGCGCCTAAAACGTTTGTCAACGGTCAGGTAAGTTGACCTCATAACGTACCGCACGTTCCTGCGGTGTGAGCACGGTTTTGCGCCAGGGCTGACAAAACTTTTGCAGCGTGTGCAGCTGCACTGCCAAACCCAGCTGCTCCTTTACGGTGATTGTCAAGATATTTGCCAATAAAGTTTGAATTCTGTAACTACGGCTGAGGACACATATAGAGGGGTCCGAACCTAAAGTTATGACGGTCTTTGTTCTTGCTATTTCTCCTGCGAGATTTCCTTTTCCGGATTAAGCCACACACTGCCTGCCGGAGGGCAATTCAAGATGCGGTTCTGGATCCAGCGTTCGGGATGTCGGGCGCGTGCATCTGCAATCACTTTCTGACGTCGGGCCAAGATGTTTGCTTCTTTGCCGTTATCTCTGTCATTCGGCGTGATGTAGTTAATCCCGCTGTGATACCGTTTCCCGTTGTAGTCTGCGACGTAGCGGGCAAGCCAGTCCCTAGCCTCCTGCAAGGAGTGAAAACCGCCAATGGGATAGGAGGCTCGTCCCGTGTACTTTAAAGTGCGGAAAAAAGACTCGGAATAGGGATTGTCGTTACTTACGCGCGGTCTGCTGCGCGATGCCAGTACCCGATAGGCAGCCAAGACTCCCAGCGTCCCGGCGGCTTTCATCGCTGCACCGTTGTCCGAATGCAGGACCAGCTGGCGCGGCTTGATGCCTCGCTGACGAAAGGCCTTTTCCAAAAATGCCTTCGCGTACGTTTCGTTGTCGGCGTCGTAGACCGCTTGGTGCACAATCTTGCGGGTAAAAATATCCACAATCACATAGGCATAGAAGAACTCACCAGTAGCTTTTGCGTTTCTCAGGTACGTTATATCCCAAGTCCAAACCTGTCCGGGTCCAGTTGCCTCAAAGGAACTGGGGCGGTACGCACGATGAGGTGCCCGGGCTCGACCGCGAGAAGCATTGAGTTTTTGTTCTTCCATGACGCGATAGATCGTACGCAAAGAACCGTAGTACTCTCCTCGATCCAAAAGAACATAGAAAGCCTGGGGCAGACTCAAATCAACCACGTCGGCACTACAAAAGCGCGAGGCAATTTTCTGTCTCTCCGCTTCGCTCAAGGCTCGTTTCGAGCGCGGTCGCAGGGCTGCCTGCGCGCGAGCAGCCTTGGTGCGCCGATCTTCCCGTTCGGGATCCTGTTGCCAGCGCTGATAGGTTTTAAAGCCAAGACCCAAACATTCGCAGGCTTGTTCCAATCGGGCACCAGCTCTATGAGCGGCAGTGATCAACGCGCAAGCTTTACGGCGATCCGGAGGGCTGATCAATTGTCCTTTTTTCCCCAGATCGCCTCGGCTTTTTTTGACAACACCAAGAGGGCAGCCGTCTCAGCCAGGGCTTTGTCTTTTCGCTGCAATTCATACTTCAGCTGCTTGATGCGTATTTGTTCTTGATGAAGACTGTTTTCCGCCTCCATCCGGGCTTGTAAGTCTGTGAGTTCGTGGGATGCAAACCATGAAGCTAAGCGGGCAACCTGCGTAGTCTGGACACCGAGAGCACGGCAATAAGCGCCGAAAGCTTCTGACTCGGCACCAAGGTGATCACGCAAAACGACGGCAGCATGGGCTTGTTTCAGCGACCAACCTTTGGGCAGCACGAGTCGATCTGCCGGCTTTTTGTCAGTCGGCTTTGGCTCAGACATAACACCAGCTTTCGCACCGTTTTTTTCCTGCCGCAGCCAGTATTTGAGAGTGGAGCGGCAGACGGTATATTTCTCGCCGATTTCTTTGAGGGTTAAAGTCTTTGAGAGGATGTCGCGTAAAGCGGCTTCACGCAACTCTCGTGGATAACGTATTGTCATTGGATGCTCTATAAATTAACTGGCATCTATTTTGACATAGAGGGCTTTAATCGACGTTGGAGATTGGGGCAATGACCGCGGCAGTCGACAAACAGTCTCTTGATCAATTCTTCATAGGAATCCAGAGCGCAAGCTCGTTGGACACGAAAACGATGGGCTGTCCGCTGTCAAGGAGCGCCAGATATTTGCGCACCGTGTTGCGCGATAGGCCGAGCCGCTTGCTGATCTTGAGCGAGCCCTCCCCGCGTTCATGCAAGAGCTGAATGTATTTCAGCTGTTCCGTTCTAACCATCTTGGGTTTCCGTTGCTTGAGGAAACCCTGATTCTTCCAGTTTTTACGTCTTCCTACCGTCATGTTTTGTGACCTGTTGGGGTAGGTCATTTTTGCGTTCGTTAGGTAGGTAATTTATGCGTTCGCGTTACACAGGACGTTTGCAGATGAACCCTGAATCACCTAGGCAAAGAGCATGACGAACTAACGAGATCTTCGAGCGAAATATTCGACAGATTTTTTGTTCCGAGCTTTCGGTAAATGGCGTTCCGGTGCGCATAGATGGTGCGGTCGCTCAAGCCCAAACGTTCGGCAATCTGTTGAGAAGAGACGTCTTGGATCATAAGTTCCAGTATTTCGCGTTCTCGCTCAGTAAGGAGGTCAAATGCTTTTTCAAGATCCCGGCCGGTAAGTTCGCCGCAGCTTTTGGCGAGACTTTCTCTGCACAGTTTGGCGATCGCCTTCATCAGGCGGTCTTCGTCAACGGGTTTTTCAAAAAATTCGGCTGCACCCGCCTTCAGCGTCGTAACGGCGAGATCAACGTTGGCATGTCCTGTAAGGATGATGATGGGCAGGGAGTACCGGCGGCGGCGCATTTCCATCTGCAGCTCTGTGCCGGTCATGTCCGGCATGCTGATGTCAAGAATAAGGCAGCCAGGCACAGATGGTGCGTCATCCATAAGGAAAGACCATGCACCAGCATAAGTGCGAACCTGCCAGCCGGCGTAGGTGAGCATCATTTCACACGTTTCACGAAGATCTTCGTTGTCATCAACGATGCGCACGAGCGTGTGCTGCTGAATATCCTTGAGTGTTCGTGTCACGAGGAGCCTCCGGGGAGAGGAAGAATGATGTGTATTTCGAGGCCTTTGTCGGCTCGTGCACTGAAGTGAATGCTACCGCCGTGTGCGCTGATAATGCTCCGCACGATGCTGAGGCCAAGACCCAAACCGTCTCGTTTCTGTGACGGTCCGCAGGAGGCAATGCGTTCAAGCGCTTCAGCATCGAGTTGTTCTGTTTCGTCTGAAACGATCAGCTCGACGTGATCTTCGCCGCAGGTCAGTGCAATCTTGGAGTGCGGGTCCCGTCCGGCTGCAGCTTCTGAGGAGTTCTTGAGGAGATTAAGCACAACCAGCTGGAGTTCAAGGGGATTGCCAGTAATGAAGACATTGTCCGGCAGGACAAGCGTCACTGCATGATGGATGAGTTTCATCTGGGCGGCTTCAGCCACTGTTTCCCGGATCAGCTCGGAAAGATTAATCGGGAGGTTGCGGCGGTCCGTTCGGGCATAGGAGCAGACGTGCTCGACAATGTCGTTGATTCGCTCTGTTTGCCTTCGGGCTTTGGCACAGGACTTCTCAATGACGGCAGAGTCCTCTTCGTCGCGGGCGGCAGCCATCTCGATCGTACGCAGCGCATAGCGAAGTGCTGAAAGCGGCTGACGGATTTCGTGCGCAACCATGTTTGAAAGCATGCCCATCGTGCTCATTTGCTCGTAGCGGTGGAACTTTTGAAGCAGCGCAGTGTTGCTCTCTTCCAGAGCCATGCGTCGGGCAGCTTCGTCGTTAAGTTCTCGGGTTCGGCGCTCAACGAGGGCATTGACCCGACGAAGGTGCAGCATTAAGGCGAGGAAAGCAACTAGAGCAGCCAATGCGAACGGCCAGACGGCCTCCCAGACACGCGTAAAAGTCCAATGCCGCAGGTATTCATAGCGTCCCCATTTGAGCTCTCGGTAGAGCTGATCGATGCTTTTGAAGCTGTTGGCGGTGCTCCATGCAATGCCCGCTTCTGTTTGCGGCGGCGCGGTGAGCAGTGCCAGAGAGATTCGCTTGGCAACGTCGGACGGCACCTGACTCATAGCGCCAACCGTCCAGTTAGGAAAGAGCCTCGAGGTGTGCGCGCAGGCGAGCGGAGAGTCTTCTGCCGGCTCGATTACCTTGAAGTGATTTCTCCTCTCTATTGGCAGTCCTTCAAGAACGCAGGCCCGCATCAGTCCAACGTCAATGGTTCCGTCTTCAAGTGCCTGCAGAATTTTCGGCACGGGCTGATCCACCTGTCTGAGGGAACTGAAGAAGCGGTACGGATCCAAGCCTCTGTCAAGGAGCGCAGAAGCGGGCATCTGCCAGTTGAAGAACATCGATTCAAGACCCGACATCGCCGAGAGATGTTTCAGGTCCTTCAGACTGTTGAGATCAGTGCGCCGGCTGCTCACAACAACTGCGCCGGCAACCGCTTGGTTGGGGTCCGGGGCGAAATTGGTGACGAGCGTGGCGAGCGGATAGATGCCGTCAGGGAGCAGCGATGCATAGCACCCGCTGCTGCCGAAAATCACATCTACTTTGCCGCTGCGGGCTGCCTTGATGAGGGCGGCCGTACGGTAGACCTTTACATCCACGCGGTACTCCGGGAGACTTTGCGAGAGAATCTGCGGAAGTTTGCGCAGCACGTAGTCGTCGGCATTCACATAGGTCGTGAATCCCGACGGAGTGCCTTCCTGCAAAAAGGCCATCATCCCAAAACGCAGGACGGGACGGAGGTCTTCCGCCCCGCAGACAGAAAATCCGGGGAACGCGCAGAGCAAAGCCGCTGCTGCGGCCGCGCAGCTGGATATGTGAAAGGCCATTATGAGGAAATGGGGAATTCCGCACCGGCAAAGGTGAGGGGGAGAGCAGCCGATGCCGATGCGGAGATGAAAGACGCTGTGTGAAGGCTACTTCTCTAATCGCCCGAGTGCTTTGAGAATGGATTCACTCGCGACCTTGCCGGAGGTGAAGCCCCACGCCACGTTCATGCCGGGTGAGGAGTCATCGCCGTGCACAGCATTCACAATTTCACCGGCGGCATAAAGACCCGGAATCGGTTTGCCCTGTTGGTTAAGAACCTGAAGATTCTCGTCGACGATAACGCTTCCCATCGTAGTGGCAAAGCGCGGTTTTTGTTCAACGATGTAATACGGACCTTCAGACGAGATTGCGGCCTTCATAAATGCCGCAGGACGGCCAAAGTCTTCATCTTTGCCAAGCTTGACGAGTTCGTTGTAGCGGGCAACGGTCTTCTCAAGCGTGCGGCCGTCAATGCCGGCGGCTGCGGCGGCTTCAGCGAGGGTTGCCCCATGAGCGAAGATCGGAGCTTTGCGGCCGTTTTCGGCGAGCCATTTTTCAAGATCTTCATCCGTAATGCCCAGCGTGTGAACGCCGTCACGGAAGCCATTCCATGTAGCCTGATCCATCACGAGGTAGAGCATTCCGCCCTTTTGCTTCTCAAGCACAGTGAGAATATCGTGATTGGAGGCCTTTTCATTAATGAGGCGGCGTCCTTCATTATTGACGAGAATGCCCGACTGGAGCCACGCACGGTAGTTGCCTTGAATAATCGACTTTGCTACACCGGGAGCCGCTTCAACGCCGTTGGGATAGCGCTTGCCGAATTCCATGAGTTCAAGCTTGGCGCCGACGGCTTGGGCCATACGATGTCCGTCGCCGGTTGCTGAGGCCGGTCCGTAGTAGAGCGCGCTTTTGAGCGGTTCGATGAGCATCGCCTTATTCGCGCCGTAACCGCCGGTGGCGAGGAGGACCGCTTTACTCGAGAAGATGTATTTCGTTCCGTCCTTCTTGTGCGCTTCAACGCCCACGATCCGGCCGTCTTTCACAATCAGTCGTTCAGCCTTGGTGTCGGTGTGGATCTTGATGCCGAGATCCCGCACGGCCTTTTCCACCTTCCGGTAGGCCGGGCCGCAGCCGCCCTTGAGGTAGAGCGAGCGGTCGAATTGAAATTCGGCGCGGTACTGCAGTTTTTGGTCAATGAATTTCGGTTTGAAGCGATTGATCGCCCAATCGGCAGCACGAGGAGAGTTCTCCGCGAACATCGTGAGCGTTGTCAGGTCGTTCTTCAGGTGGCCATTGCCGATCAGATCGTAGACCAGAGCTTGCGGAGGATCGTAGGGGACGCCTTTTTTCTTCTGGAGCTTCGTGCCCATGGTGGCCCACTGCCCGCCGCAGATGGCTGATGCGCCGCCGGTAACGCTCATCTTCTCAAGGACTGTCACTCGGGCACCGTGCTCAGCAGCGTTGACGGCAGCGGCAAGTCCTGAAAAACCCGATCCGATGATGACGACGTCTTCAGCTGCTTCAATCGTTTTTCCGGCATGTTTCGGCGCAGTGCTTCGGGCTGGCTGATTCGGATCGCCTTTGGCTTGACGAATGCAGTCTTCAACAGCCGCGAAGATGGCTTTGCTTGTTACCGTCGCTCCGCTCAGTCCGTCGATCTTTGTGCTCTGGGCTTCAACGATTTGCCGAGGAAGTTCGGCCGCCGCAGTCGTCCCGATGCCTGCCGTTTCCTTCTCTTCGATAACCTTGACTGAAGTCACCGCATCCTTTGAAAAAGTGACCGCAACTTTCACCGGTCCCTTCATGCCCTGAGCCGATGCTTCATAGGTCCCCGGCGTGTAACTCCAGGATGGACCGGCAATGAGCGCGGTTAAAAGAGCCGCAGCAGCGGTAAGACGAAAGTTTCTCATGACTGAATCTCCAGGTCGTTAGGCGGACCTATTGGCCGCCTGACATGAGTTCATCGTCGTTGTGCGCTTTTCTAATCAACATGACCTAGATCAATCGACGGATCAGGAGAGAAACAGGGAAATTGAAGTCTGCGGCTAAGCCTCCTTGGTCAGATTGAAGGGTGACGCTATGTTTTCTTCGTGATGAATAAAGCCCCCCGAAGCTCATTTGAACATCGGGGGGCTTAGCGTTTCAGACAAAGCCCTTACATACCGTTAACAGGACAAGAAGGGCAGAAGCGCTTTGGCAATCAGAATGCGTACTTCACGCCGATCTTGCCGCCGACAGAGGATGTTCCATCCTTGCCGCCGCCCACGGTAAAGTCAGCATTCAGCAGGAGATTGCCGTTCTGCGCGCGCAGGCCGAATGCGCTCTGCACCGGGTTGGTGTCGATCACATCGGTTTCATGCGAGAGGACTTCAATTTCCTTGTCCCCGAAGGTCGGGACGTAGGCGACCTTGAAGAACGGCGCAAGCTGCCATCCTGCAGCATTCGTTTCACCAGCTGTCACACGAAGGGCAAGCGGGACTTGGATGAGATCCTGCTTCTGCTTCTCAACATTGACGGCACCGATGGTCATAGCATCTGTTTCAAGATGAGAGTAGCGAACACCCACGCTTGGCGTGAAGGTGAAGGCCCCCGCCTTGAAGGCATGCTGACCGCGGATGCCGACAGACCACACGTTCGCATCAACGCTTTGGTTGAGTGCTGTCTGCGAAGCGGTGATGTCGTTTTCAGTCCACAGATACGAGGCTTCCGCGACAACCTTGGCAGCTCCGAAGTCCTTCGCGCCGTAGAGCGCGAAGCCGTAGCTGTCAATTTCGTTGCGAATCGAGGAGACGGCACTTCTCAGCGTACCTTTGCCGTACTGAAAGGCAGCGCCAACGGTGTAGTCTTGACCGAGGGCAATGTCGCCGCCGAAGGCCGCATAGCCCATGTCAGCCTTGAATTCAGCGCCGTGAGCGAGGCCGTCGGCTTCGTAGCGTTCGCCGGAAACGTCGGCCCAGAGATTGACGCCCGCATGGAGCTGCTGATCAATCGCTGTGCGGTCGGCAATCGTTTCGGAGAGCGTGAAGTCAGCGCGGCGAGCCATGGACTGGATGCCGAGCGAGGCAAGTGCTGAGAGGCCGGAGTCGGCGTTCAGTGTATTGGTGAGCGTGCCGTCAGCAGTACTGATTTCGCCTTCAATGAACGGATTGTCCGTAACGACTTCAGTCGTGCCGGTAATCGTGTCTGCGAGTTTGAAGGAGCCTTCAGATGCATTGGTGACGCCGATATAGCTGCCGTCAGCCACGCTGAGCGTGCCGGCAATCATTGACGTGTCGGAAGACCCCTGCGACTGACTGACGATTAGAATGCCCTGATTGGCGACGTAGAGCGTTGCATTATTCGGATAGGTTGCAGCAACAGAGGTTGCGTCAGTGAGGCTGCCGTCGACGACAATCTTGCCCGCTACTTCAATCGGAGCGCCAAGATAGAGCGCGGCAGTGACGTTCTTTTCACCCCATGACAAACCTTGAACGGAGGCAATGGCTTCAAAGGCGGATGCAGCTTCGGCAGCATCGGCTCCCAGAGTGATGAGGGAGTTGCGGCCTGCAGCCAAAGTACCCGTGATGGCGGTATCGACTTTGGAGATCTCGAGGTGCGAGGCATTGCCGATCACGTTGAGCGTTTCGTCATCTTTCCAAGCCGGATCAACGAAGATCGTACCCGTGAAGTTTTCGGCGAGCTGCGTGATTGTGAGCTTGCCGGCAGTCTTATCTTCACCGACGAGAACCGTACCTGCACCGTCAATGGCATCAACCGTGAAGGTTTCACCCCCCGTGGCGGTCAGCGTGCCATTGCTCTCAACGGTAACCGTGCCTGCGAGCGTGCCGCCCTTGAGATCGCTCTTGGCATAGTCAGTGCCGCCAAGAAGCAGCGTGGAATTCGCTTTGACGGTAACACCAACTTCGTCGGTGCCGGAGGTCTTCAGAAGTTCTGAGCCGGCGCCTTCACCCGTTAGGGTAAGCGTTTTGCCGCCGTCGATCAGCACTTGATTGGCCGTGCCAAGATCGAACGAAGCAACAGCGAGACTTTCTTCGCGATATGCGTAGTCATTCAACTGTGTGCCGCCAATTTGAACATTCTGATCTTCTGAGGTGATCTTGACTTCGTTCAGAACGATGTTTTCGCCGACCATGGCGACGTCATCCAATGTCACCTTATCCTGCTGAGCGAGATCATCTTTCGAAGCGTCGGAAAGCTGACCCAGGAGAACATACTTGGCATTGGTGTACTTGTTGCCCAGTGAGCTTGCATAGTCAAGATTGTAGACGGCGTCATTGAGAGCAATCGTACCGCCTTCTTCAACCGTAACTTTGTCAGCTTTCAGTGCGTCGCCGGCCTCCGTCACGGAGCCATCGCCAAGTCCGTTCTTAAAGAGCTGAGCAGAAGCGGTTTCAAGTGTGCCGCCGCTCTTAACGGTAATGCTGCCGACCGTTGAGAGCGGATCGGGCATCTTAACGAAATTGAAGGCTTTAAGTGCGAGCGTACCGCCGGAGATGGTGGCGGCTTCACGCAGAGACCAAGTCGTGTTCACTTCCATACGGCCGGCTTGGACGTCAACAGTGCCGTAGTAGCGGTTCATGTCGCTGTTTATGACAAGCGTACCGCTGCCAGTCTTCTTAATCGAAGCTGCTGTCTGATCGGCTGCTTTGGGATATGCGCTCGCAATGGAGTCCATGTGGTCCGTCGAGCCTTCTTCGCCGATGGTGAGTGTGGCGCCGTCATCCACTGCAAATTCTGCGCTGGTGCCGCGGTCCAGAAGCAAGAAGCCGCCGGCCGTAGCTGTCATGTAGCCGTATGTGTCAGCTGGATCATCTTTGCCGGTGACATTGTTGCCCGAATAGATCATGTCCTTCGAGGCAATGAACTTGACGCTGCCTTCGACTACGCCGGCGGTTGAGTTGGAAACGATGTCGACGTCGCCGCCAGCAGCGATGCCATCGGATGATTCAACCGTGTTGTTTTGGAACAGCACATCCTTGAAGACCGCCTCGGCACCCTTCACAAACACTGCACCGAGAAGGCCTCCCGATCCCGTCGTTTTGTTGCCGACGAAGGAGCCGCCTGTTTGGTTATATTGGGTCTTTGTGTAGAGCCAAAGCGCAGCGCCGGCATCCTTGCCCTTGCTGACGTTGTTCAGGTAATTGACATTGGTGGCTGTCACTTCGACGGGGGTTACTTTGTCGAGTGAGGATTCATACGGTTTGTTTCCATATACCGCCAGAGCGCTCCCGTTGACGCCTTGATTGCCTTCAAAGGTGACGTCCTTCATTTTGAGCGAACCTTCACCCTGAACGAACATCGCGCCGCCCCAACTGTCAGAGGTGTTGTTTTTGAAGGTAACGTTGTCAAGGTCGAGATTCAGAATGTAGTGTTTGTCTTTTTCAGAATCGTAGTCGCTCTTGGCGTAGAGAGCACCGCCTTGAGCGCTGGTTCCCTTCACCGAATTGCCGTCAAAGGTCGAATTCTTGATGGAGGCTGAGAGATTCTCTGCTCCGCCCCAAACTCCGCTACGGAGGTAGAGGGCGCCGCCAAGGCTGGAGCCTTTTTCTGCATGAGAGGCCGTCGAGTTGTTTGTGAAAGTTGAGTCTTCAATGACTGTCGTTGTTCCCCACAACGAAACCGCTCCGCCCATAGCAGAGGCGTTATTTTTCGTAGGTTCTTTTGCAGTCTCTGCAACATTCTGGTCGAACGTTGAACCACTTAATAGTGGCAGTGCCGATCGATTGATAAACGGCGCCGCCTTCTGTCTGGTTGTAGCTCGTGCCTTTGTTGCTTGTGAAAGTCGAGTTGGTGATCGTCAGTGCGGAAGAGCCGTCAGCACCGGTTACACCGACGGCAGTGCCGTAGACGCCGTTAATAGAGCCGTCGGAATCCGAGACTTCATTCGAGGTAAAGGTTCCGTCCTTTACCGTGACGGAGGTATGGAATGCGGCGATGCCGGCCGCTGTCGTCTGGCCGTTAGTCGCGTTAAAGGTAAGTTTGTTGTTCTCGAAGGTGTCGTTGGTTGAAATAATGGCATCTGTTGTGCTGTTTAAGTGACCAGCAAGCGTTGTGCCGTCAGCAGTTCCTGTGTGATTGGAGTAATCGGCAGCGAGGGCACTGGTCGTCATTGCCAAGCAAGCAGCCGCAACAGATGCGGCCAATAATTTTTTCTGATTCATCAAGACTCCTTGAAATCATTGGGTTGCGCAGGGGTGCGCAACTGCGTTTGAGTCTATGAGGAATCTGAAAACAGGGGGGGGGGGTTACCCTATGCGTCCCGAAATGACTGAAGTTCAATAGTTTACATTTGTTGTCGATTTCGATAAGCGTTGGGTATATACAACTTAGGGTTTACACCATTCAAGCGGGAATATCACCCAAAGCGGAAAAAAAGCCCAGTGCGACAGTCGATAATGCTCCTAGATATTAGAAATGTCGGCTGGACACAGTCTTTCATACCTGAGTAAGAATGAAAGAAAACTGGTGCTGGAAGATTTTTAGATCAGTGTTCAAATTCAAATAATGCAGAAACTCGAACGCCGCAGAGCTCGAGTTTTGCGATGTTCGATTTGATTTCGGCGAATTGCGAAAAAGATGTTCGTCAATTTGCCTGATCACGGGGCTGCTGCAGCAATTATTTCGTTTCAACACGCACGCCGTCCGAAGCGGCATGGAGCACATGGCTCGCAAAATTCGGATGACGAGCACGAACGAGTTCGATGAAACGCTCGGCAACGATCTCAGACTTTGTGAGCGCAATCATCGTTGAACCTGATCCGCTGATGAAAAAAGCAGGCGCTCCTGCAGCCTTGGCAGAGGCCCGCACAGAGTCGTAGTCTTTGATGAGCTTGCGTCGGCAGGGTTCATGAAGCACGTCCTGACAGGCTTCGGCCAGAAGTTCTTCGCTGCCGGAGCGGAGCGCCTCAATCATGGCAATGGCATGAGAGGTCGTAAAGACGCTGTCTTTAACGGCGATTTCTTTAGGCATTGCACGTCGGGCGTCAGCCGTGCGCACTTCATAGTCAGGGATGATGACGGCAAACTTCCAATTTTGGTCAAGCGGCATACGCAGCGCGTGAAAGCGTTCATCCGAGGCAAAAGACGCGGTGAAGCCGCCGAATGTCACAGGGGCCGCGTTGTCAGGGTGACCCTCAAAGCGAGCGCAAATTTGAAAGAGCTCGTCCTTCACAAAGGGACTGCCGAGGAAAGCATTGGCGGCGGCAGCGCCGGCGGCGATGCAGGTGCTTGAACTCCCCAGGCCGCGGGCAACGGGAACCTCTGCGTCAATGTGAAGCTTCACGGAAAAGGGCGTCTGCCCGGCTTCACGGAAGACTTCTCGAAAGCCCTGAAGCACCAGATTGTCTTCATTTTGAAAAGCTTCCGGGCAGCCGGAAATCTGGAGCGCTTCAGCACGCTCAAAAGTGAAAACGGAGTAGAGCGAAAGTGCCAGGCCGAAGATGTCAAAACCCGGGCCGAGATTCGAAGTGGAGGCCGGAGCACGTACGGTGATCTGCATGAGACTGCTCGCGATGGAAAGAATAGAGATGAAGCAGCGGCAAAAGGGCTCCATGCCGCTCGGCCGCTGCCTATGATTTGCACAGCGTCAGAGCTTGGCGGCTGCGGCAAGCACGCGTTCAGGCGCCTGATCAACGTCATAGACCGCGTTGAAGCGCACGGACTGCGTGCGAAGTGCTGAGAGGCACTGCGGGGGTTCAACACCCGTGGAGTCAGCAAGCGCATCCATATATTCAAATGCTGCGGCTTCCGGCGTCGTGCTCTTTAACTTCAGGGGACCGTAAAGGGCATTGAAGACGTCGCGGCAGAATTTGAAGGGCGAGGCAGTGGAGAGCACCACCATCGGCACTTCCGGAGACGCCTGCTCCTGCGCAATCTTCCAGGCTACAGCCGTGTGCGGGTCGATGACATAGCCGCTCTCTTCGTAAACCCGCTTGATTTCGCCTTCGATTTCTTCTGGAGTGGCGTAGTCGGCCCAGAAGCTGGAAAGCTTCTTTTGCATGTCTTCTGGCAATTGGTATTCGCCCTTTGTATTCAGCTGCTCCATCAAAGACTTGACTGTGGCCGGGTCCTGGCAGAGGTCAAAGAGCAGGCGCTCCAGGTTGCTGGAGACCAGGATGTCCATGGATGGGGAGTTGGTCACGTAGAAGTCCCGCTTCTTGTCATACTTGCCCGTCTTGAAAAAGTCGGTTAAGACATTGTTCTTGTTGGAAGCGCAGATCAGGCGGCCGACTGGCAGGCCCAGTTTTTGAGCATAATAGCCGGCCAGAATGTCGCCGAAATTGCCAGTTGGCACAGAGAAATTGACGGGATCGCCGAAGGCAATGGCTTCTTGGTCCAGCAGCTGCTTGTAGGCGGCGAAGTAGTAGATGACCTGGGGCAAGAGGCGGCCAACATTCATGGAGTTGGCGCTGGAGAAGGTCAAATCGTGGTCAGCCAGCAAACTGTTCATGTCCGGGTCGTTAAAAATCTGCTTGACCCTGGTCTGGGCCTGGTCAAAGTTGCCCTCAACCGCTACAGCCACGGTGTTGTCGCTGTTTTCGCTCAGCATCTGCTTGAGCTGGATCGGGGCCACCCCTTGGTAAGGGTAAAAGACGATGACCCGGGTTTTGGCTAAGGACTGGAAACCCCGCATGGCGGCGGTCCCGGTGTCCCCGGAAGTCGCGGTCAAAATCACGATCCCCCTGTGGTCGTCTGAGTTTTCCAAGGCTGTCTTCATCAAGCGGGGCAGGCACTGCAAGGCCACGTCCTTAAAGGCCAGGGTTGGCCCGTGGAAGAGCTCCAGGTAGTAATTGCCGGCCTTCTTATCAGTCAGCGGGGCGATCCGGTCGTCATCCCATTGCTGGCCGTAGGCGCCTTTAACAATCTCTGCCAGTTGCTCTGCACTGTAGTCAGTCAAGAAGAGGGCCAGGATCTTTTTAGCCATATCCTGGTAAGGCAGGGCAAAAATTTCCTTTAAAGCAGCGGCTGAAAATGGAGCCGGAAATTCTTTAGGCACGAAAAGGCCGCCATCTGGGGACAGGCCTTGGACGATTGCCTGGACAGCGGTAACTTCCTGTCCCTGGCTGCGGGTACTGCGGTAAATCATAAATCCTCCCTAAAAGTCAGATGCGTGATCTGTAAACTAGTAACGATGGTTGAAAAAAGATTTTTTCCTTTATGGCTAATTATAACGGGGAAATCATTTTTCTAAAAGGAAAAACATGATAAAATGATTAAAGAACTAGCGATTGCTAATTATTGAGGTGAAATAGCGTGAAAATCAAAGTTCCAGCATCCAGCGCCAACCTGGGCCCGGGTTTCGACTCTATCGGGGTGGCCATTTCCTTGTATCTAACCATTGAAGTAATCGGGGAGAGCGACCACTGGCAGGTAGACCATAACTTAGGGGACCTGCCAAGCGGGAAAGACAATATGATCGTCCAGGCGGCTTTAAGCGTCAAGCCGGATTTAACCCCCCAGCACCTGCGGGTGGAATCAGACATCCCGCTGGCTCATGGCCTGGGCTCCAGTTCCAGCGCCATCGTGGGCGGGATTGAACTGGCCGACCAATTGGGACAACTCAACCTGGCTCCCCATGAAAAAATCGAAATCGCGGCCCAACTGGAAGGGCACCCGGACAATGTAGCCCCGACCATTCTGGGCAGCCTGGTTGTCGGCTGCAAGGTCAACGGCCACTTTACAGCCGTCAAGGCCCCGGTACCGCCTTTTGCCATGATCGCCTACATCCCGGCCTATAACTTAAAGACCAGCGATGCCCGGGACGTTTTGCCCAAGCAGCTTTCCTTTAAAGAAGCGGTTCAGGCCAGTGCCGTGGCCAACACGGCGGTAGCGGCCCTTTTTGCCCAGGATTATGAAAAGGCCGGGGAGTTAATGGAGGCTGATCTCTTCCATGAGCGCTACAGAAGCAAATTGGTGCCGGAACTGGAGATCATTCGCAATGTCGGCCATGAGCATGGGGCGGTAGCGACCTACCTGTCAGGAGCCGGCCCGACCATTATGAGCCTGGTTGACCCCCAGCATATCAGTGACTTTGTCGAGGCGGTCAGAGAGGCGGG
>OGOF01000844.1_pt1 | contig 20941 bp, 12 predicted proteins | sample 1552621 | NCBI WGS metagenome assembly OGOF01 (sample SAMEA2580156, study PRJEB22360) | human gut metagenome | biome: human gut; feature: human-associated habitat; material: faeces | place: Denmark | collected 2008/2010
CCGAGCAATGAAAACCACCCGGTTTCACCTATTTTATAGCCGTTTTTACATAAAAAAATCGAGTGATTTACAGGGATGGGAATAGAGTGTTTATCGTTTATGTTATTTACAATGCACTTATATACAGTTGTATATAAACGTGATGCCTGTCTTCCTATCAAATTGCTAGTGATAGGGTAGTGATAGAGTAGTGATAGAGAAAACGGGCATATATCACGAATAAAACAGGTTGAATATCAATTGGTAAAAAGGAATCAGTGATACAGTGACAGAGGAAATAGGAAAAACTTATATGATAAGCTCCTGTTTTTTCTTTGGTATGGTTGCCTTGGAAAAAGTTCAGGTTTCCGGTTTCAATCCAAAATTTGTTGTATCCCGTTAGAATTGTATAAGATAACGAAGGATAAGAAATATTTGGAAATGGGTTTATCCTATGCTGATACACAATGGACTTTGCCGGCTAATGCAACCCCAGAGGAAAAAGCCTGGGCGGATAAAGGACTATCTTGGCAAACTCGTCTTTGGATTGATGATATGTTTATGATTACAATTCTTCAGGCCCAAGCATATCATACAACAGGGAAACGTGAATATATGGATCGTGCAGTGAAAGAAATGGTTGTCTATTTGGATGAATTACAGCGTCCCAACGGATTGTTCTATCATGCTCCTGATGTTCCGTATTTCTGGGCAAGAGGGAATGGGTGGATGGCTGTAGGCATGGCAGAATTATTATTGTCTACTCCGGAAGATAATCCGAATCATGCTCGTATTTTAGAGGGATACCGCTTGATGATGAAAAGTTTAAAAGATTATCAGGATAAAAGTGGTATGTGGAATCAGTTGATTGATAAGGCTGACTGTTGGCCTGAAACATCTGGTTCTGCTATGTTTACCTATGCAATGATTATGGGAGTGAAGATGGGATGGTTAGAAGCTGAAGAGTATGGACCTATAGCTAGAAAAGCATGGATTGCTTTAGTCCCTTATATTAATAAGGACGGAGATGTGGAAGAAGTTTGTGTCGGTACTGGAAAGAAGAATGATCTTCAGTATTATTATGACCGTCCTCGGATTATTGGCGACTATCATGGACAGGCTCCGATGCTGTGGTGTACTTATGCATTGTTGTGTAAATAATGATTGTCGGAAAATTATTACAATAGTGATATCTGGACAATATTAGTGATATCTTCCCAATAATTTCCGTACTTTTGTATTCCATTTTAATGCAAAAGTATGAATTATACAATAAAGTCTCCTGATTCACTGAAAGCTTCCGTTAAGCTGCCCGCATCCAAGAGTATCTGTAATCGTGCGTTGATACTTAATGCGTTGAGCTATAGCCCGTATGAGATTCGGAATTTGTCGGATTGCGATGATACGGAGGCGATGGTGAAGGCGTTGAATTCGAATGACCGTGACTTTGATATAAAAGCCGCGGGAACTGCGATGCGGTTCCTGACGGCTTTTTTGTCTAAAGTGGTGGGCGAGTGGACGATTACCGGAACGGAGCGGATGAAGAACCGGCCGATCAAGATACTGGTGGATGCGCTGAATGCGCTGGGAGCACGGGTGGAATATATGGAGAAGGAGGGATATCCTCCTCTCCGCATTTTCGGAAGTGCGTTGCAGGGAGGCGAGATTTCGCTTGCCGGTGGGGTCAGTTCACAGTATATTTCGGCGTTGCTGATGATTGCCCCCCTGATGGAGAACGGGCTGACCTTGCATCTTGAAGGGGTTGTCATTTCGAAACCCTATATCAACCTGACGTTACAGCTGATGGAACAATATGGGGTAAAGGCGGAATGGAACGGGCAGACCATTAAGGTAAGACCGCAGGATTATCATCCGATACCCTTTACCGTTGAATCCGACTGGAGTGCTGCTTCCTACTGGTATTCCATGATGGCGTTGTCTAAAAATGCCGAGATCGAATTGCTGGGGCTGTTTAAGAACAGTTTGCAGGGAGATGCCGCCGGAGCCAAATTGTTTGCACAGCTTGGTGTGGGTACGACTTACACGGACCGGGGCGTTGTTTTGAAGCACAACGGGAATAGGACCAAAAAACTGAATTATAACTTCGTAAACGAGCCGGACCTGGCTCAAACCTTTGTCGTGACCTGTGTGTTATTGAATATCCCTTTCCGTTTTACCGGTTTGCAAAGTCTGAAGATAAAAGAAACCGACCGCATCGAAGCGCTTAAGACGGAGCTTCGCAAATTAGGATATCTCCTGACAGACAGCAACAACAGTATTTTGGAATGGAACGGCGAACGTTGTGAACCGCAAGCGCATCCTGTGATCGCGACCTACGAAGATCACCGTATGGCAATGGCATTTGCACCTGCCGCCCTCGTGTTGCCGGAAGGGATCGAGATAGCTGACCCGCAGGTGGTCAGCAAAAGTTATCCGCACTATTGGAGAGACTTGAGAACCGCAGGCTTTATTATAATTGACAATGAACAATTGGCAATTGACAATTAGTTGTCGGTGTCTGGAAGTCCATTGTCAATTGCTCATTGTTAATTGTCAATTATTATGTGGTATATTGTTATAGGTATTATCGTATTGGGTGTTGTTGCTGCCATTGCCGGTTATTTTCGGAACCGGAAATTGCAGAAGATGCTGGAACGTGGGGAGATTTCTGAAATTCCCGAGGCGCAGGAACTTGTCACTGACGAATGTTGCGGACAGCATGAAACCTGTGAACGCGACAGTCTGTTGGCGGCAGTCAGCAAAAAAATCGAGTATTATGACGATGAAGAACTGGACCGTTTTCGGGGAGTCGAGGCCGATGCATACGATGAAGATGCCGTGAACGAGTTCCGTGATGTGCTTTATACGTTGCAGGAGATCGAAGTGGCCGGCTGGTTGCGTAGTCTGCAACTTCGTGCTATTAATTTACCGGATGAGCTGAAGGACGAAGCGTTCCTGATTGTCGGGGAGCGGCGCATACATTAAGTTTCATAACCATGAAACAAAAGTTCCCCTTGCATGGAACAACAGTTTCATAGGCATGGAACAGGAGTTCCCCTATAATGAAACAGAAGTTTCCTGCCGGGAAACCATAAAAAAGGATATAAGAGGATAGAAAATGGATTTACTTCAATATGGTTTTTTCCAGCATGCCCTTTTGGGTAGCCTGCTGACTGCGATCGCTTGTGGTATCGTCGGGACATATATCGTGTCGCGGCGGCTTGTCTTTATCAGCGGAGGTATCACTCATGCTTCTTTCGGTGGATTGGGGTTGGGGTTCTATCTCGGGATGAATCCGATCTTGATGGCAATGTTGTTTTCCGTGCTCTCCGCATTCGGGGTGGAGTGGGCGAGCAAGACACAGAATGTGCGTGAAGACTCTGCTATTGCCGGGATATGGTCGTTAGGAATGGCATTGGGCGTTATCTTTATTTTCCTGACACCCGGATATGCACCGAATCTATCCGCCTACCTTTTTGGAAATATTCTGACTGTTTCGACGGGAGATATTATCTGGATAGCCGCTTTGGCGTTGTTGCTGGTTATCCTTTTCTCGCTTTTCCTGCGGGAGATCGTTTATGTGGCCTTCGATAGGGATTTTGCACTGACGCAAGGAGTGCCCGTCAAGTGCATAGAATATGTAATGATGTGCTGTATCGCTGTGACGATCGTCCTTTCGATCCGTCTGGTCGGGATCATGCTCCTGATGAGTTTGCTGACATTGCCTCAGATCACTGTAAACCTTTTTACATCAGACTTCAAGAAGATCATTTTCGGAAGCATTGCCATCGGTTTCTTGGGATGTGTGTTCGGGCTCGTCCTTTCTTATCTTCTGAATGTGCCTTCCGGGGCGTTTATTATTCTTGTCCTAGTCCTTTTCTTTTTGATAGTGAAAGCAATAAAAGCGGTTTTAAAGCGTTAAAAGGGGAAATGAAGAAAGGTTTCTACTATATAATCGCATTATTGATTGTCTCTTTGTTTTGGTCTTGCAGTACGAAAAAGAATACCAAGGCAAGCCGCTTCTATCACGCTTTTAATTCCCGCTATAATATCTATTTCAACGGAAAAACATCGTTTGACGAAGCGTTGCTTTCCATGCAGAACAGCTATAAGGAAAGCTATTCCGACATGATACTGATGTACCCGATCAGTGCGCAACCGAAAGACAAGCCCGAAACCGGAGGTCCTTTCGACCGGGCGATCGAGAAAAGCAATAAAGCGATCAAGCTCCACTCCATCAAAGCAAAGCCGCCTAAGAAACCGGGATGGCGCAATGATCCCAAACAACGTGCCTGGCAGGAACAGGAAGAATACAATCCGTTCCTCAAAAAGTGCTGGTTGATGATGGGGCAGGCGCAGTTCTATAATGCTGATTTCTTGCAGGCATCTGCCACTTTCTCTTACATAGCCCGTCATTATGCCCATGATGAAGAAGTGGTGGCCGAAGCCCGTCTTTGGCAGGCCCGCTGCTATTCCGAGATGGAATGGTTCTATGAAGCGGAAGATATCTTAGGAAAACTGAATACGAACGGTATCCCTCGCAAGAACCTGAACCAGTATGCGGCGGTATATGCCGACTACCTGGTGAAGAATAAGCAATATGAAGAAGCGGTCCCTTATTTCAAGACGGCGATCAAGGCAGAGAAGAATCGGCGCCAGCGTACCCGGATGAAGTATTTGTTGGGACAGATTTATGCCGAACAGGATCAGAACGGGCTTGCCTACCAGATGTTCGGACAGGTGATCAAAGCTAATCCTCCTTATGAACTGGAGTTTGCCGCCCGTATCCGCCAGACCGAAGTATTTACTGGCGGCAATTATCAGAAAGTGATCAAGATGTTACAACGGATGGCGAAAAGCGATAAGAACAAGGACCTGCTCGATCAGGTCTATTATGCGTTGGGCAATGTCTATATGAGCCGTGAAGATACAATCAATGCCATCAAAAACTACGAGCTGGGTGTGGAGAAAAGCACACAGAACGGTTTGGACAAGGCGATCTGCCAGATCAAACTGGGTGATCTTTATTTCCAGAAGCGCGACTATGTCAAGGCACAACCGAATTTCAGCGGTGCATTGTCCGGCATCCAGAAAGAATATAAAGACTATGAACGGGTATCCAAGCTGTCTGCTATCTTGGACGAGTTGGTCGTGCATGTGGAGGCGGTCCATTTGCAGGATAGTTTGCAAACTCTTGCCAAAATGCCGGAGTCGGAACGGCTTGCCGTGATCGACAAAATCATCGAGCAGGTGAAGAAAGAGGAGGAGGAAGCCAAGGCCCTGGCCGAGAAAGAAGCTTATCTGGCGGAACAGGAGGCAAAAGGGACTGGTATCGACCGTCCAGGAACAGAGACTGGCGGCATCACATTACCGACGACATCCGGAGGTTCCGGTTTCTATTTCTATAACCCGCAGGCAGTATCGCAGGGAAAAGCAGCTTTCCAACGTAAATGGGGACGGCGTGCGCTGGAAGATGACTGGCGTCGACGTAAGAAAGAAATGTCCACTTTTAATGAGAATATGGCAGACGAAACTGAGGATGCTTCCGAAGGAGAGGTGGGCGAACTGGCTACCGATTCGCTCGAGGCCGGACTGGAACCTGCTGCTTCCGATGACCCGAAAACACGTGAGTATTACATTCAGCAGCTTCCGTTGACACCCGAAGATATCCAGGCTTCCAATATTATCATAGAAGATGGTCTCTATAACATGGCTATGATTTATAAGGACAAACTCGAGGATATCCCGTTGGCAACCGAAGCCTTTGAGGAGTTGGAACGCCGTTTCCCGAAGCATAGTCACCTTTTGGAAAGCTACTACCAGGTTTATCTGATGGCTCTTCGTTCCGGAAACCAAGCGCTCGCTGCTGCTTATAAGAATAAGTTGGTTACGACTTTCCCTGAATCGGATTATGCGGTTGCGATTGCCGATCCGAATTACGAATATAATATCCGGATGATGGACAAGGTGCAGGATTCGATCTACCAGGCGACCTATGCAAGTTACCTGGCGGAAGATACGGTCACCGTTCGTCGTAATTATCGCGATGTCAGTGCCAAGTATCCGTTGGCGGATCTGTTGCCTAAGTTCATGTTCCTCGAGGCGCTGACCTATGTGCAGGCTGGGGATGCTGAAGGTTTCAAAAACGCCTTGAAAGCATTGGTTGAGAAATATCCGACGGCTGATGTGACGGAATTGGCGGGTGAAATGCTGAAAGGTGTTCTGCGTGGGCGTATGATGGTTCAAGGTGGTATTAGGGGAATGAGTTGGAACTTGCGTTTCGGTGTGGGGGATGATGGTACGTTGTCGGCAGCCGACTCGGCACGTGTCTTTACGGCTGAATCTAACACGTCTTACCGGATGCTGTTAATGTTCCCGACCGGAACACTCGATCGTAACCAGTTGCTTTTTGCCGTTGCCGCCTATAACTTTGCCAATTTTATGGTGAAGGAGTTCGATTTGAGTTTTGAAGAAGCCGGTCCGATGAGCATGTTGACGATTCATGGCTTCTTTAATTTGGATGAGATCTTGCATTATTATAAGATGATCTACGGAGCGGATGGCTATGCAACTGCATTGGACAAAAATGTGGCTATTCTTCCGATCTCCGACGACAACTATGAAACCTTGATGCGGGGAAAGACGCTTGAGGAATATGTCGAATTCTTCCAGGAAAACTTCGGTGAGGCCGTTCCTGAACTGGCCGCTCGTTGGAAAGCCCGTATGGCTGCCGAACAGATCAAAGAGGAAGAGGCAAAAGCTGAAGAGGTCGAAGCACAGGATTCTGAAAATATTCCGGAAGAAAAGCCGGAACCTGTCAAGAAGACCGTCCGCCCGAAAGAACAGATCGGAAGGCAGGTTGTAGAAGAGGTGTTTGTACCCCCTGCCGTAAAAGACACGGTTCCGGTAGAACTTCCGGCGGTCGATACAATGACTGTCCGTGAAACAGAAATGCTCCTTCCGGCGGATGTAGATACCGTTTCAGTAAAGCCGGCTGCAAAAGATACGGTTGTTCCGGCATCACCTGACACCGTTCCCGCTGTTGTCACTCCTGTAGAGCAACCGAAGGAACTCACGTTGAAAGAGATCGAAGAACTCCGCAAGCGCGAAGCCGATGAAGCTGAAGCCCGTAAGGAAGAAGCTCGTAAAGCTTTTGAAGCTCAACAGAAAGCCGAAAAAGAATTGCAGGAAAAGAAGGCAAAAGAAAACGAGGAACTTCTGAAGAAGCAAAAGGCTGAAGAAGAAGCGTTGCTGAAAGCAAAAGCCGAACGAGAAAAACAGCTTGAACGCGACCGCAAGGCCAAGCTGAAACAGGTCGAAGCCGAACGTAAGGCGAAACTCAAAGCCCGTGAAGAACTGCGTAAGCAGAAAGAACGTGAGTATAAGGAACGCCTGAAGCAAAAGGAAAAAGAACGTAAGCAGAAGGAACGCGAATACAAAGAAAAGCTGAAGGCCAAAGAAAAAGCCCGCCGCGAAGCCCAAAAGGCCAAAGAGGCGGCTGCCAAAGCGAAAAGAAAGAGGTAAAAAACAAGGGCCGTGTCAAATCTTTGCTGACGCGGCCCTTTATAATTAAGGAAAGTTTCTTTTAGAACTTGAAATATCCTTTCGCATTATTGTAACTGATATCTTCGACCATCTTACCGATGAACGGCAGTTCGGATGCAGGCAGTAGACCGTCTTCCACTTCGCGGCCCAGAATGTTACATAGGATGCGGCGGAAGTATTCATGACGCGGGTAGGATAGGAAACTGCGTGAATCCGTGAGCATTCCGACGAAGCGGCTCAGCAATCCTAAGTCGGACAATGCGTTCATCTGCTTTTCCATGCCGTGAATCTGATCCAGGAACCACCAGCCGGAGCCATACTGCATCTTGCCCGGAACCGTGCCGTCGTTAAAGCTGTAGATCGTTGTCATCAGCAGTTCGTTATCACGCGGGTTTAGGTTGTAGAAGATAGACTTTGCCAGTACGCCTTCTTCGTCCAAACGGCTCAGGAAGCGAGCTAGCGGAGCTGCGACTTCTGCATCTCCAATTGCATCGTAGCCTGTGTCGGGACCTAATTGCTTAAACATGCGGACGTTGTTGTTGCGGGTTGCACCATAGTGGAACTGTTGTACCCAGTCGCTTTTGGCATCCATAACCGCAAATTCGTACAACATGGCAGAACGGAATTTGTCGATTTCTTCGACTGTCAGTTCTTTCTTCATACGTGCTTTCAGGAATATGGCCTCGATTTCAGCATCCGTATAGGGTTCGGCATAGAATGTAAGTATTCCATGGTCGGACAGGCGGCAGCCTTGTGACGCGAAGAAGTCGTGACGTTTCTGCAAAGCGTCGATCAAGTCTTTGAAGTTGAGGATCGACATGTCGGCAGCTGCTTCCAACTTGGTCAGATATTCGTTATATGTATCGACATTCTCGATTGCCATAGCCTTGTCCGGTCGCCAAGCAGGAAGTACTTTGGTTTTCAGACTGCTTTGGCGGATCTGGGTATGATATTTCAAATCATCGATCGGATCGTCGGTCGTACATACGACTTCCACGTTCATACGTTCCATGATTGCCTGGGCACGGAATTCCGGTGTTTGCAATTTGGCTGTGCATTCGTCGTATATCTCGCGGGCGGTGGACGGATTCAGAACCTTGTCTATGCCGAAGATACGGCTCAGTTCAAGATGGGTCCAGTGATATAGAGGGTTGCGCATGGCATACTGCAGGGTTTCAGCCCATTTTTCAAATTTTTCATACGCCGGTTTATCTCCTGTGATGTATGTTTCAGGTACGCCGTTGGCACGCATCGCACGCCATTTATAATGGTCACCACCCAACCATATTTCCGTCAGGTCGGCAAACTGATAGTTGTCGGCTATCTGTTGCGGGATCAAGTGGCAGTGATAATCGATGATTGGCATTTTGGCTGCGTGTTCGTGATACAGTTTCTGAGCTGTCTCGGACTGGAGCAGGAAATTGGAATCGAGAAAGGATTTCATGATTTATGATTTTAGATTTATGATTTATAGATTTCTGAATTATGATTTATCATCGGCGCATAAATCATAATTCAGAAATCATTTAACGATATTTCTTGATAGTTGCCAGTGCATCGCGGCAAAGTGTGGATATTGCCTCCCAGTTGCCGGCTGCAATCATTTCTTTCGGGAACAGCTTGGAACCCATGCCTACGCAAGTCACGCCAGCTTTAAACCAGGCCGACAGATTTTCTTCCGTCGGTTCTACGGCGCCTGTAGCCATGATCATAGACCAAGGCATCGGAGCTTTGATGTTCTTCACGAACGATGGTCCGCCTACGTTTCCGGCAGGGAAAATCTTACACAGGTCACAACCTACTTCTTGGGCGAAACCGATTTCCGAAACGGAACCGCATCCTGGTGTATATGGGACCAAGCGACGGTTACAAACCTTCGCGATTTCCGGGTTGAACAATGGACCGACAACGAAGTTAGCACCCAATTGCAAGTATAGGGAAGCTGTTCCGGCATCCACGATAGATCCGACGCCTAATACCAGTTCGGGGCATTCTTTTGTAGCGAACTTGATCAGTTCGGCAAATACTTCATGAGCGAAGTCACCGCGATTGGTGAATTCGAATGCACGGACACCACCTTCGTAGCAAGCTTTGACAACCTGCTTTGCGATTTCTACATCTTTATTGTAGTAAACAGGTACCATTCCTGTGCTGACGATCGCATCGAGTACCTGCATTTTATTGAATCTTGCCATGATAAGATTTCTGAATTATGAATTATGATTGAATTGTCACTTATCTTGAAACTCGTCCGGAAGCATCGCCACTCATCAACTTTTCAACTTCTTCGACTGTCACTTGGTTGAAGTCGCCGTAGATCGTGTGTTTCAAGCAAGATGCAGCGACAGCGAAATCGAGTGCTTTCTGGTCGTCTGTCGTATAAGTCAGCAGACCGTAGATCAAACCTCCCATGAAAGAGTCTCCACCGCCTACACGGTCAACGATATGAGTAATGTCGTAACGACGAGACTGGTACAGTTTGCCGTTGGCATAGAGAACGCCGCCCCACGTATTGTGGTTTGCATTGATAGCGCCGCGCAGTGTGATGATCACTTTCTTTGCACGTGGGAATTTAGCCATCAATTGTGTGCAAACGGATTCGAATTCGGCAGCGTTTACTTCGCCGTTTGTGGCTGTTACGTCGAAACCTTCTGGTTTGATGCCGAATACCTTTTCCGCATCCTCTTCGTTACCAAGGATCACGTCACAACCTGCAACCAGTTCCGGCATCACTTCAGAGGCCATTTTGCCATATTTCCACAGATTTTTGCGGTAATTAAGGTCGCATGATACGGGGATACCCATACGGTTTGCCACTTGGATAGCTTCGAGGCAAGCATCTGCCGCACCCTGTGAAATGGCCGGTGTAATGCCTGTCCAGTGGAACCAGGATGCATCTTTGAATACTTCTTCCCAGTTTACCATTCCCGGTTGGATTTCGGAGATAGCCGAGTGAGCGCGGTCATAGACGACTTTGCTGGCACGGGCTACCGCACCTGTTTCCAGAAAATAGATACCCAAACGGTCGCCGCCGTAAACGATGTGAGAAGTCCCTACACCGTATTTACGCAGGTCCATTACGCAAGCACGCGCAATGTCGTTTTTAGGTAAACGGGTTACAAACTCGGTTGCAATACCATAGTTTGCCAGTGATACGGCAACATTAGCTTCACCGCCACCAAAGGTAGCATTCAATTTATCACTTTGACAAAAACGGAGATAGTCTGGAGTGGCCAGTCTAAGCATGATTTCTCCAAAGGTTATTACTTTCTTATCCATATCGATGGTTTATAATGTGTTCAGACCACAAAAGTAGAAGTTTATTTTTAAATAAACATGGAGTGTGCGCGAAAACATAATTAATAATTGAAATTATTCCAGAAAACAGATGTATCATTTGTCCTCTTCTGCTCTTCAGCCATCTTTTCGCGAAGACGCTGGATTGTTTTTTCGTATTTCTTTTGTCCGCTGAGATCGTTCCTTTCCCAAGGATCGTTTTTCAGATTGAATAACTGGGTCGTGCGTTTCCCATTCACATGATATTCAATCAACTTCCAAGTTCCATCGGAAATGCCGCGTTGATTATCCATATAGCTGTAATATAGGTAGTCGCGGACAGGCTCTTTCCCATCTAAGGAAGAAAGTAGACTGATACCGTCTACCGATTGGGGTACAGGTAGTTGGAGCATGTCGCAAAGGGTTGGGAATACGTCTATCAAGTAACATAGGTCTGCGGTCTTTTTACCGGTATGCTGTGCGGCAGCTTTGATCATCAAAGGGACGCCGACGCTATGTTCGTATACATTCTGTTTCCCCATCAGGCCGTGTTGTCCGACTGCCAACCCGTTGTCTCCTGCAAATATGATGATTGTGTTTTCATATAACCCGTTATCTTTCAGAGTTTGGATAATGTTGCCTACGCGTTTGTCTACATGGGAGATCATGGCATAGTATTCCCTGATATGTTTTTTGATTTCATCCGGACGGCGGGGAATAGCAGCCAATATTTCGTCACGTATTTCTAATTCTCCGTTATCGAACGGGTGCTTTTCCATAAAATTAGGTGGAAGTTGTATTTGGCTCTGGTCGTAAAGCTGCATGTATTCATCCGGCATGCTCCGAGGGTCATGGGGAGACATATAGGCTACCGACAAGAAGAACGGCTGGTTTTTATCTTTTTGTTGTTGAATATATTCGACGGCTTCATGGGTGAAAATATCTACGGAATGCTTTCCTGAATACATATATTCTCCTATATCATATTCTACCTTGTTCGATTTTGCCTGGTTATGGATGACCGGACGACGTTTTCCGTAATTCATATCTGCATGGTAATCGTACAAGGAAACATTCCAGTGATCCCACATGCCTCCGAAAAAGATGGCTTTCCCTTCTTTAAAGCAACGGTTCAGGGCTTCATAGCTACTGTGCCATTTACCGGTATGGAATGTATTATAGCCGGCTTTCTGAAGGGTTTCACCTATCATCGTGTGCGAATTCGGGATTGTTGCTCCCTGTTTTTCGAGGTTATAAAGATATTTTCCGGTCATTAGCATGGCCCGACTTGGCATACTGACGGCTCCGGATGTACCACCCATGATGTGGGCGTTGGTGAAGACTGTACTTTCTCCTGCCAATTTATCCAGGTTGGGCGTTTGGACTTGTTCTTTTCCTAAAAAGTTCATTCCTGAAGCTCGCATGTCGTCGGCAAGAATCAGAATGATATTGGGCTTTTTATCTGCTGCCAGTGAACTGACAACAGATAAAAAGGAAACTCCGATCAATGATAATGCTTGTTTCATTTCTTCGTGTTTATTGTGTGATTAGATATGTTCCATCTTTTTGCGTTTCGAATGTCACTTGGAAATATTCTTTACCGTTTGACCGGACCGGGGTGGATGTAGCTATGGTTCTACCGTCCGATTTGACCGTGAATGCTTGTCTGGTACGAAGTGTACAGCTTTTCCCTGACAGCGAATGGATATTGGCTTCTGTCAATTTTCCATTCTTCCAGTTCATCGTAATCTCGAAGTTGCCCCGTGTCTTCAGGCCGGAAACAGAGCCCTCTGCCCATACATCGGGCAAAGCAGGCAACAGATGGATGTATCCAGCATGGCTTTGCAATAACATTTCAACGACACCTGCCGTATAGCCGAAATTTCCATCGATTTGGAAAGGAGGGTGTGCACACAGTAAGTTTCGGAAGAGCCCTCCTCCTCTATGTGCACTGTTTCCGAATCCGACAGGATTGAACAGGTTGGCGATGATCTTGTAGGCGTGGTTGCCGTCTAACAAGCGTGCCCAGCAGTTTATTTTCCAGCCCATCGACCAGCCGGAAGCCAAGTCGCCTCGCAGTTCGAGTGTTTTGCGGACTGCATTGAACAGTTCCGGTGTTTTGTCCGGTGTGATCTGGTCGCTCGGATGGAAACCGTACAAGTGGGAGAAATGGCGGTGTTGAGGTTCCCATTCCTTGAAGTCATATATCCATTCCTGTAGTTGTCCACGCTTTCCGATTTGATAGGGTAACAGGCGTGCTAATTTATCTTTCAATTCATTGCGAAACGATTCATCCAGATTGAACATTTCCGAAGCGGCGATCGTGCGGGTAAAAGTTTCCCGGATAATGGCCATGTCCATGGTCGGTCCCATACTCATGGCTGCCGTTTGTCCGTCTTCCGTGATGAAGCGGTTTTCCGGAGAGACGCCTACCGGAGTCACCAAATGACCGTTGCCATCGTCTATCAGCCAGTCGGCAAAGAACTCGGCGGCCCCTTTCATCAACGGATAGGCCTCGTTTTTCAGGAATGTTTCATCCTGTGTGAACTGGTAGTGTTCCCATAAGTGGCTACACAACCACCCTTGCACCATCGGCCAGAAAGAAGCTGTCGGCACGTTGTCGTTCGGCAAGGACTCTCGCCAGATGGATGTGTTATGATGGGCCACCCAACCACGGCGGTTATACATATTCCGGGCTGTTTCGGCACCGGAGACAGATAGTTCCCGGATCATTCGGAAAAGAGGTTCCTGGCATTCCGACAGATTGGTGAGTTCGGCCGGCCAGTAGTTCATTTCTGTATTGATATTGATCGTATAGCCGCAGTTCCAGGCTGGAATTGTGTCTTTGTTCCAGATTCCTTGCAAGTTCAAAGGTTGTCCGCCTGGACGTGATCCGCTGATCATCAGGTAACGTCCGAATTGGAACAGGAGAGCTGCCAAGTCGGGATCGGCGTTTCCGGCAAACTGTTCGAGACGTTTGTCGGTCGGCATCGCCTTTTGTTCGGGAGAGGAAAACAGTTCGAAATCGACTCGGTCGAAAAGGGAACGGTAATCTTCCGTATGGCGTTGTTTCAGTGTCTGATAGTCATAGGAAAGGGCTTTTTCCAGAATGCTGGCTGCTTTGGCCGAAGGATCGATACCATCCCGGCTCGGACTTTTGTCGAAACCGTTGAAACTTGTTGCCATACTGAGTATGAAATAGACTTCGTCCGTGTTGTATATATGGATACCGGCGTCGGTAATCTCACATTTCCCGTCTTTAGGGAAGACCGGTTTCAACTGGGCTTCGAAAAACATACCTTTCCCGCCGATCTCGTCGCCGTAAAGCATCCGTTTGTCGAACTTGCGTTTGCCGTTCGCATCGTAGAGTTCAGGGTGTTTGTATTGGTCGCCCCATTGTTCGATTTGCTCGAATGTACGCCGTTCCACATAGCCGGGAGCCTGTCCGTGCAGGATCAGACGGTCGTCAGTCCCTTTTTGCTGGGCTGTCGGATGAGGTGATGTGAAATCGAGCGAGATGTCGATGCCATTCGGTGTATCGCTTTTCAGATGCATGACGATCACATTGTCCGGATGGGAAGCGAATACTTCCCGTTCGTATTTCACTCCGTTTTGTTTATAGACTGTTGTGGCAACCGCATCCGAGATGTTTAATGCCCGTTTGTATCCGGCAGCATCTCCCGGCTTGTTGTTTTGGATATGCAGGTCTCCGAACGGTTGGTAATATTGGTGCAGGCGTCCCAGCCAGTTCTTGCAAACCAGGTCGGAAGCTGTCTTGTATTTTCCGGCTTTCATCAGCCCGACAACTTTGTCGAACATCTCCGGTGTTATTTTCACATCTTTGAAAACGACTGACGGTTCCCCGCTGTATAACGTGTTTTCATTCAGTTGAAGTTGTTCTTTCTCAACTCCTCCGAAAACCATTGCTCCCGCACGGCCGTTCCCGATGGGGAGTGCCTCGTCCCAGTTTTGGGCAGGCTTGTCGTACCACAAGGTGAGTGGTGCTTTTGAGGGTGTTTCCGTGCACGCGGCCAGCAACAAGAATGAGATCAGATAAGAAATAGTGCGCATATACATGGTATTTTTAAGATTATACAAAAAAGTGTCCAGATGCAAAGATATGCAATTCATCCGGACACTTTAAAGATTTAAAATGAATTAATATCCCGGATTTTGTTCGATCGTGGCATATACATTCCGTTCGATTTCCGAGTAGGGGATTGGCCAGAGATTATGATAATCCTCTATACTCATGCCTGTTCTGGGGTTATATCTTCGGTTCCTGTCGGCAAGTTTACCCATACGACATAAAGTCAGCATGCGGAGTTCTTCGCAATACAACTCGCGTAGGCGTTCGTCCAGGATATAGTCGATGTTTACTTCTGCCGGTTGTGCCGGATCGGCATTTGCACGACTACGAACCGTATTGACATCGGCTGCCGCTTTTGCCTGGTCACCCTTGTTGACATACGCTTCCGCTCTCAGTAGGTAGGTTTCGGCAAGGCGGAACAAGTAAACGTCTTTATAGGAGCCGTTCGCACTGTTGATTACCAGATGTTCGCCGAAAGGAGTCATCAAAGGATTACCGTTTGCGTCTTTCTGGTAGAATTCTTCGGGGAAGTTGTTAACACGAGAAATCTTTGTCATCAGCGGATACCACTGGCGGATCGAGTCAAGCTGTTTGTAATAACCGTCTTTTACCAGCCATTGCCCGAAAGCCGGAGATTCCGGATTATCGATACGCACGTCGCGGATGATGTTGTATTCCGAGTTCCGGATGTCGTTTTCCGAACCTTTGGACCAAATATCATTGAAGAAATGGCTGGTCGGTAATCCTTATAGAAAAATGGGCTGGTAGGCGGGACCCAGCCGATACCACGTCCACATTTGCCATCCGTCACTCCTAAGAACGCTGTTGTATTGACTTCCTCACCTGCCTCATTTTTAGCCGTTATTTTGATATTCTGGTAGTAAGGGATAAAGCTGAATGACGCATTGTAGTCCGTGTTGGAACCCGGATTTAGGTAATCATATTGCAGCACCCATAAACTTTCTTTGTTACCGCTACCCCTGTTTTGGTTGTTCAGCCGGAACAGATCCCAATAGACATCGCCGGCTTCGTTCTGACGTGAACCGAAACGGTTGGTCATAAGTGCCATTTCCGGATGGTCGATTACGGCACTTGCCGCTTGTATCGCTTCGTCATATAAGCCTAAACAGATGTTGACTTCTGCCAACAGGTGTTGTGCGACCTGCTTACTTAGCTTTCCGTCTTTTACCGATTCGATATTAGGAAGCAAAGAAACAGCTTCTTCCAGATCTTGTTTGATTTGCTTATAGACTTCTTCCCGGCTTGCCCGTACATAGTCGCGGCGAGGAGTCGTGATTTCTTCCAGAATCAAAGGGACGCCCCCGAATAGATTGGCTAGCATACGGTAAGCATACCCTCTGAACACCAAAGCTTCTCCTCTGATTACCTTTTTATCTTCGTCATTTACCTGGCTGGCATTTGTTAAACGGTTTAAAATAACGTTGGCATTGGATATGACCGTGTAGGATTCTTTCCAAACCTCTTTAGGTACGGCAAAAGTCGGTACCATCACATTTTTATAATCATTCAACTTTGCCGGCTTATGGTAATCGGTTCCGTTGAAAGCAAAATCGGTTGCATAATAGAAAGCGAAGCGGGTGTCCATTGTCATCTCGCAGACCTGATATCTTACGCGGTTATACAGGTAGTTTAATGATGATTGGAAATGAGCGCTTGTCTCCATGGAATTCTCCGGCGAATAAAAATCCAGAGGTTCTTCTTTCAGAAAGTCGTGCTCGTCGCATGAAGAAAAGGAGGCGAATGCCGCTAAAAGCATAATACCGTATTTGATTGATTTCATATTCATATATAATTAAAATTCAAGATTAAGACCAATAGAATAGCTTCTCATAACCGGATACTTGCTCGTGTTCAGACCGGTTCCTGTTTCAGGATCCCAACCATCCCAGTCGGTGAAAGTAAGGAGGTTCTTTCCTGTTACATACAGTTTCAGCCGGTTGACTTTGAATTTGCTTAGGAAAGAGGCGGGTACATTATAGGATAATGTAACATCCTGCAAACGGATGAAGCTGCGTTGTACATAAGGGGAAAACGTGTATCCGAGTGCTTGAGTATAATAGCCTAACTGACGGTAACGTGCGTCCGGGTTTTCCGGTGTCCAGTAATCGAAGTTGAACAGGTTGTTCTGGTAGATATTATCCGGATTGGCAAGGTCTTTGCCCGGCTGTCCGTAATAATAATTCTTTCCCCCTTGTACGGAATTGATCATGAATTTGAATTCCCAATTTTTGTAGCGGAATGAGTTCTGGATGCTGAAGCGATAAGCAGGATCGGAATAGCCTATTATCTTCCGGTCTTTATCGGCAGTATATTTACCATCGTTGTTAACATCTTCCACTTTATAAGTCCCATATTCGAATCCGTCGGGAATCAGACCATTCTGTTTGTCTGCAATCTGCCACATGCCGATGATGTTGTAATCATAACAAACTCCATACGGATGGTTGATAAATATCTTATCGGAGATCAGGTCGTCTTCCCGTCCGTCACCGTCGGCATCGATTCCCAGAATACTTTTAACCTTGTTGCGGTTACGGGAGAAGTTGAATGTGACATCCCAGGAGAAATCTTTTGTTTCTATAGGGATTCCTGTTACGGTCATTTCAAAACCTTTGTTGCTCATTTTACCGATATTGGACGGGATTTTGTCCAGACCGTTCATTTGCGGAATATTGATATTGAATAACAAGTTGTTCGTTTGCGATGTGTAATATTCAACAGTACCGAAAATACGACTGTTTAAAGCACTGAAATCGGCGGCGATATTGAACGTATTGGTCGTTTCCCATTTCAAATCGGCGTTGGCCAACGATTTGATCCATTGCATTTGTTCGGCGCTTACGCCATCTCCAAACAGGTACCCGGCATTGACAGTCGAGTCGTCCACTTTAACGGAGCCAACTCCGGCTCCCATCTGTGCCATTGTCTGATACCGTCCTACCGTACGGTTACCGTTTTGGCCATAAGAGAGGCGCAGTTTCAGGTTCTCCATCCAGTCCACATTATTTTTGAAGAAGTCTTCTTCGCTGATACGCCATGCCAAAGCAGCGGAGGGAAATACACCGAACTTGTGGTTTTTCCCGAATCCGGAGAACCCATCGCGGCGGACTGTTCCGGTGACGATATATTTGTCGTTGAACGTATAGATGGCACGCAGCATGGTGTACAGGCTGGATTCTGTCCATGCGCCTGATTTAGCTGTTTGCAAGTCTGCCTGCCCTGCGTCCAGTTTGTTGTAGCCCAGAATATCATTAGAGAAGTTGGTTGCTCCTGCCTTTGTCATTTCGTACTGTCTTTTTTCCACTCCATATACGAAAGTGGCATTGATTGCATGCTTTCCGAACTTGTTTTTATACGACAGGATGTTGTCGACTGTCCAGTTATACTCGCTGTTGTTCTCTTTTGAACCGGAACCTGTAAAGTTCGCTCCCCATTTGTTGAAGTTGTAAATCTTGTTTTCGATCAGGTTCTGCGAGAAGTTCATACGGTAATTCAATCCTTTCAGAAATGGGAAATCAATGTCTGCATAGAAGTTTCCGAACAGATTGTAACGCTTGTTGGTGTCATCCTGTTGGATAGTCAGTAACGGATTCAGGGAGTTTTTATACGGTTCGCGAATATAGTCGCCGTTTTCATCGGTTGCCGCAACAATAGGAGGAAGTCCTACAACAGTAGACAGATCGGGTGATTCACCTGAATAATCGCTGACAGTGAAGAATGATTGTACACCTACTTTCAGGAAGCTCGTGATTTTGGTATCCATGTTGATACGGATGTTGTAGCGTTTATATGTATCGTTGATTACCAGGTTCTTCTGATCTGTATAACCCATAGAGAAGAAGTAGCTGCTCAATTCGTTTTTCCCTCTTACACTCAGATTGTGATTTTGGATATAAGGGGTTTTGTTTGTCAGCATATTCCACCAGTCGGTTTCCGTCCCGTTTTCATATCCGTCCAGTGCGTTGCGGTCCATCAAATGCGAAGTCGGGTCCCAATTCGGATTCGGTTGGAGCATATCGTCTCCAATACGGCTTTCTTCGAGGAAGCGGTCTGCGATCTTGCGAAGGAACCCGTCGCGTCCTTCGGGATACATATCTTTGTTGGTCGGTTGCTGGTAAGAGAACGAACCGCTGTATTCGATTGTCGGTTTACTCATCACCTTACCCGTTTTGGAAGTGATCAGGATCACACCGTTGCTGGCTTCCGATCCATAGATGGCGGCGGCGCTTGCATCTTTCAGGATATCGATGGATTCGACATCGTTCATATTGATATCGACCATGTTCCCACGGAAAATGATGCCGTCCAGAACGATCAACGGACTGTTACCGCCACTGATGGACGTACGGCCGCGAATAGACATATCCGGATCTTTACCGGCTTCAGATACCGAGCTTACGTTCAGTCCGGGAACCGTCCCCTGTAATGCCGAACCCAAGCTGATATTCGGTGATTCCTGCAAAGTTCCCAGATCGGCACGGACAACAGACCCGGCCAGGTCGCTTTTCTTGGCCGTCCCATAACCGACGACGACGACTTCGTCCAGCTTCTGTGCGTCTTCCGCCAACTGCACGTTGATGTTCTTCTGGCTATCGACTGTAATCTCTTTGGTCACGTATCCGATATAGGAAAACTGGATCACCGCTCCCTGGGGAACCGAGAGGGTATAATTGCCGTCCATATCTGTGATGATCCCGTTGGTTGTGCCTTTTTCTACCACGTTAGCACCGGCAATAGGGCCTAAATTGTCACTTACCGTACCGGAAATCGTCACTTGCTTCTGTTGCTGTTGAACCGTTTGGGCAGAGATGATGATGTGATTGTTCCGGATGACGAATGTGCATCCGCTCCCTTTCAGGATCAGTGCGAGTGTTTCATTCAAAGATTTATTGTTAACAGAGGCATTGACCTGTTTATTCAGATTAATGACCGACTCATCATAGTCGACCGACATACCTGTTTGTTTCTCTATTTCGGAGAAAGCATCTTTGATTGTGATGTTGTGGGATGGCAGTGTGATCGACTGGCTACTGGCAACTGTCTGTTGCACAAAAAAGAAAAGAAAAAACATTAACGAAACGCGGAATAAACTAATTAGCTTATTCTGTTGTGTTTTCAGGTTTAATTCCATATTTTTGTAAAATTAGATATTTAAGTAAATACTATGCATGATTTTTATCCTGCCGGATAATTAGAATGAATGGTGTTGTTCGATTTCAAGCCGGGGAGATCTGATTGGCGTCATCTTCCCGGTTCTTTTTTTCATATTAGTATCTCCTCTTTTTTAGTTTATGTACACTTTGTCCTCTTTTATTTTGTAGTTCAGTCCTTTTATCATCTCTTTCATGACTTCCAGTACCTGTTTCAGGCCCTCGTCAGGATTAAACTTCATTGTAAAGCTTCTGCCGGCGAACCGTTCCGTCTCGTAATTGATCGTTACATCGAATTTACGTTCGATAGTCTTTACGATCTGGTCGAACGAGGCCGTCTGGAATATCAGATACCCGTCGGTCCATTGCATCACGCGTCCGGCGTCGACAGTATTGAGTGCCAGTGTTTCCAGGCGGTGATTGTAGATGATTTGTTCGTCTGGCGATAAAATCAGGCTTGTGTCTTGCTTCAAACAGGGATAGACTTGGATTTTCCCTTCTTCCAACGTGGCAATCGTAACATCCTGGTCTGAATAAGCGTTTAGATTGAATACGGTGCCGAGTGCTTTGACCGTCATATGGGCGGTTTTGACCAAAAAGGGTTTTGCCGGATCTTTGGCGACTTGGAAGCGGGCTTCCCCGTTGAGGAACAGGAGACGTCTTTTTCCCCTGAAATGTTTTTCATAGACCAGTAAAGAACCGGAGTTCAACCAAACTTTCGTCCCATCGGGTAGTTTTACTTGTTTCTGTTCTCCATTTGCGACGAAACATTCTTTCAATTGAGCTTCTTCCACAACCGGATTTACTTTTGTCAGATAATAATAGGTACCGAAAGCACCAAGCAACGGCAAAAGTAGTATGGCGGCAATTCTCTTGATAT
>OGOF01000848.1_pt1 | contig 20824 bp, 20 predicted proteins | sample 1552621 | NCBI WGS metagenome assembly OGOF01 (sample SAMEA2580156, study PRJEB22360) | human gut metagenome | biome: human gut; feature: human-associated habitat; material: faeces | place: Denmark | collected 2008/2010
ATCGGGATTTTTGCCGCGCTTTTTTTCAGTTTCTTCAGCATACTTTTTAGAATTAAAAAAGAGCACAGTCGCCCCTCCTTTCTCTGATACAATTGCTTTGTAAACATCATACCATTATTAGCAGAAGAGAGGGAGCAGATGAAAGTTTATGTTGTTAAAAAAGGCTACCGGCCAGGAATCTACCACAGCTGGCCTGAAGCTGAAGAGCAGGTCAAGGGCTTTCCCGGGGCAGAATACAAGTCCTTTAGCAATATAATGGAGGCCCTGGACTACCAGGAAATGGACCCGGAAGATGCCCTCAAGGCCTTGCAGGGGGCAGAGGACAAGCTGCAGGCCGCGATCGCCAAGGTCAGACAGGGCGGAAGCAAGAAAAAGCAGGCTGAAAATAAAAAAGAATTTGCGGCAAGTTCGAAGTATGCCGCCCACATTTTTACCGACGGGGGCTGCCGGAACAATGGGACCCACAAGGGCGGGCACGTGCAGGCAGACGACAAGGCAGCCTGGGCTTATTTGATCGAATACGGCGGCCAGAAGCTGTCCGCCAGCGGCGGCCGTTTTGGGGCCACCAACAACGAAATGGAAATGACCGCTTTTTTGGAAAGCCTGAAGAAGCTGGAAGAACTGGGCTTAAATGATCAGCCCCTCTTGTTCTCTTTGGACTCCCAGTATGTCATCAAGGCCGTCAGCGACAATGACCAGGGTCCGGCCTGGATCAAGGGCTGGCAGAGACGGGGCTGGAAGAAGGCGGACGGGTCACCCGTTGCCAACCGCGAGCTCTGGCAGGAGATTGCCAAGGAAATAGCCAAGTTTGCCCAGCCGGAATTTGAATGGGTCAAGGGGCACGCCAACAGTGCCGGCAACAACTTTGTCGACGGCCTGCTCAACAAGTATATGGACCAGATGTAAGGCAGAGACAGAAAAAGCCCGCGCTTGGCGCGGGCTTTTTGCATGAATATTTGATTTTTCAGATATCGTCCAGCTTCAATTGCTTCATTACTTGCTAAAACTGGAGAAGAGGCTGGTAAAGAAGTTGACGATGGCGTCCCAGAGCTTCTGCAGGGCGTTGCGGTTTTCGCTGGTGTTCAGCTTGGCAAAGATCCCCTTGGCGCTCTTCTGGATGGCGCTCATGGCCTGGCTGGCCTGCTGCTTGAAAGAAGAGGAGTTAAGGGCGCCGGAGTCCCGGATCTCAACCAGGATGTTGACGATCTGCTGCTTCTGTTCGTTGGTGATCACGTTGGTCAGATTGTTGTTTTCGATCTGGTTGTTGACGATCGTGATGATCTGGTTCTTGGTGATGTTTGAGCCTTTTTGGGCCATTTCCTTCTTGGCCCCGGCTACGGCATTATTGAGCTGGGCGTCAGAGTAGCCCTCCTTGCCCTTGTTTTCCTTGGTGATCCCGCTTAAGGTGTTCAATTCGTCCTGGGCCGCGGTGATCTGCTTCTGGTTCAGCTTCTCCCCGCTCTTGGCGTAGGCCTTGTAGATCCCGGCCAGAGCGCCGGAACCATCAATCGGGATCGCGGAAGTGACGTAGATGTTGGCGTCAGTGATCCCGGCCGTCACCGCCGCGTTTCGGTACTGGTTGGCGGTGATGGTAGTGATGTTGTTTTGCCCGTTGTAGTTGAGGATGCGGACGTTGATCCCGCTGCCGGAGCTGTTTTTTTCAATGGCAGCACTGGACCAGACCCCGGAAGAAGAGGTAAAGGAGCTGCCGGACGGGTTCAGGTAGGTAACCAGGTCGCTGCCCGTTACTGTCAAGGTGTTGTAGCTGCTGGAGTCGCTGAGGGCCCTCTTTAAAACGTCCAGGGTGCCTTGCTTCTGGTTGGCAGTTAATGACGTCCCCAGGGTAATAACCGGGGTGGTGTCTTCGGCGGCAGAGACCCTGCCAGCCGTCAAGCCCAGGCCCAGGAAGAGGGCGCAGGCCGTAATGATTTTCTTGATTTTCGTGTTCATTTTGATAAGTCTCCTTGCTTTCTGTTTTCATGCTCCGCCTATAATTATACTAGAGTTTGTTTTGGGGGTATCTCCCTTATCAAAAATTTAAGCAGGCCCCGGCTGGCGGCAGATTACTGGCGAAGATGATATAATGAAAAGGATAGATTTGGAGAGGGGGGATGCGGCTTTGCGAGCGAATGCCGACTTGAAGCTGACGGTCATCATGACTGTTTACAACCAAGAGAAATATCTGGCCAGAGCCTTGGACTATTTGCTTGAGCAGAAGAACCAGCAGTTCAAGCTGCTGGTCATTGACGACGGCTCGACTGACTCAACCGCGGAAATCGCGGCCAGCTACCAGGACCGCTTCCAAGCCTTCGACCTGGTCAGTAAGGCCAATGAAGGGGTGGCCGCTGCCCGGAACTTAGGCCTGGACATGGTTGACACGCCGTATTTTATTTTTCACGATGGAGACGACTGGGTTGAGCCAGACTACACGGACTACTTTATCAAGGCTTTTGACCGCCACCCGGACGATGACATGGTAACCTGCGGCTATTATGTCGACCAGGCAGGGAAGCCGTCCGTGCCGATTACTAAACCGGTTGAGGGGGAATTGACCCGGCTTGAGGCCGTGTTAAAGGTCTTGGGCAGTGCCCATTCGCCGGTTAAGGGCTATACTTGGAACAAGTGCTACAAGACCCAGCTGGTCCGCTGCTTGCACCTGCGTTTTAACGAGGACCTGGACTTGATGGAAGACCAGGTTTTCAATATTGACTATCTGATGCAGACGGAAGGCTGCTACTACAGCTCCGTGCCGCTCTACCACTACTGGCAAAGAACCGACAGCGCGGTGCACACGGTCAGCTGGGATCACTTCTGGAGCATCGTGGGGGCCAATATTTCGATTTACAAGAGCATTTTTTCTCACTTGCGGCAGAAAGCTCTCAGCAAGCGGCCGCAAACCCAGGAATACCAAGGCAGTTATGTAAGGGAAAGGATCAAAGATGATCATCAAAGTTAATGGAGTCGATCTTTACTACCAAAAGCTCGGTCAGGGCCAGCCCCTCATCCTGCTGCACGGCCACCACTTGGACGGCGGAATGTACAGCAAGGTGATCGCGCCTTTGTCACTGTATTACACGGTCTATACCCTGGACATGCGGGGGCACGGCTTAAGCGGCGGCGACGGGGCTGAGCACTACCAGACTGAAGTGGAAGACCTAGCTGTCTTCATCAAGGAGCTGGGCCTGGAGCAGCCTTACGTCTTTGGCTATGACTCCGGCGGTCTGGTGACCCTGATGCTGGCCAGCCAGCAGCCCGATATCCTGGGCAAGGCGGTCGTGGCCGGGGTCTTCATCGACGGCCGGGGGATCCACAAGTACCACTACTTGACTGAAGGGGTCCGGCGCTTTCTCCGCTTTGACCGCGACAGCCGGGTGGAACTTACCGAATCCTACATGGAGCCGGAAAGCCTGGAGCAGATCCAGATTCCCGTTCTCTGCGTGGTCGGGGAAAATGACTGGGTCAAAGTCGAACATGTCCGCTGGTACAGCAGTTTGATTCCAAATGGCCGCCTGGCCTTGATGCCGCGGCAGACCCACGATTCCTACGTGGTAAACAGCTTGAAGATTTTAGACTTGATCAAAGATTTTTGCAAGGAATAATGAGAAAAAGGCCGATCAAAGCCGAACCTTTGCTATAATGTTACTGTAGATGCAATAGATTCTGTTAATGAGAGTGTTTCTAAGGGGTTCATGATGACATCAATTACAAAAGAAGAAATTCATAAGTTGCTCAACCCGATGAAGGTGATCGGGCTCGGCGGCAATCCGCAATTGAACGAAAAGGTAGCCAGCACGCTGGGCGTTCCTTTGATCGAAACGACGGTTCACCACTTCAGCGACGGTGAAATCCAGGTCAACATCGCAGAAAGCGTCCGGGGCTGTGACGTCTTCGTCATCCAGTCAATTCAAGATCCGGTCAATGAAAACTTCATGGAACTGGAAATTGTCCTGGATGCCCTCCACCGGGCTTCAGCCCACACGGTCAACTGCGTGATCCCGTACCTGGCCTACTCTCGTTCCGACACCAAGACCCGGTCCCGGGAACCAATCACGGCCAAGCTGATTGCCAACCTGCTCCAGCTGACTGGGATCGACCGGGTATTGACCATCGACTTGCACGCTTCCCAAATCCAGGGCTTCTACAACGTGCCGGTTGACCACCTGCACGCGATGCCGCTTTTGGCCCAATACTTCCTGGACAACGGGATCGCGGTTAAGGATGACGACGACGTGGTCGTTGTTTCACCAGACCACAGCGGGACCAAGTTGGCCCGGGTCTTCGGCCAGTACTTCAACGCACCGATCGCCATCGTTGACCAGCGCGGGGCCCGCTACGATGACAGCGTCCACGACATGATCGGTGACGTTAAGGGCAAGAAGTGCATCATCGTTGACGACTTGATCGACACTGGCACCCGCCTGGCTTCATCAACCCGGTCAGTCTTCGCTGCCGGCGCGACCAAGGTTTACGCGGCTGCTACTCACGCCTTGCTTTCACAAGACGCGATTAAGATCGTGAATGGCTTGCCGCTGGAACAAATTGTGGTTACGGATACCATCAAGCATGAAAAGTATCCTGACCGGATGGTCCGGATCTCAGTTGACCGCTTGCTGGCCAAGGGGATTGACCATATTTACACCGATCGCTCAATTCACGATATTTTTGATGAACAAAACCGCTTCACCAAAGACTAAGGCGCGATAAACCGGGAGACCGCTAGCGGTCTCCTGTTTTTATTTATTTTGTTTTTGGGAATGTGACTTAATAAAACAAGAAAAATAACAGATTTGGGTAAAAGCGAGTGTTATTGCTGTAATTAGGCAAGGAAATCTTGCTATAATTTTATTAACTTTTACAGAGAGGATGAGATGATCGATGGCAAGAAGAAAGAACATGCAGAGACGGAGGGAGATCTTGGACAACACCTTCCGTTTGATCAGAGCCAATGGCTTTGACCATGTTTCCTTGCAGATGATCGCGGAGAATTCAGGAATTTCAAAGTCTCTGCTGCAGTCTTACTACCCCCACAAGGCAAGACTGATGACTGACATTGTCAGAAACCTGTTCAATACTATGTGGGACCAGGTAGAAATAAACTATCACGCGCCAAAGAAGAACCCCTTCACCCGGGTGGACGCTTTAATCTACACGATCGCGACTTTGGGAATTACGGACAAGGGCCTGGACCGGGTAATTACGGAGGCCTTTACTGACCAGACTTCTTTGGACAACTGGGGCCGGATGCTGGACGAATGGATGAAGTCCCACAATGCTTTTTCCGAATACAGCAACTACCAGGAAATCCGGACCGGGATTGCCTTTATCATTACGGGGGTTGGCCGTTTGTATCGTGACCGGGAAAAGCACGGTCTTAACGCCGAACAAATGGCGGACTACTCAACCAGTTCCCTGATGTACGGCTTTTTGCACGCGGATCCTGCGGAAATCGACGCCGTATTGGAAGAAGGTCACGGGATCATTGACGACAGCAACATCGGTGAGGTCCACCACGCGATCGACACCATGTTTGACGAAGGCAAGGTAATTTACAGTTAGGAGCAAGCGCATGGCAGAAAGTTCCGGAACGCACAGACGAAGGAACAACTATGAAATCGTGGACAACGCGTTAGAATACAAGCGTCCCTTGGCCTTTATAGCTTTCTTATTGCTCAGCTTTCTGCTGGCCACGGGAACTTTCCTGAATCCTGCTTTTATGAAGGAGACTATCAAGACCGACAGCAACACGGTCGTAATCAGCCAGCAGGTCAACAGCCACTTCAACCGCCTGGCCACAATCGTCAACGGGTCCAGCGATGAAAAGAACTTGATCTCTGATGACCAGGCCAGGGAAGTTGCCGACTTGATCATCGACTACAAGTATGGCTGGCACTTTATCCATACCAGCAATCTGGACCTGGCTAAAGACATCAAGGCCGTGATCTTGAAGAAGGAGCAGACGGATACCGACCAGGTGACCGCTATCCGCAAGAAGCTGAAGAAGCAGAGCGATTCTTCAGTCTACATCGTCAGCAATGCCTTTGACCTGGCCACGGTCATGTTAGAGGCCAACTTGATCACGATCATCCGGATCGTCAACCTGCTGGTGATCCTGCTCTGTCTGGTGGCCATAGTCTCGATTTTGCGGGAGGCTTTTGCCAGTCACACCAAGCGGGCAGTGGTTCACGACATGACAGCCGGGCTGATGTGGACCGCTTTTTGGTTCATCCTGGTTTACGGGCTCTTGGCCATGGTGCCGATCTTTATGGACACTTCGGTGATTACCGTGGCGGACCTGGGCTACTGGCTGGAAATCGCCAGCGGGGTCTTCCTGGACTTCGTGATCGCCGGCGTTATTTTATACGTGGTCAGTGCCATTCCATGGCAGGCGACTTCAAGATAGCAAAAAGGCAAAGCCGTTGGGCTTTGCCTTTTTAGTTTGCTATTTAAGGATGGTGATCTGCTTGCCTTTGGCGGCGATGTAGCCATCCTTTTTTAATTTGGAGAACTCCCGGCTGAGAGTTTCAGGGGTGATGCCCAGCAGGCTGGCCAGGTCCTTCTTCTTCAAGGGAAGGGTGAAGGTGGCGGAGCCGGCTTCGTCAGCGTAGTCTTTCAAGCTGGCGTAGAGGCGGGGGCCAGCTTCTAGGCTGTTGCGGCGCATGGCGTTCTTTTGCGCGCTGACCAGGCGCTGGCCGAATTCATTTAAGAGGTACAGGGAAAGCTCCGGGGACTTGAGCAGAAGGTCCTGGAAGTCGGAATAGTTGATGGAGCAGGCCGTGCTGTCTTCCAGGGCTTCGATGAAGAGGTCATCGTTTTCCGTGTCAAAGAGGTTTTCCTCCCCGTTGATGTCGCCTTCCTGCATCAAGCTGAGGACCTGCTCATGGCCGTCGGGGCTGAGGCTGTAGACCTTGGCCCGGCCTGAGTTGAGGGATATGACTGACAGGCGGCCGTCGCCCGGGGCGTGGATCAAGCTCCCTTTTTTAAAAAACTGCTGGTGGGTCGAAATGTGAACCAATTCCTGGCGCAGGTCCAGGGGGAGGTTCTTAAAAATCGGCACGTGGCTGATACAATTTAACTCGTCGTGTTGGTGCATGGTTGTCTGTTTTGCTTTAACTTATACTTTTACTTGTTTACTTTTTCTTGCTAGATTTCTTATTAGACTTTTTGGCAGCTTTCTTACTGGTCTTTTTAGATTTAGCCTTAGCTTTCTTACTAGATTTTTTTCTAGACTTCTTGCTAGATTTCTTACTAGTCTTCTTGCTAGTTTTCTTTGTCTTGCTGGTCTTCTTGACTGCCTTGGCATTGGTGATCTTCTTGCTCTTGACGGTGGAGATGTTCTTGCCGACCTTGTAGAGGTACTTGGCCAGGCCTTTGTTTTGCAGGTCCTTCTGGCTGACCTTGTTCTTGCTCTGGGTGCTGGAAGAGGAGACCTTGCTTGAATAAGTCTGGCTGCTGCTCTGCTTGAAGAGCTTGAAGCTGTAAGTGGCCAGGTTACCGGCTCTGACCGTGTACTTGTGGCCGGCCGTCAGCTGCAGCTTGCTTGGGTAGTAGGTGATCACGGTCTGGAAGTTGCCAAAGCCGTACTCGCTGTAGTTGGCCACTTGGCTGGCGGTGACCGTCTTGCCGGTGTCATCGTCAGTAACGGTGATCTTCGGGGTTGAGGTCACGACCTTGTTTGAAAAGTATAAAGACCAGGCGATGTTTTGTCCATTTAAAAGCTCCAGGGGGAAGACCCCGGCATTTGGATAGGCTACCATTTCCCGGCTGGCAGTTCTTGCGCTGTCGCCCACATTCAAGACCTGGTTGACTGAGTAGCGGTAGCCGTTGGTCCCGTAAGCTGCCCCGACTGAAACCTTGCTTAAGCGGGTGGAAAGCAGCCAGGCCCGGTGGCCGGTGTCAGAACCCGACAGATTATAGCGGTCGGTCAAGAGGTCGGTCACGACGTCCCCAGCCGTCTGCGGGCTGGCATTGAAGTTGAGGTTGGCCGAGTTGGAAACGTCCTGGGCCAAAAACCAGTTCTTCTTGGAAATGTAGCTTGGCCGCTTCTCATTTGGCAGCCCGTGCTGGTTGACGAACGGGTTGGCATTAATGGCGGCCATGACGGCGGCTGTCGTCTGGGCATTCTTGTTGCCATGGCTTGTTGTCTTGACGGCAGTTAAGCCGAAGAGGTCACGGTAGTAGTTGATGTAGGCGACTTGCTCGTTGATGTAGCTAGACTTTAAGCTGCCCGCCTTGAACTTCTTCTTCAAGGAAGGCTTGCTGGCATAGATATTCTGCTGGGTGTAGACGGTCTTGCTCAAGGCCTGGTATTCTCTTTGAAAACGGAGCACCTCTGCCTGTTCCTGCGGCGTGAATTCTGCCGCCTGGACAGCCGTGGACCCTACTGCCAGAAGGATTACCGGCAGTAAAAGCAGTGCTGGCTTATGACGCATCTTCATCAACCCCTTTCTAGTTTATATTATAGCTGATTTTTTGCTTTTTTCGCCATTAAGCGCTTTTGCTAAAAAAACTTAAAATTTGCCTGGAAAGTGCGCCAAAAGCCCGAGTTTTCGGTATAATACAGATTGATAAAAGGAGACGAAACAATGACGAAAAAAACACAAGTTGGTTTGATTTTTGGTGGGAACTCCTCCGAATACGAAGTCTCAATCACTTCAGCCGGCAACATCTACAAGGCAATCGACAAGGACAAGTTTGACGTGCACCCGATCTGGATCACGAACTCCGGCTACGTGGCCAGTGAAGCTGATTCATACAAGGTTCTGGAAGAGCCGGGCTACATGGTGGAAAAGACTGACAAGACGGCCAACCTTTCCAACTTGATCGAGCTGGCTTCCCGGCCGGAACTGGACGTGCTCTTCCCAATCGTCCACGGCAACCTGGGCGAAGACGGGGTCCTGCAGGGCCTCTTCCGCTTGATCGACAAGCCTTTCGTCGGGGTTGACGTTTTAGCGGCAGCCGTAACTATGGACAAGGAATTTACTAAGATCCTGGCCCAAAGAGCCGGCGTGCCGGTAGCCAAGTGGGTATCTATCAAGCGCTACGAATATGAGGACGCCAAGAACCAAAAGCTCAGCTACGACTGGGTCAGCGGCCAGCTGGGCACCAGCAACCTCTTCGTCAAGCCGTCCAACCAGGGTTCTTCCGTCGGCATCACTCACGTAACTGACGACAGCAACTACGCTGAAGCTTTGGCCGAAGCCTTCAAGTACGATGACAAGGTTTTGGTTGAAGAAGGGATCGTAGGCACTGAAGTTGAAACCGCCGTTTTGGGTAACGACCACCCGGTAGTTTCCGGGGTCGGCCGGATCATCAACGCCGACAATACTTGGTACAGCTACGAAAACAAGTACAGCACAGAATCAACCACGACCCTGCAGATTCCAGCCCAGATTCCGGCAGAAACCGCGGAAAAGGTCCAGGAAAACGCCTTGAAGATCTACCAGATCACTGAGTGCAGCGGCATGGCCCGGATTGACTCCATGCTTAGAGAAAGCGACGGGGAAGTCATCTTCAACGAATTGAACGCCCTGCCAGGCTTTACCAACATCAGCATGTACCCGAAGCTGTTTGAAGAAGACGGGATTTCTTACCCAGATTTGATCACCCGCTTGATCAGGCTGGCTGAAGAGCGCTACGCCCACAAGAAGACTCTCCTGCACAAGCACGACTAAGAAAAAAGTACTTTGAAAATTTAGTTTTTTGCGAAAGAAAGTTAGAACATGAGTGAGAAAAGTGAGCAGATGAAGACCAGTGAAGCCGCCCAGGCCCTTGGGGTCAGCGAGAACACCCTGCGCAAGTATTCGCAGGCGGTGGAGAAGGCTGCTTCACCAGCTTACTTTCCCCGGGTCAAGAATACCCGCCGCTACCGGCCGGAAGACTTGACAGTTTTGAAGCAAATGCAGGACTTGGTCAAGGCAGGGCAGAAGGTCGACCAGGCGGCCCAGGAACTTTTTGCTGGTGAAAAGGAAGAAGCACCGGTCGAGACAGCCAGGGAAGACCAGCTGGAAGCTGCCCTGGCCGCCAAGGACCAGGAAATTGCTGAACTGAAAGAGCAGCTGGCCCAGCTGACAGCGGCTAAGGCAGCGGAAAAGCCGGAAGATTCCCTTGAGCCAGCGGCTGATGTCCTGGACCTGCCGGATTTTGATGACGGCTTTTTAGAAGATGAGCCGGTCACTCCGGAGCAGAAAAGGGCCCAGGTCGTGGCTGACATGGCCAAGAGCGACCAGGAAGTTCACAAGGAATTGCTCAGCCGGGCCCAGGAGAACGCGGCCAAGGGGGCGCCAACCTACCGGACCCTGGCTGACATGCAGCTGGCGCCCAAGAAGACTCCCTGGTGGAAGAAGATTTTCAAATAATCGCGTGATTTGCTAAATTATACTTAAGAATCAAAGGGGACCGCGAAAGCGGTCCTTTTTTGCTTAAAATAATAAGGGACTGACTGTCACTTAAAAATAAGCAAAAAATGGAAAGGCAAATACAAAAAAGAGGATGGAAACGAAAAAGCAGCGCATCCTGGCCGCCCTGGTCCTGCTGGCCCTGGGTCTGGGCCTGGCCGCGCTGACCTATTTTAAGACGACCGGCTACAAGAACCCGGTGGCGGTGATCACAGACACGAAGATCAAGGACCGCCTGCTGAAAAAAGAAACTGATATTTACGGCAACAAGGATGAAGAACGCCGTCAGTACCTGCACGTTCAAGTCTTGACCGGCAAGTACAAAGGGCAGACCTTTGAAACGGTCAACACCTACTACCCTTCCCAGCTGGTCACCCAGAAGTACCGGGCAGGCGAGCGGGTCTTCGTGACAGTGACTGACGGCAGCCTGGCCCTAGTTTCACCAAAAAGAGACTGGATCCTGGTCATGACCTTGGCTATTACCCTGGCCTTGATGGTGGCGGTAGTCGGCCGGCGGAGCTGGCACTTGATCGTTTCCATGGCTATCAGCTGGATCCTGTTTTACTGCTTGATCTTGTGGGACGTGGCGGTCAACGGGGCCGGGATCATCTGGATGTTCTCCCTGGCTGACATCGTCTTCTCCTTCTTCAGCCTGGCTATCGTGCAGGGGGTGAACAAAAAGATGCTGGTTACCTGGCTGGCAACCCTGCTCGGGGTCTTTGTCTCTTTTGCCCTCTGCTATGCCGTTATCAAACTGACCGGGGAGACTTACCTCAACTATGAAATGGGCGACTATGCCACCCAGGACACGCGGGGGATCTTCATGGCCCAGGCCCTGCTGGGGGTACTTGGGGCAGTTATGGACGAGGCGACGGACATCGTTTCCAGCCTGTATGAACTGATCCAGCACAAGCCCGAGATCACCGTTAAGGAGCTTTTGGCCAGCGGACGAAGGATCACCCCCACTTGCGTGGGGAATACGGCAGTTGGTTCATATTTCTGGGCACAATGTGGGGATCACCCCCACTTGCGTGGGGAATACCGATATTATGTGGGAATCTGGTTCGATCGTAGGGGATCACCCCCACTTGCGTGGGGAATACCTCGCTCCGGATCTTTGCATTTTTAAGAAGAAAGGATCACCCCCACTTGCGTGGGGAATACTGGCAACCTAAAAGACGTTCTTTCAGACTTTGGGGATCACCCCCACTTGCGTGGGGAATACCATGTGTAAGTTGAAAGGCTTTAACTATGATGAGGATCACCCCCACTTGCGTGGGGAATACCACTTGATTGGGATGTCTGGATGTTCTTCATGAGGATCACCCCCACTTGCGTGGGGAATACTTTGCTTTGCAAGTAGAATTTTTGAACAAGCGAGGATCACCCCCACTTGCGTGGGGAATACTTTGAAGAGAAATTTTGTAACCTTGATTTACGAGGATCACCCCCACTTGCGTGGGGAATACAGGTCAAGCCCCACAATCGCATGTAACGGGCTAGGATCACCCCCACTTGCGTGGGGAATACGACAAAGGTCCTTTAGTGAATCCAGAAGAACTGGGATCACCCCCACTTGCGTGGGGAATACATTCCCCGGCGGCTTCTTCAATTGCCCCGAATGGGATCACCCCCACTTGCGTGGGGAATACCCTAAAGTTTACGGTCGAAAACGGCGCTCAGAAGGATCACCCCCACTTGCGTGGGGAATACTTTGTCCAGTACTCGCTAGGATCATCGAAGCTAGGATCACCCCCACTTGCGTGGGGAATACCATAGCGCACCACAGCAAGCCCAAGAGCGGCCAGGATCACCCCCACTTGCGTGGGGAATACTTCCGCTTTTTCATAATTCACGCATTATACACAGGATCACCCCCACTTGCGTGGGGAATACGACTTAACACCATCCCAAATGGATCCGCCGACAGGATCACCCCCACTTGCGTGGGGAATACGCACCGACTGGATTAGTGGCGACTACGTCAACAGGATCACCCCCACTTGCGTGGGGAATACTTAGCGTAGTCATTGATGGTCAAGCTTTCATCAGGATCACCCCCACTTGCGTGGGGAATACATCGGCGCTGTACTTCTTAAACCGGTCTGAAAAGGATCACCCCCACTTGCGTGGGGAATACGCAGTGATACCAGTAGTTAACTCGTGCTGAATAGGATCACCCCCACTTGCGTGGGGAATACTATCACCCACAACGAAAGCTAACCAATCGAACAGGATCACCCCCACTTGCGTGGGGAATACGATACCGTGTTTGCTCTCTGGGAAATGACACTAGGATCACCCCCACTTGCGTGGGGAATACACGGCATTACCAGCACACTGAGGAATGGTGGAGGGATCACCCCCACTTGCGTGGGGAATACGCGGTGATCTGACGATCAGCATTCGATCCATTAGGATCACCCCCACTTGCGTGGGGAATACGTTTCAAGCGGGTTTGTTCCTGTGGAAGAAGTAGGATCACCCCCACTTGCGTGGGGAATACATTAATAGTTTGAGTTGTCAAACCGTCCTTATAGGATCACCCCCACTTGCGTGGGGAATACAACCGCACAGCTTGGAAACCATCCAATGGCGATGGATCACCCCCACTTGCGTGGGGAATACCTCTCTTAATTCTTCGGCAAAGGTTTCTTCCCAGGATCACCCCCACTTGCGTGGGGAATACTACTAACATCTAACCGGTGGTAATGCAAGCCTTGGATCACCCCCACTTGCGTGGGGAATACCATGGTAACGAGCCCAATCTGTCGTAAGTGGAAGGATCACCCCCACTTGCGTGGGGAATACCAACGCTTACACTAGCTGTCTGGTCTGGATAAAGGATCACCCCCACTTGCGTGGGGAATACCAGTGCCTTGTACAAGTCTCTTGCCGATACAAGGGATCACCCCCACTTGCGTGGGGAATACAGTAATGGATCCCTTTAGCGACGCCATTCTCAAATCACCAAAATGCGATTTTTGATTAGTTTCATCGCCAGCTCCTTCGTAGCCCTTGCGTCAGACACAGCATTATGCGGCACCTTGTTTTCGATCCCGTAGTTTGATAATACAGTCTGTAGCTTATAGCTGTCCAGAAATTTTTCTTTTCTTTTTACAACTGGCAGCAAATCCTTGATCTCATTTTTTAATTCTTGCATCCCGCATTTCCGATATTCCCTATTCAAAAATGCAGAATCGAATCTAAAATTATACCCAACGATTGGCACATCCCCAACAAAGTCAGTTAGTTCTCCCAAAACATCTTGCAGTGGGACGCCTTCCTTATCAAGCATTGCTGGAGTTATCCCGGTCAGCTCCACTATCTGTTTTGGCACATCAATATCTTGCTTGATCAGTCGGTAGAATTCTGTACCATCGTGTTTCACCGCGCCAATAGACAAAATCTGATCACTTTCCGTATTCAATCCTGTCGTTTCAATATCGACCGCAACAAAGTCTTTTTGCTTTGTAGCAGCGACCGAAGCTCTCATTCTCTCAGCTTTATGCGCCTTATGAAACTTTGCAGCATTGCTAAAGCCATATTCTACAGTTTCCTGGTTGACAACATGCTTGACAAAAAGCATCCCGTCCAAGTCAACTACCTGCTTGGACTTGCGGGTTGTCTTAAAAGCATACCCCTGCTCATTATTGGTGTTATATACGAGAGTTGCTTCACCATTGCCTATGTTGGTTTGCACTCTCTCCCACAATTTATCTCTAACTCTGGCACTGACATCGCCAACATAGACTCCAGTCTGAATTTCCTGGCACCATCTAGTCAAATCACCCCTAAGAGCGGGAGGTGTTTTGGTTAAGGTTATGACTATCATTCTTCATCACTCTGCTGTTCATGGTACTGCACGCCAAATTTTTGCAGTCCTAATTTATCATCCCAAAGATTCATGACATCTATGTCTTGATCTTGGTCAGCATCCCCCAACAGTAAGTGCTTCAGATCCACAACCATCTGCTTGATCAGCTTGGTCTCCCGAAACTTGTCCCGCATCGCATGCCTGGTCCGGCTGGCGATGTCATCATCTCCGTACTTTGCTACCGTTTCAAAAGCAATCGGAATAGAAATGTCAGCTTTGTACAAATCCGCAAAGTCATAGACAAAGGCCAAGTCGTGCCCCGTATGAACAAATCCCAATCCTGGAGAGGCACCCAATGCAACGATTACACTATAGCTCAAGCCGTATAAAGCTTGGTGGGCAGCAGTCAATGCTTTGTTAATCGGAGTTCCCGATTCAAAATCATCTACTTTATATTCTCTCTTTGACCACTTTACCCCGGTCTTCTTGGCTTGTTCACGATAAATGCGGCGAACTCTAGCGCCTTCTTTCCCGCGCATCTCTTCCATTGTCAGCTTAGTGACGTCTTCATCAGGAAAGCGCAGTTGGTACATTTTTCTAGCTACTGCAACCCGTGAACGGACATTGGACACCAATTTAGCTTGTGCTTCCAAGAGCCTTGACGACCGGTTAAGCGCCCGGCCATGAGCATATTGCCTTACTCCCTGCTCACCAACCCAGACCACCGCCATGCCAGAATCTCCCATCAGTTCCATCGCCCGGTGTGTCACATCAACACCAGGCCCTAGCAATAAGACGCTGATGATAGCCGCGGGAACATAAACAATGCCTTCTTCATCTCTAACTTCTACTGCACCATCTTTGCGGTAAAGCTTGGCATGTTCTATGTATAGAAATGTGATTCTGTCCTCAGTCCGGCCTAATTCTGTCAAATCAGGCTTCTTGTAGCTTGCTTCTACTTTCATTTTTAGTCAACCGGAATGACAGTCATCAAACCCATGCCAAAAGCCTTTTCCCGGCCAATGCCAGAAGTCAGCATTACTTTGAATTGATCTAAGTTACTGATTTTCAGCCGGCCTTCAAAAACAGTTCTGTTCAATGCCACATGGGTCTTTTTGCGCAGAAGTGGCCGGTCATGCCCGACCACTTCTGCTGCTACAAGCTCAAAACCTTTTTTCTCTGCTTTGCCTTGCAGCCACTTCATCTGTTCATCAACAGCAAAGCAGGGAATCAAACTTCCTGGATGGGAACTGCTCTTGCCGCCGCGGCGGACAGGATTAGCTGTCAATTTGAACTGCAGCAGCTGCCCCTCACTCAATCTGCTCAAAAACGGTTCATAGTCTTTGCTGATGGCTGTGCCTGGCTTGCCATATCTTTCCAACTCATGCAAGTCTGGCTTTTCCGGACTCAACAGAAGCAGGTAATTTCTGCCATTTAACGTATCAAGCCGCCACAAGTGCCGCTGCCGTTCACCTTCGGCAATTTCTGCTGGAAAAGACCGCTCAACCCAGTTATGGTAAGCTCCGAGATGGGACAAGTCTTTGATTTTCTGCCGATTGTCAGTATCGATCTCAACTCTTGATAAATACATCCCGTTCCTCCTTTACAGATAGTCCATAACGTCTTGAGATTTCTGCTCGTAACACGGATTTTTCAAATTAATTCTTTCCTTAGCCGTCAAACGAAAACTGAAGCACCGGTCTTGCGGATCAAAGCTCTCCACCCGGTCTTTTACGGTTTGTGTAAAAGCAGCATCTGGCAATAAATTCGCGTCAGCAATAATTTCAGCCATAAACTCTGCCTTCCGCTTGTGTTTATTTTGATACCACTTTTCTGCCTGCCAAGGCATATTTTTCAGCACATTAACTGGATCCGTATCCGCAAAACTTTCAATCCGCAAAACGCCGGCCGGCGGACAAGCCCGGCGGCCAAGATAAAGCTGGAAGCGAGGGTGTTTCAAGGCATACTCGATTTTCCCGATCAGCTCTTCATCTTCACTGCCGACCGCTGCCACGTAAACTGCGTCTTGATAATGGTCACGGTAAGTCAGCTTGCGGGTTCCCGGCTTCCACTCTACAGTCTGGAATTCCGTCATTGTCTTGCCAATCTGGTCAACTCTAACCGCGTATGCCAAGTCATTCAGAGACTTAATCCGTTCATCTTCACGCCGCATCCCTAAAGCAGCAGCAATCATCCCAACTACCGCGCTTTTTGATGGTGCAGGCCAGCTGGTCCGCCGCTCAAAGCTCGCTTCATTCCCATAAGCCTGCAGTGGTGCCGTCAGCTTAATTGTTAAAGTCTTCATTTTCAACCGCCTTCTTTAAGACGTCCTGCAGCTTATCCAGCAAATCTTGCAAGTTTCCGGCTTGTTCTCCGACAGTCGTTTCGTACTTGCCAACAGCTACGGTTGCCAGCGGTTGGTCAACAAACTGTAGTGCGTCTTTGTATTCATTTTCCAGCTTCTTGACAGAATTCTCCACGTAACCTTCACCTGCCTTGGCAACCACTGGACTTTCAAAAGCAGAAACTAAGTTAACTGGAGTGTCGTCACGGACAGTTACCATCAAATAGTTAGGCAAAGTCTTGTTGGCAAAGGAATTTTGCTTGCCAGTTGGCATGGACAGGGCAAAGTCCTTAACAAAGGTCAAAGCACCTTCGATTGCGTCTTCATCACCCAAGTTGTAGCTCAGCTCAGCCATATTGATGTTGGCGTAACGGTACAGAGTTGCTGAGTCATATTGGGTGGTCTGAATCAAAGCAGCGCCGCTCTTCTCCTTTTCTTGCAGGTCGTCCAAGGCAGTGAAGTAGTCATACTCTGGAATGATTTCATGAGTGGAGATTGCGTGGGCTACTTGTGCAGACGCATCAACATTAAGTTCCGGGTTGTCGGCAACCATCCGGCCAAACAATGCCAGGTCAAGTGAATTGCCTTCCATCAAGATCTTCTTAACTTCTTTCTTGTCAAGCGTTTCATTCTCTAAAACGTAGCTGGCAAGCTTGGCAACTTGACCCGGGCTGACCATCAGCAAAGCACCAGTTTCATTATCTTTGTTTGTCTTGATTCCGCCTTCCTTCAAAGCATCAATTGCCTTACTCATAGCAGCATCCTCATCAAGACTTGCATCGAGATCTTGCAGCTTAGCAGCAAGCATTTGCGGTACCCGCTTGGTCCGGGTGCCAATGTTTGCTCCATCTTCAGCGAAAGCCTTTCTTACTGCCCGCTTCCAGGACTGGGATGACACCCGGGCCCGGGTAACGCCGCCGTAAAAGGCAGTCTTTGGTGCACCAGTGTCGTCACGGTTGATGTTTGAAGATGGAACAGTTTGCAAAACGTTGATGTCGACGTATAAATTCTTAGTCATGATTTTTTCTCCTTAAATTATTGCTGATTAGTATCTGACTTTTTAAAAGCATGATAGTACTGCTCACCCCAACGTAAGCGGACTTCGTTTGCCTGACGGTAACCAAACTGGAACTTGTACAAGTCACCAGCTAAACGAGCGTAGTCAATCTGAATACCGGTCTTTTTACTCTTAATGATTTGCATTAAGTGGACCAACTGATCAATTACTGCATTGTAATTATTCGTCCCCAGCAAAGCCTGTACCCGCCGGTCCAGGGCTTCATGAGAATCAGTCCCTTGCTTGAGCCAATTCAAGGCTTCAAACAATTCACGGCTGTTTGTCTCCTCATCCTTCTTATCAGAATAGTTTCTCCGGCCAAAAACGCAAGAGTCTGAAGCTTGCTGATGCAGGGCATACATTCTTACCGCCGCGAAGATTGCTGCTTCCTCTCTAGTCGCTTTGCCATTTTTGCTTAACCACTGCTCATCAAGATTGCTCAAAAAGACTGGCCAGACTTTTTGGGCCCGGTAGCCGTCAATTGTTGCAGCTGACCGCAAAGCTGACAATGACGCCTTGTCAGTATCGCCATTGTTGTACAGCTGGCGGATGATCCGTTCGGTAGCCTTCTCAATCTCAAATGCCATCACGATCACCTTTCCCTTCTATTTTTCGTTCTTGTTCAATGCTTTGTTAATTCCGGCCCGATACTTGTTAGCCGCAATAAAGATGTTACTTTCAGTACTCTTTGTTCCACTTTGGCTCTTATCGGCCTTAATCCCGGAAATATCGCGCGGAGCGATAATTTCCAAGAAGTCATCCAGAGTCCTCAAGGCAATTTGCTTCAGTTGCTTCTTCCAAAATTTCTGCTGCTCATCACGATCATCCCCACCAGACAAGTTGGACAGCCAATTTTCAAAAGGCTCATTCAAGTTGTCGTAGAAAGTTTGACTCTTTCTGCCAGCAAAATCAGCAGCACCTTGTGGGCCAAAGCGAATTCTGCCGACTTCCATCAAAAAGCCGTAATACTTCCGGCCAACTTCCTGGTTTAAGTCAACCATTTCTTCGATTCTCTGCGGCCAGGCATTTTTACGGTCCTCAGTTTCATCGAACAAAACATCGGCTTCAATCCGTAAATTGTCATCGAATTCAGCCGCCGGCATTAGCGAAGTCGCCCCACCATTGCTGATAATTCCAGAAGTATGCAGGTTGATCATTTGCTGATTCAAGAGTTCATTCTTGGTTTTCAAGTAATTCAGCCAAGCTACAGTCAGTGGCTCTCTAGATTCGGTATGGCCTTCGATATCAACATATTGGCCGAAATTCCGCCACATGGCAATGCCGATACTGCTTAACTGCCTGGTTGCTGGATAATAATTCTCATCTTTTTTATTCATCCGCCAGGTACTCATTGGTTCAATATCGTACGCATTGGCGCTATCAAAGGCAGGCAAGCCAGCACTGAAAATTGTTGGTGTACCATCCTGCCATTCGATATGCAGCAATCTTGACCAAACAGTATAAGTTTCAGCAAAGTTGTCCGGCTTAACTTGCGACAAACGTCTCTTGACGTATTCACCCAAATCTTCTTCCCAAACGGGCCGTTGTTGAGTGTAGGTTGGCTTATTTGGGTTAAACAGCAGCAAGTTCAACATCAAAGTCTCAAACAGATTATTCCCTTGTGCATAAACAGGATTAAGAGTATACAGCCAGCCCCGGGAATTAGACATTTTTTCCTTTGCCTTGACTTTGGTCTTGTCAGTTACGCCAGTAAAGTTCTGATAAGTAATTACCCAGCGAACCAGTTCATCCAAAGTGAGCTTATTCTTCCGATTTGCGCTTTTTGGTGCAAAAATTGCCACGGAGTTGCCACTTTGAGAAATCAAGCGATTGATCTGCATTAAATCAACCGTCCCGGATCCCTTAGCAATTTTTTTATTATCCGGAACAAAACTGTCGTATTGTTCAGCAGTCACTTGATAAAACGGCCGGTCACCAAAGAAGTCGAAAAGTCCTTTGTTCTTGTCTAAATAATCAAACACAGCTTCAGAAAAACTGCCTTCCTTATAAAGCGCATTCCATGTCTTCGTAAGAACCTGTAATAACGTTGAGCCTTCGATTTCATCGTCATAGGACTGAACGTGCATCTGCTCGTCAAGCGTCACCCACTCATACTCTTCATCATTTTGATCAACCCTGGTATAAACAGTTGTCAAGATTGCTTCCAGCAAGCGCAAAATTGCTAAATCCTGTGCATGCATTTCACCAGCTAATTGCCGGTAATCACTTGCATTTTGCAAAAGTTCTTTGATGGAAACCATATGCTCAGAGTTGGTCTTACCATCCAATACCTTAATCCAAGGTTCAGTTATTAAGTTATAGCTTTCCATGGTTAATTATCAGCCTCCTTTTCATAACTCAAGCCAGTCTCAGTCGAATACCTTAGCTTATAGCCGTTAAAGCTTCCCTTTGCATGCTCATCAAGCACAACTGCCAAGGACCCCTTCAGCCATGGACTGCCCTGCCAATCTGGAAATGCCTGGGCAGTATTTTCTTCCAAAATATTGATTGCCTGTTCAATATTTGGAGTTACCGCATTAGGCAAACGGATCAATTCTTTAGCTAAATCCTTATCCACCATTTCAGAAACCTTATCGCTATTCATTAGGTAATATTCGCCCGAAATTTCTTTAAGTAAGATAACTTCAATGCTTTCCCGAATATCACGAACAGCCGCGGAAACTTGATTATCGTCGAGATTTCCTTTATCACGGTCCAACCAGCGATGAATAGTTAGCTCTTCAACCCACGTATCATCGTAAAGATCGTTCTTGGCTGCGGGGTAAACAGGATCATTGATCTGGAAGCTTTCTGCCTTGCTCTTCTCGCGATTACGGTCCACATTCAATTTGTCACGTGCCTCATCCAAATTTTCGACTTGGTCGTCAGTATCTTCATCGTAAACCAATTGAACCAAGCGAGAAATATCATTAGGAAGCTGAATTTTTTGCGGCAAAAAGTGTTCGGTCTTTTGCAGATAATACTTCTCATAAACAGCTTCATTGGCTGGTCCATAATCATCCGAGTCTGGCTTCATTACATACAACTGCCGTTTTTCCAATCCTTTAGGACGGGAAATTTTATGCCGGTGCAGCCGGCCGGCTCTTTGCAAAAGCAGGTCAATCGGAGCAATATCGGTAAACATGACATCAAAGTCAATATCCAATGATTGTTCAAGGACTTGAGTACCGATTACGATTAGTTTATCTGGC
>OGOF01000886.1_pt1 | contig 20452 bp, 20 predicted proteins | sample 1552621 | NCBI WGS metagenome assembly OGOF01 (sample SAMEA2580156, study PRJEB22360) | human gut metagenome | biome: human gut; feature: human-associated habitat; material: faeces | place: Denmark | collected 2008/2010
CCCCCCCCTGCCGTTACCGCTTCACCTGCGGTAACGGCAGTTTGCGTCATGTGGGCATAGCGCGTGGAAAGTCCCGCACCGTTATCAAGCAAAACTTGGTTGCCGTAGCTGTTGTTCCAGCCGGAAATAATGACCGTGCCGCTGTGGGCGGCGAGAATCGGCGTCCCCTCCGGCGCGGGAATGTCCGTACCGCGATGCCCGGAATTACCGTAAGCGTCGTCGTCACCAAAATTGCAGGAAATATAGGTGTGGCCGGGCAGCGGCCAGCATAACTCGCCATCCTCGATGATGCTGATGCCGCCGCAGAGGGCAAGCAGCGTGGGGCGCATTTCATCGGAGAGAAGTTCGTGCAATATATCGTTTTGGTCTTGGGTGAAATTGTACAACTCGGCCAGCTCATCCACGGTTTTGCTGTTGACGGTGATATGAAGGATGTATTCAGTCTGCTGCTCCGGGTCGGGGTCGTCCTCGGTGGGTTCGGGAGTGGTGTCTACTTCTTCAACCTCGTAGGTGATTTCGTGCATAGCCCAAAAGATGTCTTGGATGCGCTGCATTTGGGCGGCATTGATAACGACAACGTCGCTATCAGAGTTGAGGTTGGTATGTACTGCAAAGATGGCCAGCACCTCCGGCCAGTAGCTTGCCCATGTATGACCGTCCTCGTAGTCGTAGGTGATGGTGGTTTCGCTGCACTCCGGGTGGGCGGATACGATGTCATTGATGGCCGCGCCGAAACGGTGACGGAAAAGCCGATGTTTCGCCGCAGTATTGCCTTCCAGCGCTGCGTGATCCCTGCCACCGGCTTTTATGAATGGGACGCCGCCAAGCACAAATACAAGAACAAGCTCCAACACTCAATAGCCTTTGCAAAAAATTACAAGCCCGCCCTTTTTTGCAGCGGCAGCCAGCCCTTGCATTTATTGTCGATATCTTGACTGTAATGGAAGAACTGTGATACAGTTAGAGAGAAAAGGGAGTGCTTTATGGATGTTTTTCCATGCTGCGAACAGCTGCACACACTCTGCCCGGTGCCGTTGGACTTCTGCAACAGCGTGGTGGATACCAAAAAGGCGGCGCACAGAGCGCCGTCATCAAAAACTGCCTGCAGTATATTTCCACCCATCTGCACGAGGAACTGCGTTTAGAGGAGCTGGCGCACGAATGCGGGCTGCGCAGCCGCAGCAGTACCGCGATAACCCGCACGGCGCATACGAATCGCAGGAAGGAGGGGGACACGATGGTCAGTGACGGGGATTTTTACCGCCAGTATCTGAACGGCGATGACGCGGGGCTGGAGGCTCTGATGGAAAAATACGGCGACCCGCTGACCGTGTACCTTGACGGCTACCTGCACGACATACACGAGGCAGAGGAACTGATGCTGGATGTGTTCGCCTATCTGTTCACGAAAAAGCCCCGCATCCGGGAAGGCGGCTTCAAGGCGTATTTATATAAGGCGGCGCGGCACATGGCGCTGCGCCATAGAAGCAAACGAAGGCTGATGTTCAGCCTGGATGCGCTGACCGACGAACCGGACGGGCAGCTGCTGGCGGAGGAGGTCATCGGCACGGCGGAGCGCAACCGCATCCTGCATGGCTGTATGGGTGAAATGAACCCGGACTATCGGGAGGTTTTGTATCTGACCTATTTTGAGGGGATGAGCTACGCGCAGGCGGCGGAGGTCACGGGAAAAACCGTGAAGCAGATCACCAATCTGGTGTATCGCGGAAAAGAGAGCTTGCGCAAACTATTGGAACGGGAGGGAATCACAAATGCGGAGCCATGAAGAACGCTTTGCGGAAACAAAGCGGCGCATCGCCGCAAGACAGCGCAGGGAACAGCGGCGACGCAGTACGATCACCACACTTTCTGCTGCGGCGGCGTGCCTTGTGCTGATCGTGAGTGTGTCCTTTGCCATGCCCGGTATGGTTGCGGGGGTCCGCCCCGGCGATTTCGCGGGCTATGAAACCGCTGCCAGTATGTATGGCGGCGGCGCGGCGCTGGGGTATATTGTCATCGGGCTTTTCTCCTTTCTTTTGGGCGTGTGCGTGACTGTTCTGTGCTTCCGGCTTCGGCAGATAAATCGGGAGGACAGTCAGGATAGGGAAGACGAGGGGCGGCATGGAGCTGATTGAGAACCTGTTGCAATTATTGACCACCTTCCTCGGCGCGCTGCTTTCGGGTATTGCATGGCAAAAAAGCCGCAGACAGGCGTATTTTTTGCTGCTCTGCTTCTACGGCTGCTTTGCCTTGGGGTCGCTTTACTGGACACTGTACCTGCTGCTGTTCAACACCACGCCGCGGGTCTTTTATGTGTCGGAGTTCGGCTGGGTCGCCAGCGTGATTTTTCTGCGAATTTTGCAGGCCACGCTGACCGATTCGGGGGAACGCGGCTTTCGTTGCCGAAAAGCGTGGCTCGCCCTCTTGGTTGGTGTGCCGCTGCTGGTGTTCTACTGCACGTATGGGGACGTTCTCTCCAACCTGATTTGGTGCGGCTTGATGATCTGGCTGTCCTTCTGCGCTGTACGGGGGCTGTTTTATGCGGACACCCGGACAGGCAAAGCGCGGAATCGGCGGTATTTCCACATCGGTATGCTGTGCTATGTCGGTTCGGAATATCTGCTCTGGACGGTGGGCTGCTTCTGGTCGGCTGCCTCTTTCGCAAGCCCTGCATTCTGGTGCGATCTGCTCCTGACCTTTGCTCTGCTGGGGCTGCTGCCCGCGGTAAGAAAGGCGGTGGAACTATGACCTACATTGAAAATATCTTCCTCTGTATGGTGTCCCCGCTACTGGTGGCCGCCCTGTGCATGGGCAGACGGCAGCTTCGCTTTTTTGTGTTCTGTATCGCCGGAATGGGCGTGTGTCTGCTTTCGGCCTATATCAACACCTTTCTCGCGGCGGTCTGTCATGCAGACGCCCTTGCCGCCACGGCAGAGATCGCACCTGTGGTGGAGGAAATTATGAAGTTGCTGCCGCTGGCATTCTACTTGCTGGTGTTTGAGCCGGAGAGCGAGAAAATCAAGCCCGCCGCCGTCACAGTCGCGCTCGCCTTTGCCACCTTTGAAAACGTGTGCTACCTCATCCAAAACGGCGCCGACCGATTCTCGTTCATCTTTTTTCGGGGCTTCGGTACGGGTGCCATGCACGTTTTGTGCGGTATTATTGTGGGCGCCGGGCTTGCCTACTCATGGCAGCGGACATGGCTGAAGATTGCCGGAACCTGCGGGCTGCTGGGCGCGGCGATCACCCTGCACGCCATCTACAACCTGCTGATTGCCTACGGCGGTGCAGCGCAGTACATCGCCTACGCCCTGCCGGTGCTGCTGGTAACGGCGGGAAAGCTGTCTGCAATTCGCATATCACGGAAGAAATAACCGAATATCCGCTTCTTAGGAGCCGCCTTTGGGCGGCTCTTAATTTTTTTGTAAATTTTTGCATTTTGGGTGAGAGTTTTCCCGAATTTTTGTACCTATATAGGTGAAAGAACTTTTCACGCTTAGGCAATACCGGAAAGGAGGCTTCCCCGATATGTATGATACCGCAAGACGGGTCGAGCTTGTCAAAAGGCAGATACGCAAAAACACCCGACGAAGGCAGAAACGCGGCATCGGCAGGCTGAGCGCTGTATGTATGCTGTTGTTTGCGGTGCTGCTGCAGACAGCGGACAGGGTCATCGGGCAGGGACAGACCGATGCCGGGGGCAGCTTCGGTGCGATGCTGCTGCGGGAGGATGCGGGCGGCTATGTGCTGGTGGGCGTCGCGGCGTTCGCGGCAGCCGTTGTGCTGACGGTCGTTTGTATGCGGCTGCACGAACGGGAAAAGCAAAAGCAAAAACACGAGGAGGACGCAACATGAAAAAATTTTTATCCCTGCTTTTGAGCCTTTGCCTGCTGCTCGGCACACTGCCCTTGCAGGTATCGGCTTTTGCGGGGGACATTTTTCCGTCCGAAAGTACGGTAAAAACCGTCACGCTGGACGACGGCTCGCTTTCCCTGCAAAACGAGTACATCCATATGACGTTTCGCAAATTGTGGGGAAGCTATGCCTACCTCACGGTTGTGCCCGCTGCAAAGTCCGATGAGGAAAGCATACTGATCGGGCAGACGCCGCGCTGCACCTTCATCACCTATGATCAAGGCAGGGAAAAGACAGAGGGTGTGGTGACTGAGCCGATAAAAGCAGAATTTGTGACCAAAACGCCGAACGGCAGCGCAAATGCCATCAAGGTGGAATATTCTCTGCTGACCTCCCTTAGCCTGATCAAGGCAAAGGCGACGGTCTACTATGAGCTTGTCCAGCTCAAGGAAACCGGGGCATCGTCCGACACATGGGGCGTGCTGGCGTCGGTCAGCGAGATTTGCATCGACGAGGACAGTATGCCCCAGGACTGGAATCGTGACTTCAATTTCAAATGGGGCTATTCGTTCAACTGCTTTACCGCCACGGGACATACCTCCACGCTGGAAAAGCCGGGCGGCCCTGCTATTAAAATGAGCCGTACCACCGTGCCGGAAGGGGAGAACCCGCAAATCACCACCGAAAACTCGGTATTCACCGCGTCCGTGGAGGATTTAAGTACAAAAACCGTTCCCAAGGGGTATTCCGAGTGGGGCGATGTGGACGGTGTTTACACCACCGAAGTCTACACGGACGGCTACCCTTGGGCAAATCCCTTCGTGGGGCTGTCGGATTACTATGAAAAGGATATCACCTCCGTCAGCGGCAAGCCGATTCGTGTCGCCCTGGCGCAAACCGTCAGCGTAACACCGGGCGATAAGCCGCTGAATACCTGGGTGCAATGTGACAGCTATACCGGCTTCACGTTTGAAGAACCCAACGGCTCGGAGGAGTACTCCCACTTCCTTTGGGGCTTCCATGATCTGATCAAGGCGGGCACGGAGAATGTCCCCTCCCGGCCAGATGCGGTGAATACTGCCATCAACGCCAAGCGGCTAGCCGCATTCGCCGTAAACGGCGGTGTGACGGTGGAGTATGTGGCGGACAATGCCGCGCTGGAAAAGCTGAAAAAGCAGTACGGAGATCCTGTTGCGCTTATCAGCGGCGATTATGAGAGCAAGAATGGAACGGAATTCACCTTTACCGGCGGCGCGGCGATGCTATCGCCCTCCGTTACGGCGACATGGAATAAGAGCAGCGGAAAGCTGGTCATAAAAAAGGACGGCACGATCGAACACAGCGGCGTAAGCCTGAACGCACCGAGCTTTAAGTTCTACCAGCCGAAAAACGGCGCAGAAAAAGACTTGCAAATCTCGCTTACAAAGGACGGCTTTGCGTTCCAAATCGATCCCGAAAAGAACGATGCCATCGTCTTTGTGGACATTCCTTATGCCGCGGTGAAACTGGAAAACGCGAAAGCCGACGCGGCAGGAAACCTTGTGTTCAGCGGCGACATCGGTTTCCGAACCATCTTCAACGGTGCCGAGTTCTCGATGGAAAAGCTGGGCTACGGCTTGAATACCAAAAATGAGTTCAAGGTCAACGGCGTAAAGGCAACAGGCAGCTTTGACACCGCAAAGCTGATGGCGCTGGAGCTTGCCAGCATCAGCGGCGAGGTAAACACCTTCAAGGGTGAGGAGCGCTATGCCTTTGAGCTGGAGCTAAACGCCTTCGACCTGTTTGAAACGGAAGCATCTTTGGCGCTGGAACGCAGCAAAAAGGACGGCTCACTCATTCCCGACGAGCTGTGGTTCTTTGTCAAGTCCAGCCCTGGCATCCCCCTTGTGCCGCCTGTTCCCGTCGGGCAGCTTAACGGCGGCGGCGCGGGTTTCAAGGATCTGGCAAAAACCGTGAACGGCGACTACTTCGCCATCCCGCCCATCAAGCTGCGGGGTGCGCTGGCGGGTACCTATATGCATCTGATTGAGGGTACAGGCAACGTCGTTCTGGGCCCCAGTGAAATTTCCCTCAAGGCAACGGATGTCGGCATCGTCGGGCTGGGGAAGAATGCGCAGTTCATCGACAGCTTCGGCTATTCTCTCCAACTCAACGGGCAGGAACGTACTTATAAAGGAGTTACCTACAAGGGCACCTACTTCGGCGGTTCGGAGGAACTTGCCATCAATCTGCCAAGCAAGACGCTGGACATCTTTTACATATGCCGCACTATTTGTTCTATAACTACAATAACGGTCGCTCAAAAACACAAGCCCGCTGCACCTATTGCGAGAAATTTTCCGTAATCGAAAGACCAAAAAACAACGATGTTTTGCGCTGTCCAAAGTGCGGACAGAAAGTCATAGCCAAGGCGCAGGGGAAAAGAGCCGCCTACCATGAGGATAGGGAAACCTGTCAGGTAATCCGGCAAATCAGCCCGCAGGAGCTTGTGGTGCGTATCTATAAACTGTACTGGTCTTATGCCAAAGGAAAGGATACCATCAGAAAATCCGCGTATGAAGTCATGCGCATATTTGTCCGCAGTGATAACGGCAAGGACGCAACCATGGAGCCGTACTATTATGACAGCGGGTATGACAGCGTGACCCACTGGCGGTACGGTTATCGTCCGGGAGCACTGTTCGGAATGGCGTGCTTCAGTTCGGAAGAAACCGGCACGGTATATCTTCCGGGGCTTGAAAAGGCCCTGCAAGGTACGCCTTGGGAATACTGCGCATTACGCCAATTTTACGAGCAGACGGGCATCCCGATGCAGGTCAGCTACTATCTGAAAATGTACTTGCAGCATCCGCTTCTGGTTGAACGACTGACGAAAGTGGGCTATAAGAACATTGTGTCAGACGTTGTATACCGCAATGGATTCAGTGATGCACTGGATGAAACGCAGACCAAGACACACCGCATCCTGCGCGTGCAAAAAGAAGATGTGTCTTTTCTGCGGGAGAAAAATGCAGACATGGCGATGCTGAAAAAGTATCAATCTTATGTGGCAATTAACCTGCGCGGCAGGAAGGAGCTATTTCAATGGAAAATCGACAACAAAGTGGCAGAAATTTCTACGGATGTGTTTCGGTATATGACGGCAGAAAAGTTCATGCACTACATGGAAGCTCAGCTTCCAATTTACTGCGATACGCGCCCGGCTAATAGGTATCGGGAACCGACAATGAAAACGCTGGTGACAATGTATGTGGATTATCTGCATATGTGCCGCAGGCAGGCTTATGACATGAAAGATAAGTCGGTATTATTTCCGAAAAACTGCGCAGCTGCGCATGACCGGGAGGCAGAACGTATTCAAAAAATCAACGACGCGCAGAAAAAGAAAGCGTTCTGTATGGCCTACGCGGGCTTTGCGCGAAAAGCAGCGCTTTCCAACAAAGAATTGCAAATTGTCTGCCCGAAACAAGCCAATGACCTCGTAGACGAAGGAAAGGCGCTGCACCACTGTGTCGGCGGCTATATTGACAGCGTGGCCGAAGGAAGAAGCCTGATCGTATTTGTCCGCCGCGTGGAAGAACCGAAGAAGCCGTATGTAACTGTGGAGGTACGCGACGGAAAAATCGCACAAATTCACGGTGACCATAACAGCGCACCGACAGAAGAAGTACAGAAATTTGTTGACCTGTGGAGCCGTAAGGTGCTGCCGATAGCTTTGCAGGTCGCGTAAGAAAGGAAGTGCTTACCTTATGAAGCAAATCGGAAATCTCGCCATCGTCTGCGCCCGGCGCAAGGATGTGACCCTGCGCATTGAGCAGGGGAGGGTGATGGTCTTGCTGGATGGCACCTATGCACCCACGGCATTTTTTACTGATTGGGATGACGATGATACCATCCTGTCGATAATTCACGAATTGAACTTCGGCCACTGTGCCCCCAAAAACCAATGAAAACCGAGGAATGGCAGGAAAAAGCCGCTTTCATCGATAAACTGCGGGAACTGACAGACCGCCTGAACCGCTGCCGCGCGGCGTATGAAGCCCATACGCCGTTGGTAAGCGATGAAGTTTATGATATCCTGTTCAGCGACTTGCAGACGCTGGAAAGTTGGTTGGGGTTAAGGATGAAGAACTCACCCACCAAGAAAGGCAATCATCTGGTATAAGACAGCCTTCAATCTATACGGTTTTGCCGCGCAGATTGGAGGCCTTTTTCGTGGCTGGAAATCAAGATGGATAAACTTGAACTTAATAACGTAATATGGTATAATTCTAACAAACAAATTGTAGGGGGCATCTTATGGCACCACAGAAAATAGCACAGCGTAAACGAGCAATGCGAGTGGCAGATGCTGTCAATAAAATTGAAGGAGTACCGGTTCGCAGCTATGCAATAGAGCTTTCAAACGCATGGAGTGAAGGCAAAATTACCGGGGCGCAGATGAAAGAGGCCCTTTTGAAAAGCCACATGGAGATGGCCCGTCGCGTGAAGTAATGCTATGAATGATATTTATCTTTATGAGGATGTGCCGGTACTAAAAAACAAGTTCGGCATCAAGGATGAAAAGACGCTGGATCTCGTGGAAGCTGAACAATCTCGCGCAAGCATGATGCTTCTGTATGAGCATGGCTTCCATGATTTTTCAAACCGCGGCGTAAAGAAGATTCACCGCACACTATTTGAAGATGTGTACGAATGGGCCGGAAACTATCGTGTCATCAATATTATAAAAAGAGAGCCTGTTCTTGCAGGACAAAGTGTATGGTATAGCAATGCGGAAGATATTCCGCATGACTTGAAATGTGCTTGGGATGAAATCCACCAAGTAGAATGGATCTCTTTGTCAAAAGAAGATTTCGCAAAAGAAATTGCGCATAAATTTCCGAAAATTTGGCGTGTGCATCCTTTTCGAGAGGGAAACACTCGAACCGTTGTAATGTTGATGACATTCTTTGTTGAGCATTACGGATATTATTTCGACCAAGAACTGTTGGCACAGAGCGCAGAATATGTCCGGGATGCACTGGTGATGGCGTGTTTGGATAATTACTCCGAGTATGAGTATCTGGAAAGAATCTTGCAAGATGCGATTTGCACTGAGCCAATTGCAGAAACAGTTGCAGAAGAACAACCAGCAAGCATATCCGAAAAATATCAAAAATACCAATCAAAGCACTACGAACCCACTCCCCATGAGTATGTGGAATATAAAACGAAAAACACCTATTCAAAAGACCCCATAGCAGGGAAAGCTTCAAAAAATGACGCCACTAGCGATCTGAATACAAAAAGTTAAAATTGCCTCCGACTCGCACCATATGTGTACAAGTCGGAGGCAATTATTTTTATACTTCTTTTATGGCTGTCGCTTTCACCAGCGGCATCATCGGAGACAAAGTTAGTTTTTCATGCTGGGAAGGATGATTTATCATATCAGTGGACGATTCGGCTTCTTCTACAAAAGTCAGCATAAATTTGTCAAGTAGCGAGACCATAAGGAATTTGTATTTTTTAAAAGAAAGAAAAATCTTTGTGCTGACTGCGGATGTCGAGAATCGTGGGTATCTGGATACTTTGAAAGAGATAGCCGAACAGAAAAAAGATTGTGGCGTGAAGGTGTTTATGGATAAAAAGGCATAAAATTCGAAATATCATCATTAGAGAATCCAATCAATTTTAGGCTCATGCACCGTATCAATTTGTCTAAAAGAATCATCAAATATTTGCTGCTCCTATCGTTTTTGAAGTCATAGTAATATGCATATCCATGTGCAATAGTACGTCTGATCTCCTTGATTTGATTACTAACTTTCTCTGCAGAAAGATTTGTTTGCGACAGCAATTGGGGATATTCATTAAACATGTATTCCAATTCCTTTTTAAGTGGAAATTGGAGATTTTGAGCTTTCTTGTGTTCCAGTTTATCAAATAAGTACTCAAATGCTACAATTTGTTCGACAAATCGCTGAGGCGTGAACATGGAGTCGAAATTCCCTAAATGACCAAGTGGAATACTCTGTGTTATTTTGTTGCCAGAATCTAATGCTATATTATTTAAGAGCTTGGGAATGTATTTCATAATATCAAATTCGTAGAATAAGCCGTTATACCTATCAACGGCATCTTCCGAAATGAAGGGACAGTAGAACCACCCGACACTTACTTCTTTGCGATAAAGCGTGATACGTTTGAACAAGATGTCTGTGTGTGATGTCATGAACATTGCAAGCCGACAAAGAACTGTTGCAATATCATAGCACTCTTGGATTTCATTTGTGTGTAACGGCAGAATCAATTCCCCTTTTCTGGAGAAATCTTCCAAAAGACCAAGGCGATGATTGTGACCGATTTGGAAAATCAATTCGTATTTTTGTTTGTTCATATCAAACGGAATTGTATACACTTTTTTAGGTTCTAAAGCCAAGTTGATTCCAGATCGCACCATTTCAATGTATTTATGTTCGTATCCAAAAACTGCATCAAGAGACGGCGACTGAATACCTATGCGGTCATAGGTTTCGTCTTTGTTAAATGTATAAACAATATAGCAACGCAAATAGCAAGTACTTCCCATAGAATTTTCGACGAGAAAGGTTGCTTTCCTACCATGAGGCCCAATATCAAAACATAGCCCCTGCAGAATATAGTTTTCTTTAAAATTATACTCCTTACAAAATATTTCCAATAATGAGTCATCTGTAAACAAATCCATACGGTAATTTTCAATTACAAAAGGAATCTTTCCAGTTCTGAAAAAAATAAAACCCTTGACCATCATTTTACCTCTTTATGTGATGCGTTCTCAATTTCTATTGGACATCATTTGTGTTCAAAAATTAAGAATACGCAAAGTTTCACAATTTTGACAGGAAATTATATTTTATTATGCACGAAATCCTTCGCATATTCAACCCATATCACAGAATTGTGTTGTTTTCGCTGTATCTGTAAAACATCTTTGAGTTGCCTCCTGATGAAATTGAAGAGACTGCTCATTAAGGTTATTATTGCTGGTGCAAAAAGACATATCTTCAATAATTTGACGTTTTCCGCAAATTATGGTATCATACTAATGTAAGTGATTTATGTGTCCTGTAACGCAATTTGCACTGACACACGTTGTTATTTTTGTACTTTGTGCCTGCAATGCCGCTGACCGTCTGGTCTGTGCATTGCGGGCATTTTTTATCCGCCGGGGGACACCCCGCATAAAGCGAGAATGACTTTTATGCTGCTATTGGCAGCGAAGAAAAGTTGTTCTCGCTTTTTATTTTGGTTTGGCGCCGCCCGGCGTTAAAAATAAAAATGCAAGAAAGGCGAGATCACAATGATGGACGAACTCAAACAGCAATTTTATGAGGTTATGCACAAGTATCAGAAGCCGTTTTCGGAGGAAGGTGTCACAGCAAACCTTACACAATGGAATGAACCGAAGCAGGGACTTTTGCAGCTTCTGCGCAGGCATCCGCTATGGAATGAGAAAGAACTGGCAATCGTGTTCCGCGTGGAGGAACGCCGAGAAATCGACCGTATCACAGTGGACGAAACGCGCGCCGCCATCCTTGAACTTGGTCGCAGGGCCTGCACGGATGATACGGTGTATGAGAACTTTGAAACCGCCCTGCGCGCGGCAACCGCCGACTATGCCCGGATACCAAACGAGTACCGCTTAGACACGATTCGGCAATACGGAGGCATCAAGTGCGCACCGGGACAAAAGGCGAGCCGTATTATCAATCGGCTCTGCATGAAATTTCATCTCGACCAAATTGAGGAAGAAGCAGAAGCAGGCGAGCCGGACAACCGTTATATGCGTACAGTAAAGCCATACAACGCGCTGTTTGCGCGGCTGGCAGATGCTTTGAACCCGGCGCATATCGAGAAAACCGCAGTGCTGTCAATCCACCCCTGCGATTTCCTCGAAATGTCCAACCGTGACAACACTTGGAGTTCCTGCCATTGCTTAGAAGGCGGCGGTTACCGCGGCGGCTGCCAATCCTATATGGGTGATGCTGTCAGCATGATTTTCTTCACGGTCAGTGACGAGTACACGCAGGACTTCCATACAGCCCCGCGCATTACGCGAGAAATTTTCTGCTATAAGGACAATGTGCTGTTGCAATCCCGTCTGTATCCCACGGATTTGGAGGACCAGAAAACCCTGTATCGCAGCATCGTCCAGCAGGCAATCGCTACGTGCCTTGACAAGCCGAACTTGTGGTCAATTAAGCGTGGAAAGGAGACAGAACCTTACTGTGAATCCGCGGTGGACAGCAACCATTATCCAGACTATGAGTATGGCTATGCGGTTGTCTCTCTACTGAAAGGGGAGTCCGACTATGGCAAAATGACGATTGGCTCCGTAGCCCGCTGCGTCTGCTGCGGCGGCGAACAGAAGAACCATCGTTCCATACGCTGTGCAGAGTGCGGCAATATGTATGTCTGCAAAGGCTGTGGTAAAACAGTACATGGATATGGCCGCTATATTGATAATCACTTCTATTGCAATGAGTGCAGCTATGAATGTACGGTTTGCAAAGAAAGGTTTATCGGTATGCCGCGCATCGGAATTGCCCGTTCCGGTGAGCGGCGCGGAATTTGCACTGCCTGCTATGAGCAGGTGATTGGTGTATGCGGAAACTGTACGATTCATGGAGACTGCCTTTCCATCGGTGCCAATCGTTTCTGCCCGAACCAGATGAACGGCCTTGCCGCATAAAGGAGGAATCCATGCAAGAATTGACGTTTGAAACCATTCTGCGTCTGCCGCAGATGGAATTGAAAAAGAGGTTAAAAGCCGAGCTGAAAAGCAGGGGTTACCACATCACCGATAAGCCGGGTTATTTATACGCAGGGGGAACAATTCCTGTGCTGCTGGTGGCCCACATGGACACGGTTCACCGCCAGCCTGTCGAGCAGATATGCTACTCGGCAGACGGGGCGGTAACTATGTCGCCGCAGGGTATCGGCGGCGATGACCGCTGTGGGGTTTGGATGATTTTGCAGATCCTGCGTACAGCAAAATGTCATGTGCTGTTCTGTGAGGACGAAGAAGTTGGCTGCGTAGGCGCAAAGAAGTTTACAAGAGGCTCTTTGCGGCCGCAGGTAAACTACATCGTAGAGCTTGACCGCCGGGGCAGCAATGATGCCGTATTTTACCGCTGCGATAACCCCGAGTTTGAAGACTTCGTTACCTCGTTCGGATTCGAGACGGCCAATGGCTCGTGCAGTGATATATCTTACATTGCACCGTATCTGGAAACGGCGGCAGTCAATATCAGCTGCGGTTACTACTGCGAGCATCAACGGCATGAGTACATCTGCTTAGAGGAGATGGAACTGAATGCCGCCCGTGTGGCGCAGATGGTAACGCAACAAACAGAACACTTTGAATATAGGGAACGGCAGGACAGCTTTTTCGGCGGGCGAGCCTACCAGTATTCTATGTGGGATACAGCTTTTGAGAGAGAAACCTACAAGTGGCTTTCGCCGCTGCCGAAAGAGGCAAAAATCAAACTGGGAACAGCGGAACTTATCCTGCCCCATGCCAAGATTGATCGGCAGGGGAAGGTACATCGCTATGTTCCCAAATTGAAAGCAGCTGTCCTGACAGAAAACGCCATAGCGGTGATGCCGGACGGTAAGAAAGCAAGATATGATTCCCAAGAGGCCAAGTGCCAGAAAGTGATGCCCCTATCAAGGGCGTTGGAAATACTGGGATGTAAGTAAACAAAAGGTCCTCTTTCGCTGTGAAAGAGGACCTTTTGTGAAGTGGTGCAAATATATAACTTGGTTAGAGTTCGGTGCAGTATCTTGCCAATCATGCAAAGCAGATGTAAAATTTATGGCGATCCGTTGTGCAAACGCAGAAAGCTATGGTATGCTAATTATATAAAGTGTACAGGAAATAATCAGAGCGGGAGGGGTCATAATGATGGAGAACAAATCGGATAAAGGAGGCTTCTGGAAACGACAATCTTTTCTTTTGCCTCCATTGACTGCGGCGGTGGTTTTGCTGTGCCAGCAGATGGCTTCTTCCAATCCATCCGGCGTGGTCACCGTGAACATTTTGCTGTTGGTACTGAATTTCTTCAGCTATGTGGGGCTTTTGCGTGGAGAAAAAAGCACAGAAAAATCCGTGGCGATCGCCGCGGCAAGTTTTATTACATTGATGGCATTTGTGTTCAATACCTGCGTAGCCGGAATTCCCACTCCTTTGAGCGATACGGGAATCTTTATGAACAGTCTCTGCGGTATGTGGGTACTGGTAGCAGTTGTTCAAGGAAGTTCGCTGTTGATACAGGCAGTGTTGCAACCAACGGTTGAGCAAGAGACAGGAGCAAGCGCAACCAATGTTTGGAACCGCCTACAAAAAGCAGTGGGGCGGTTAAAGCCGAAAGCCGAAGACTCACAGGAAATGATTTTGACGCTGCTGCGCCTTGCCACAGTATTGTTGGCAATCGTTTCCTGGTGGAGTACCGCACAGGGTATGCGGGACTATGTGTTTTCACAGGCGTGGCAGGCAAATCTTGCCTCGTTTGCTATACAAAGCATCCTGCTGGGTCTGAACTTTTACCTGCCGACCTTCTGGCGCTGGATACATAGTCTGCGCGGGAAAATCTGCGTGCTGGCGCTCAGCGGCGTGGTCTTGTTCTGCTCCTCGTGGTTCAGCTATGTTTTTATCGTTGGCACGGTCTATGAAAAAAGCTGGCAGACCGAAAGCCGCCTGTTGGTTCAGTCCGTGTACCGAAACGAACTATACAAAGCGGATGAATTTGTACAAATCAGCAGTGATGCACTGCGGGAAACCCTGGGCGACGAGGTGGCGGCTCTGTACACTGCCAGCAAGACCGCCGATACCGAAACAACACAGAATCCTTCCGGCTTGGATCTGACAGCGGACAAGGCAAGCTACGCCGATAATGCGGACTTTGCGGCAAATAATGAAATTGCTTCGGCAATCCAAGCAATGCAGATCGCCACGCAGGAGGGAACATCCTCCGGCGTGCGCGAACAGGCTGCCGCAGCACTAACACAGCTTACCGAACAGGTGGAAACCCGCATCGAACAGCTGACGCAGCAGATAAGCCAGACGCAGGACGCCTTGACGGCAGCAGCAGATGCGCAAACCAGCGCAGCCAGTGCGTTGCGAAATGCGCCGTATGGAAGTAATACTAACGCTTTGCAGAGTGCCTATAACAGTGCGGCATCCCGATTGAGTAACTTGCAGGATACGGTAAATCAGCAACAACAGGACTTACAGGATTATCAGCAGGCGCAGGGAATCCTGCAACGATACGCAGGTGTGCTGGGAATTGCCGGAAATGCAGCCTCCGTGCAGACAGGTCAGGCGCTGCGTAGTATCCAAAGTGCGCTGCTACAGACGGATGTGGATACGGAAGCTATTGAACAGCAGGCACGCACTGTGTTTGAACAGTTGCAAGCCGCACAGGACAGTGGATCGGATGCGGATTTTCAGACATTATTGAATGATATGGACAGTTTTATCCGCAAGGTGCAGGATTACGCAGTCCTGAAATCATCAGGTGACGCGCTGCAAAACCAGATTGACAGCATGACGGCAGACACTGCACAGGATACGGAAAACTGGGAGCCCCTATGGACAGAGAAAATTGAGCGTCTGAAGGCAATAATCAGTGGTCTGCCTGTCAGTGACAGCGGGCAGGAGTATGACCGTGCAGATGCCCTTGATAAGCTGGACGATGCACAGCGCCTCTATATTTCAGAGCATAACCCTGTTGATCAGGCACTGATTTATCTGGGAAGCCCATATTGGCAGCTGGCAGCATTTTCTCTTGTATTGGCGTTCTTCTTGGATATTGCCGCCTTTATTACCGGGCTTGTCATTGATGTGGCAGATCGGCGTAAAATGTTGGAAAAATGAAGAAAACCACATAGGTTAAAAGGACAGCCCCTTCCGCTGATGTGATTTCAGCAGAAGGGGCTATTACTTTATGCTCACGTGTGACATGGCAAAGTAACTTGCAAAAATGGGTTTGTAAATTTTGGCTAAAAGTTCACCGAAATGTAACATTCTGTTGTACAATAGGGATTATAAAGGGGGATTGTTGAATGAATCCGATTCTGATTGTGGACGATGAAGCCGCCATTGCCATGCTGGTGCGGCGCATCCTGACGGAGGCGGGTTACCGCTGCCAGGCCGTGACCGACAGCCGCGCGGCGGCGGATTTGTTGGAAAAGAACCATTATGATCTCGTGTTGCTCGATGTGATGATGCCCCATCTGGACGGGTACGATCTGTTGGCGTACCTGCGGCCCACGGGCACGCCCTGCATCTTCATCACGGCGAAGGACGCTGTGGCTGAGCGGGTGCGCGGGCTGAACAGCGGCGCGGATGATTACATCGTTAAGCCGTTTGCCCCCACCGAGCTCGTGGCCCGGGTGGAAAGCGTGCTGCGGCGCGCCGGGCGCAGCACCGCCGTCTATACGATGTGGGAGTATACGGTGGACGCTGCGGCCTGCCGTGTGCTGCGCGGTGAGGAGGAAATGCACCTGACCCGCAAGGAATATGACTTACTTCTGTTATTTTTGCGCAACCGGGGCCGGGCGCTGTACCGGGATTACCTGTACGAAACCGTCTGGGGCGATGACGGCACGGGCTGTGACACCCGCACGCTTGACACCCACATTGCTCGTCTGCGCCGCAAGCTGAACCTTGGCGACCGCCTGCACAGTGTACGGCAGATCGGGTATATGCTGGAAAAGGAATAAAATGTAACCCTCCCGTGACAAAGCTGTAACCAACCGGAAACAATCCTGCGGTATGCTGGGGGTACAACAAACAAAGGGGGATAACCACCATGAAACACACCGCAAGGCTGACCGCCTGTCTGCTGGCGCTGGCGCTGACGGCCTGCACGGCCGCGCCGCAGGACATGCCTGCAGGCACAACTACCGAGACAGCCGCCGCACCCGCGCAGACTGCAGAGCCCACCACAGAAACACCCGCCGTGCAGGACACACTTACACCCATTTACACGACCTGGGGCGCGGCGGTGGGCCAAGATGCCGTCTACAGCGCGATGAACATTGACGATGCCGGACAATACTATGCAACAACGATTGATTTTTCCACGGGCGAGCAGCGTATTCTCTGCAAAAAGCTCGGCTGCAGCCATACGGATGAAAGCTGCCCGGCCTACATGACGGCCATCCGGAACGGCTGCGTGCCGAAAGCCATGCTGCTGCCCGTGGGTGACCGGCTTTACTGGCTTGTGGATGGCCGCTACAATGAGAGTGACGGCGCGTATCTGGATGTGAGCAATCTTGACGGCAGTGACCGCCACCGCGTGGCCGAGGGCGACGCCCTGCCTGATTTGACCAATGCCTATGTCTGGTACACGGATGGCACAGCACTGTATACATTTGTGCGCAGCTATGACGAATATTCCGCTTTTCGTCTGGATGAGGGCGGTGCAGCGTGCTTCTTTACCCGCAGCATACCGGACGGCGAGGACTATTTCGCCTTAGGCTGCTGGCAGGACAAAATCGTTTTGCAGCACAGCGCAGGCTATCAGCAGCAGCCCTTGAACCCGGCCGGAGAGGCCGCCACGGATGAGGAACTGCGCGCATGGCTGGCCGCCGACGAACAGGCGCGGAACGCGCAGACGAAAAACCTCTGTCTGCTGGATACGGCGGGCGGAATGACCGACACCGACATGACATGGGGCGGTGATGCGGGCAATGTCCAGCTTGTCCACAACGGTGCGGCCTATGTGCTGAACGAATCGGGGCTGGTGACAAAATTTGACCTGACTGCGGGCACAGCCCAAACCCGACAGCTTGACCTGCAGGGAGTATTATACGGTGTCGTGGAAGGCGCAAGGCCTGACGGCTGGATCCCTGTGACGGTGCGCGATGACAGCGAGGGGCTGCTGAATCCCGAGACCGGCGTCTACACCCCGCTGCCGACCACATGGCTAAAAGACCAATCCATCGAGCGCAGTCCGTTTATTGTGGCAGCCAGTGACACGATGCTGCTTGTGAAATACGGCGAGATCTACTACACAACAAATGACATCGGCACGGACGGCGCACCCTACAGCTTTACCACCTGCCGCGGAGAGTACGGAATCATTTCGGTTAAGGACTATCTGGCGGGCAGTCAGGATTGGGTGCAGGTGACGCTGCAGGGCCGCGATCTGGTATGAGGAAACAGTGATGAAATTTGCAACCAAGCTATCTCTGGGCTGCATTGCGCTGCTGTCCTGCGCGCTGGGCGCGGCGGGGCTGCTGCTGACAGGGCAGAGTTTTTCCGGCAGTCTGACCAGCACCCGCACGGCCCTGCAGGCCCAGCAGGAAAAAGAAAAATACGCGCTTGAACGCATCATCTTTCAGGCCACGGACAGTGCGCAGTTTGAAAATTACATTTTGGCGTCCGCGGCCCAGCAGTATGCCGAGCAGACCGCCGATGCGGGCAGCAGCATGGCACTCTGGCTGGACGGTGCGTATACGCTCTACTCCGGCCTGCCTGCGGCTCTGCCGCGCACCGCACTCAAGCAGGCCCTGACGGACGGCGAAAACGCCTGGCAGCTGACCCGGGCGGCCGGGCGGTGGTATCTGCTGCTGACCCAGCCGCTGGACCTGCCCGGCGTGCGGGCCGATATGCTCTGCGCCTACGATGTGAGCGCGGTGTTCGCCACCCGTGACGCCCAGCTGCGGGCGTGGCTGGCGGCATCGGCAGTGCTGCTGGTATTGGGCGGCGGGGCAGCGGTGCTGTTCAGCCGCCGTGTGACCCGCCCGCTGACTGCGCTGCAGACAGCCAGCGAGAAAATTGCCGATGGGGAGTACACCCAGCGTACTCAGGTCAAGACCGATGATGAAATCGGCGCGCTGAGCCGCAGCTTTGATGCAATGGCCGCAGCGGTGGAAGGCAAGATCAACGAGTTATCAAAAACAACGCAGAGCCAGCAGGACTTTATTGCGGCATTTACGCACGAGGTCAAGACCCCGATGACCGCGATGCTCGGCTATGCTGACCTGATGCGCGCCCGGCCCGATGACACCGAGACCCAGCGGGAGGCAGCGGGCTACATCTACCACGAGACCCAGCGGCTGGAAAACCTGAGCCGCAGTCTGCTGGCGCTGATGGGGCTGGATCAGGCCGGGGCGCTGGAGCTGGTGCCCTGTCAGGATGCCGGGCTTTTGCTGCAGACCGTGCGCAGCCTGCCGCAGGGCAGTACGCCCGTGCCGCGTGTCATCAGCGCGGGGTGCGTGGTGCAGGTAGACCGCAGCCTGTGGGTGGATATGCTGCGCAACCTGACCCTCAATGCCCAGCGCGCCTGTCAGGACATCGAGGGTGCAGCCATCACCCTGCGTTGTGAGCGCCGCGCCGGGCAGGCGGTTTTCACCGTGACGGATACGGGCTGCGGCATCCCCGCCGCCGATCTGCCCCGCGTGACCGAGGCATTTTATATGGTGGACAAGTCCCGCAGCCGGGCCGCAGGCGGCAGCGGCATCGGGCTGGCGCTCTGTGCCCGCATTGCCGGGGCACACGGAGCAAAGCTGGAAATCACCAGCACCGAGCATGTCGGCACGACCGTGACCATCGCCGTGCCGGAGGTACTGCCGAGCGAAAGGGAGGCTGACAATGACACGCAAAGCTGATACGCTGCGCCCCTTCCTGCGCTGCGCTGCTGTGGTGCTGTGCAGTCTGGCGCTGCCGCTGGCGGTGTTCGCCCTGTGGGACCGTGCACTGCTGGCCGCGCCCCACATCCGCACGGACGGGGAGCGCTTTTCGGCAGCCGGGCGGGCCAACGCCACGGCCTGCACCCTCTACGCCGCCGAGCATGTGACGAAGGTGCCGCTCGGCAGCAACAGCGTCTGGGACGGCGGCTGGACGGCGGGCACGATGGACGGCAGTGCACTGGCCCGCGCCCGCCGGACGCTGCGCGCCCTGCACGAGGCCGGGCTGCTGTGCGATGACAGCTATGCCGCTGCACTCTCGGTCTGCCGTCTGGACTACGGCAGCTGGGAGCTGTACACTGCGCCCTGCGGCCTGACGCAGCTGGTGCGCAGCCCGGAAGAGATCTACACAGGCGCGGATACCGAGCATGTGTATATCCAGCTGATTCTTTCTGATGACGATGCACCGCTGTATTTTAACTATCAGAACGATTTAGGACAGGGTGATACGCTTGCTGATGACGCTGTGGCGCAGTATTGCGCCCTGCTGGGGCTGGACGAGTTTACCGACTGGCAGTACCCGGACTGGGGCACAGCCGTGCGGGATTTCGGCGCAGCAGGCTACAGTGAGACTGCGCAGGTCTACGCCGTGGCGAACGCCAGCGGGTACAGCGTGACGCTCTCCGCCGCCAGCATGACGCCGCAGACCTTTGCCGCACTGAACACGCAATACGGGGAGGAAATATCATGAAGAAATATCTTGCTATCACTGCCGCGCTGGCGCTGGCCCTGACAGCCTGCGGACAGACCGCAGCGGACAGCACGCCGACACCGACTGCGGCCACGGAAGCCGCAGCAGCCCCCGCCGAGCAGCTGCAAAGCATCGGCAGCGGGACCCCCCGGCGGCGGGGCCCCCCCCCGGATTCTTTCC
>OGOF01000902.1_pt1 | contig 20127 bp, 19 predicted proteins | sample 1552621 | NCBI WGS metagenome assembly OGOF01 (sample SAMEA2580156, study PRJEB22360) | human gut metagenome | biome: human gut; feature: human-associated habitat; material: faeces | place: Denmark | collected 2008/2010
TGTGGAGGCTGACGCTGCCGAGGTTGAGACTGCCGAGGTGGAGGCCGCTGAGGTGGAGACTGCGGTCGAGTCCGAGGTGGCACCCGAGTTCACCGAGTCGGCCGACGAGGCTGAGTCCGCGCCCGCGGAGGAGGCTGCTCCGGTCCTGCCCGAGGTCACTGTGCTTGATGCCTCCGCCACGCAGGCAATCCTCGATAACGGCCGCGGCTATGCGCAGTTCTGCGATATGGCCGTGCTTGCCTTTGCCTCGTTTACCAATCCGGGCGGCGGCTATATCCAGGGCTACCTGGGCCAGGAGGCGACGCTCTGCGCCGATTCGTACTTGTACAACGTGCTCGACAAGCAGCGCAAGTGGTACGGCGAGAACCGTCGCCGCAACATCAACTGCGAGCTGTACCGCAATCGTGCGCTGGTGGTGCCCGCCGTGCGCTTCGATCGCAACCACGTGCACGCATACGCCGATGTAATCGTTGCCGCCGCACCCAACGTCAGGCGTGCCCGCCAGGAGTATCGCGTGAGCGACGATGCCTTGCTTGACGCTCTGCGCGATCGCATCCGCTTTGCGCTTGCCATCTGCGACGAGCTGGGTCGCGAGAAGCTCGTACTGGGTGCTTGGGGTTGCGACAACAACGGCTTCGACGCCGAGGCCGTGGCCGAGCTCTTCCGCAAGGAGCTCGCATCGGGCGACTTTAAGGTCAAGCAGGTGTTCTTTGCCGTGCCCTCTACGCGCTGGGATGAGGATTTTGCCAAGTTCGAGCACGTGCTGGCAAGCTTCCCCGAGCGCAACGAGGAGTCCTATGCCCAGGCTGCCGCCGAGGACGATGAGGACGATGACGATTGGCGCAAGTACCTGTAATCGGTACGTGCCGACAGATAGGTCGAGCCGGCGGGAGGGCTGCTCCCGTCGGCTTTTTACTAAAGGAAGGGCTTACGATGAAAAACGTTCTGTGCTTTGGTGACAGCAATACCTATGGCTATGATCCGGCTGGTATGCGCGATGGCACCGCGGTGCGCTATGCGCAGGATGTGCGCTGGTGCGGTGTGGCGCAGCGTGACCTGGGCGACGGCTGGCATGTGATTGAGGAGGGGCTCAACGGCCGCACGACGGTGCGCGACGATATGTGCCATCTGGACACTAACCTCAACGGTATTCGCGCGCTTCCGATGCTGCTCGAGGCCCATAAGCCACTGGACGCCATTGTGATCATGCTGGGCACCAACGACTGTAAGACGGTCTTTAACGTGACGGCTTCCGATATCGCCCGTGGCGCCATGGCGCTGATTCGCGCCGTCCGAGCGTTTCCGTGGACCGACGCCGCGCCTTGTCCGCGCATTCTGCTGATGGCTCCTATCAAGATCAAGCCGCAGATCGCCGATGTATATATGACCGACTTTGACGAGCATTCCGTTGAGGCATCTGAGCATTTTGGCGAGTACTATGCGCACGTGGCCGAGCAGTTTGGCTGCGACTTTTTGAATGCCGCCGAGTTTGCCGAGCCGGGCGATATCGACTATCTGCATATGATGCCCGAAAGCCACGAGAGCCTGGGTCACGCCGTGGCAGCCAAGCTCCAAGAGATGCTCGGTGAGTAGCGCGACCCCAAACCACCACAAAGGTGCCCTTGCGGTGGCTTGTTTCGTTTGTTTGTCTTGATCTGTAACAGTTCTAAGGCTGAAAACGGGCTAGATGTTACAGATTGAGATTATTTAGATCGATATCGGTCGTTTGTCTCGATCTGTAACATCTAGGGTCGATTTTGCCGAGTTACTGTTACAGATCGAGATTATCTTCTCAGCTAAATTTGAATGTCTCGATCTGTAACAGGTGGGCCGAAAAATGGGCTCTAACTGTTACAGATTGAGATGTTTGTGGGAACCACCGCAAAGGTGCCTGTCCCCTTTGCGGTGGTTTTGGGCTGCAAATCTTAATACTGCCACATATGGTTGACGGGGCCGGAGCCTTTGCCCATGTCAAAGCCGGCGGCGAGAGCGCCGGTTAGGTAGGCCTTGCCGGCGTTGATGGCGTCGGCAAGATCCATACCCTGTGCCAATGCGCAGGCGATGGCGGACGAAAGCGTACAGCCGGTGCCATGTGTGTTGTCGGTCTCGATGCGCTTGTGGCGGAACCACGTGGTGAGCGGATCGCCCAGGTGGTTGCCCTCGTCATCGAGCGGCGCAGGCTCTGCTAGCACATCGTTGGCCTCGTTGACAAAATGCCCGCCCTTAACGAGGGACGCGCAGCCAAAGCGGCGGGTGAGGAGCATGGCAGCGTTTTGCTGCGTGCGCTCGGAATCGACCTCGTAGTCGAGCAGCGCCATGGCCTCGGGAATGTTGGGCGTGATGACGGTCGCCAGCGGGAACAGGCGGCGGGTGAGTGCCTCAGAGGCATCCTTGGCAATGAGGCGAGCGCCCGAGGTGGCGACCATGACGGGGTCGACGACCACGTTCGTTGCGTTCCATGCGTTCAGGCGGTCGGCGATAACTTCGATAATCTCGACAGACGAAACCATGCCGATCTTGACGGCGCTCGGGCGGATATCGTCAAAAACGGCGTCAATTTGCGCGGCTACGATATCTGGCGAGATATCCTGCACGGCGGTGACGCCCAGTGTGTTTTGCGCTGTGATGGCGGTGATGGCCGTCTCGGCATACAGACGGTGCGCCGTGATGGTCTTAATGTCTGCCTGAATGCCGGCGCCACCGCTGGAATCGGATCCTGCGATGGATAGAACGGCGGGTACTTTACTGCGATCCATGTTCGCTCCCTTGTCCGGTCGGATTCAAATGGGTCTTTTACCCCGCATTATAAAGATGCCCGGGCCGGCTGTATTCCGAACCCGGGCGGGTGGTGCAATCTTTACGCAAATGTTAGCAAATGTTCACACGTCAACAATTGACGGGCCCCGCAGCGGGCTTGCGGGCGATTGCTTCGAAAAGGCTAATCCTCCATGCCCAGGTCGATCGTCGTGCCTTCGAACACCTTGTTGACGGTGCGGACGGCGCACATCTTGCCGCACATGGTGCAGGTGCCCTCGGTGGCGGCGGGGGATTCCTCGTAGCGCTTCTTACCGGTGACCGGGTCGAGTGCACACTTCCACATGGCATCCCAGTCGAGTTTGCGGCGCGCCTGGCCCATCTTGTCGTCCATGTCGCGGGCGTGGGGCACCTTCTTGGCGATGTCGGCGGCGTGGGCGGCGATCTTATAGGTGACGACACCCGTGCGGACATCTTCCTTATCCGGTAAACCGAGATGTTCTTTCGGAGTGACGTAACAGATCATTGCTGTGCCGTGCCAGGCAATCTGGGCGGCTCCGATAGCCGATGTGATATGGTCGTAACCTGGGGCGATATCTGTTGTTAGCGGGCCTAACGTGTAGAACGGGGCATTATGGCAAGCATATTGCTGTTCTTTCATGTTCTCTTGGATCTTATTCATCGGGACATGGCCCGGACCTTCGATGATGACCTGTACAAACTGGTCCCAGGCAACCTGGGTTAACTCCCCCATCGTATGTAGTTCGGCAAATTGGGCGGCATCGTTCGCATCGTAGATGGAGCCCGGGCGAAGCCCGTCGCCGATCGAAACGGCGATATCGTACATTTTCAATATCTCGCATATTTCGGCGAAATGTGTATACAAGAAATTCTCTTCATTATGGATTTGCATCCACTTAGCCATGATTGAGCCTCCGCGTGAGACGATACCTGTCAAGCGCGTTTGTGTCAGTTCGATATGCTTTTTAAGCAAACCGGCATGGATGGTGAAATAGTCGACTCCCTGTTCAGCCTGTTCGATCAGTGTGTCGCGATAGATTTTCCAACTCAAGTCTTCTATCTTTCCGTTCACCTTTTCCAAAGCCTGGTAGATAGGGACTGTTCCCATCGGAACCGGACAGTTACGAATGATCCATTCGCGGGTTTCATGGATATTGTCTCCTGTCGAAAGATCCATCAAGGTGTCGCCTCCCCATTTGCAGCTCCATACAGCCTTTTCGATCTCTTCGTCTATACCGGACGAAAGGGCGGAGTTGCCGATATTGGTGTTGATCTTCACTAAGAATTTCCGGCCGATAATCATCGGTTCTGCTTCGGGGTGGTTGATGTTTGCTGGGATGATGGCACGCCCGGCGGCAATTTCTTTGCGGACAAATTCGGGAGTGATATATGATTTCAATCCTAACGCCTCGATCTGCTGGTTTTCGCGGATGGCGACATATTCCATTTCCGGAGTGATGATGCGCCGTTTCGCATAATACAGTTGGGTGATGTTTTTCCCCGCTTTGGCACGATAGGGTAGATGATGTTTTGGGAAACGGATGTGATCCAGTGAGGAATCAGCGAGGCGCTGCCGGCCATAATCGGAAGTCAGTTCTTCCAGGCGGATCAAGTCTTTGCGTCCTGCATACCAGGATTCGCGGATACGGGGAATGCCGTTTTGCGTATTGACCGGGATTTTCGGGTCCGAATAAGGTCCACTGGTATCATACACGATGACGGGATTGTTTTTTTTGTGGACCAACTCTCCGTTCTCATCGCGTGTGACGGTATCCAGTATTTTGATCTTTCGCATACCCACATTTATCTTATGTATCTTGCCGGGTATGTAGATCTTTTCCGATGAAGGATACGTGATGCGTATTCTGTTTTTATTTGCCATAGCTGTATTATTTTATTCTTTTTATATTTCAGAATCGTCCCTGCAAGGGTCCGGTTTATGTTTGTTGATCTCCCGGATGAAACGGCGTGTCTCTTCGACCGGATCTTCAGCATTGATGATCGCTCCGGAAACGGCGATGCCTTCTATTCCTGTTTCCATCAATGGTGCAATATCTTCAAACTCGATCCCTCCGATGGCAAAGATAGGAATTTCAAGGCCAGCTTCTCTGCATTGTTCCATGATTTTTCGATACCCTTCCAATCCCAACACCGGACTCAGGTTCTTTTTGGTCTCGGTGTAGCGGTAGGGGCCCAAGCCTATGTAAGAAGCTCCTTCCCGATCTGCTTTCAGGATATCTTCGAACGTGTTGGCTGTTGCCCCCACCAGGAAAAGATCCTCTTTCCCTTTTTCGATGATACGGTGCCAGGCTTCGGAGACCGGTATGTCGTTTTTACCTAAATGGACACAGTGAATACCGGCTTTGAAAGCCATTTCCAGATCGTCGTCCAGACAGCAGGCGCAATCCGTATCGCAGTCAAACAGGGTAAAATGGGCGATTGATTTGGCAACTTCCAGGTTCAAATTCTCTTTCATGCGGAGCTGTACCCAAGTACAACCGCCTTTGGTCACCATCTTGACCTCATCCAGTTCTGTGTATTTATTCGTACGGTGTGTAATGAACATCAACCGATTAGTACCGGTAAAACAGGCATACCTTCCTCTACCTGCACTTGTATATAAAAAATCGTCTAATTCCATGCTTGTAGCTTTTTATATTGTGTGATAATAGAATCCTCTTTATCTGCCGAAGGGGAGTTTCCCCAAACTGCTCCCAACACGGCAGCTCCCCCGAAGCGGAAAGGGCGTAGAAGGGGAAGGGTCGTCAGGTCTATGCCTCCTAAGGCCATGACTTTATCATTGATGATCCCGGCATTGGAAGCCTGTCTGAGTGTTTCCGGCTTGAAACCGTTCCCATAACCTTCTTTGGATATGCTTTGAAAAATCGGGCTAAGAAACAGATAGTCGAGTTTCCCGAACTGTTCGAGTTCCTCGATCGAATGGCATGAACAGCTGATTGTGCCTGTAAAACCGTTTGGCGGCTGGTTGTTGCGTCTGTTCAGGTGTATGCCGCCTAGGCCATATTCTACTGCCAGGTTGAAACAGTCATGAAGCACGACTTTCGGATAGTAGATATCCGGAATCCGATCCAGCAACTTGCGCAATTCATTTGCTTCGCTATCCGGTTTACGCAGGTGAAGATGTTGCATCCCTTCATCAAACAGATGTGAAAGGATGGAATCCTCTCCCTTGAAAAAATAGGGCGAAGTAATAACGATCAGCTTTTTCATACTTCTATTTTTATGAGGGGAACCGGATCGAAAAAATGATTGAGAGGTCCGTGTCCATGTCCAGTCTCAACATTGGCCCCGGCATGAAGGGCTGCCGTTATGTAATCTTTTGCCGCACGTACAGCGTCTGGCAGTTCTTTTCCTAAAGCCATATAGGCGGCGATGGCGGACGAGAGTGTGCAACCTGTACCGTGTGTATTTTGAGTCTGAATGGTCGGCACAGCCAGTCGGAGCGGAGCTTCATCGTGTGTAAACAAAATATCGGCCATTTCTTTACCTTCCAAGTGGCCGCCTTTCATCAATACGGCACGGCATCCCAAGACCAACAGCTTTTGTGCGGCTATTTCCATTTCTTCCTCGTTGCGTATCTGCATACCGGAGAGAAAGGCTGCTTCGTCAATATTTGGGGTGATCAGTGTGACGCGGTGGAAAAGTTCTTTCACGATGACTTCGATGGTTTCATCTTCTATCAGCTTGCTGCCGCTTGTCGAAATCATAACTGGGTCGAGAATGATTTTCGACGGGCAGAAATGATCGATTGAGCAGGCAACGATCCGGGCTGCTTCCCAGTTATGCAACATCCCGATCTTAACGGCATCGACGGTTAAGTCTTCGAATACGGCATGAATTTGCCCTTCGACGATTTCTGGAGAAACTGCGTGTATGCCTCTTACTCCCTGTGTGTTTTGGGCTGTGATCGATGTGATGGCAGAGGTTCCGAAGACTCCTAAAGCCGAAAATGTTTTCAGATCCGCTTGTATTCCGGCACCACCACTACTGTCTGAACCGGCAATAGTAAGTGCCACCGGATAGCGAAACGTCGTGTTTATTTTCATTTCTATATACAAAAGGAGGGAAAAAGCCTAATCTGTTCTTTCCTACGGCGGCATTACCCGCATCAGGTTCATGAGGGTATAATCTCAGCCCGTTAACAGTATGGCACCCCTTTCGGGAGACAAAGGTAGGAAGATTTTTTGTAATTGGAATATAATGTGCGTGTTTTGGAACACTCTGTAAAAAGAATCTGTTATACTTTTGCAGCGGTTTATTTAGAAACTGTTTTGATTTTTTACAAACAGCTTATTTTGCTGTTGGTTTTGTCTATGCTTTGAGTATCTTTTGGTCATATCCGTCCCGCTCCTTCGCTAGATAGCCCGCTATCTTTCTCATTAGGGTGACGAATATGTTCCAAAAAGCTATCTCGAATCATGAGGTAAAAAATAAAAACAGTTTCTTGGGAATAAAGTAAAAATAAAAGGATAAAAAATCGTGATGGGGAAGAAGATTGTTTTTTTGCTGGCATCCTTGTTTACGGTATGGATAGCAAACGGACATTATAAAGGGAGTTGTAACCGATTCAATTACAGGAGAAAGATTACCTTATGTTTCTCTTATATTTAAAGGAACGACAATTGGAACAGCGACTGACGGGGATGGCAACTTTTCATTCTCCACTTTGACCGATGTCAAGAATTTGGAGGTATCTTATTTAGGGTATGACACGAAAGAAGTGAAGGTCATTCCGGGTAAAACGAATAATCTGAAAATAAAATTGGCTCCGAACGGGATCACGTTGAACGAGGTCGTCGTAAAGCCCAAGAAGGAGAAATACAGCAAGAAAGAGAATCCAGCCGTTAAGTTTGTAAAGCAAGTGATTGCTTCACGGGAAAGCAATGATCCGCGTAACCACGATTATTTCCAATACGATCAATATGAGAAGATGGTCTTTGCGATGAATGACTATCATCCCAAACCCAAAAAGAACGGAAAACCGGGCAAATTCGATTTTCTGATCGATTTTGTCGATACGCTTGATGTCGGTACGACTATTCTTCCGGTGTCGGAAAAGGAAAAGGTGGAATCTGTCTATTACCGTAAAGAGCCGAAGTCGGAAAAGCGTATTGTGAAAGGAAACAAGTCATCAGGTGTGGATGAGATATTCTCGCGTGATGGTATCCAGCAGTTTTTGAATGAGGTTTTTCGGGAAGTCGATATTTTCAAGAATGATATTCCTCTGTTTTTACAGAGATTTGTCAGTCCGCTGTCTACTATCGGACCGAATTATTACAAATATTATCTGCTTGATACGTTAAATGTGAACGGACAGAAATGTGTGGATTTGGGGTTTGTTCCTTTCAACTCGGAAACATTCGGTTTCACCGGCCATCTGTTTGTTACGCTTGATTCTACGTTCTTTGTACAGAAGGCAATTCTGAATGTCCCCAAAGACATCAACCTGAACTTCGTTTCCGGAATGACGATCGAACAGACATTCGAACGCACGCTCGACAGTACCCGGATCATTACGAAGGACGACATCAACGTCAACTTCAAATTGAGCGAGAAATCGAAAGGTATGTATGCGCGGCGATTGAATATCTACAGCAACCATTCTTTTGATGAACCCGATGCCGAACGAGCGCTTGTGTTTAAGGAGAGTGCACCCGTCATTACGCTAAAAGACGCTTATCAGCAATCGGAGGATTTTTGGACAAGTAACCGTCCGGAGGAGGCAATAAAGAAGAATCCGAACTCGGTCGAAAAGCTGATGGCTAAATTCCGTTCTGTTCCGATCTTTTATATAACGGAGAAAGTGGTTTCAGTCCTCGTGTCCGGCTATATCCCGACGAATAAGGACCCGCTGAAAAGTAAATTCGAGTTCGGGCCCATGAACACGGCAATCAGTGGCAATGCAATCGAAGGAGCCCGTTTCCGTGTGGGAGGAACAACGACGACGGCATTTAGCAGGAACCTGTTTTTTGACGGATATATGGCGTATGGGACAAAAGATGAAAAGCTGAAATATGATGCTCTTGTCGAGTATTCGTTCAATGATCGTAAAGAATACCGTAAGGAATTTCCGCTGAACTCGATCCGCCTGGAATATATGTACGATATCAACCAGTTGGGACAGCAATACATGTATGCCAGCAAGGATAATATGTTCTTGGCCTGGAAACGCCAGAAAGATACGCGGGCCACTTATCTGCGGCAAGCTGAACTGACCTACTACCACGAACATTATAATGGTCTGGCTTATGGGGCTGTCATCCGTAACCGTCGCGAATATGCAACCGAATATGCGGTGTTTGACCGGATCGGACCGGATGGAGCCATTAGCCCGGTCAAGAGCTATGATATGACGGAACTGGAGTTGAAATTCCGTTATGCCAAGGATGAAAAGTTCTACCAGACACGTAACCTTCGCTATCCGATTACTTTCGATGCATTGATCTTTAATTTCAGCCATGTAATGGCAAAGAAAGATTTGCTGGGTTCGTCGTATGATTATCACCGTACGGATATCGGTATTCAGAAGCGTTTCTGGTTCTCGGCTTTCGGCTATATCGATCTTATCACGAAAGCGGGGAAAGTATGGAACAAGGTTCCATATCCTTTGTTGATCCTGCCGAATGCAAATCTTTCGTATACGATTCAGCCGGAATCTTATACGAATATGAATGCGATGGAGTTCATCAGCGACGAATATGCCTCCTGGGATTTGACATATTACATGAACGGAAACTTGTTGAACCGCCTGCCGCTTGTCAAGAAGTTGAAATGGAGAGAAGTATTCTGTTTCCGCGGCCTATGGGGACATCTGACCGACAAGAACAATCCGATGAATGGGGGAGAGGGGCTGTATCTTTTCCCTAACGGTTCGTACACCTTGGGCAAAGCTCCTTATATGGAAGCCAGTATCGGCATTGAAAACATCTTTAAGTTCCTTCGCCTTGATTACGTATGGCGTTTGAACTATCGCGACCATCCGGGTATCCAGACGAAAGGGGTTCGGTTCATGATGCGAATGTCATTCTGATATTATGTTTTTTCAGGCACGGATTTCACGGACAACTGTTTTCTTTTCGTGGTGGTTTCCATGTAATCCATGCCTAAATTATATAGAAAGTTGGATTTATTTCTCTTCTTAGAAAGCCTCTGTCATATTCATATAGACCTGCATGCCCGGCTGCCCGGGTTCTTTCCCTACGTCCAGTCTGAAGTTTTTTCCCGGTTGCATCTGAAAGCGGAGGCCGGCTCCGAAATTTAGTTTCCATTTATTCCAGTCAAAAGGAGTTTCCCCGATCGTTCCGGTTCCGACCCATGCCACAAAACCGCATTTTGCCCAAAAATTCCCGCTTTTGTATTTGGCCGGAGAGCCAAACATATGACGGTATTCAACGATTCCGTAAGCCATCGACTTGTCCCGGTACTTGCCCATATAGTAACCACGAAGGTCGAAAGGAGAACCGAAAGTCGGGAGTTCCGTAAAAGGAATGTCCCCTAAGCCGATCTGGCTTTTGGCAATCCAGGCAAGCGTACTGCGTGGACGAAATACGTTTTTAAACTGTCGGTATTCAAGCTCGATGATCTCGTAGTTATAAGCGCCTCCCCAATATTTACCGAACAATTTGAAATTAGCTCCTAACAACATACCGCGCGTAGGTGTCGCCACATCATCACGAGTGTCATATTGGATAAGTCCGCCGATACCGACGTTGAAGTATTTCCTTTTGAACTGTTGGAAATAGGGATCTTCCTCCATCACCGGATTAACATCCGAAACCTTTGTGTAGTTCAAGTCAAACAAGCCGCCTAAATAGAAATGTGGGCGGACTTCCCATACGAATCGGGGGTACAATTGAAAATAGCTTCGATGAAACCGAGTAGTGGAATCACCCCTTTCGAGATTCTCCGCCTTTTCAAATCCTTTCCCGTAATAGTGTGAAGGCTCGTTCCGATAACCATAATTCATATAGATACGGAAACGGTTTTCATTGAAGAAAAACGTTCCAGCGCCAGCTACAACAATGGTCCCATTTATAGACAGGTTCAAACCGGCAGGCAGGAAAGAACGTTGGGAAATAGTGTCTTGTTTATTCATTCGGAAGCTGGCAAGGACGGCACCACCCACACCGAACGAAGCTTCCGGTGTATATGAAGGACCGCCCAGTACAGACCACCATATGTTTTTGTGGGCCCGGATGGAATCTTTACGCAATTGACGATAGTAACGTTTCAACTGCTTTTCGTTCAATTCCACTCCGTCTACGATGACAGTCTTCTTTCGAGGCACGGTATCTGAAGGAGTCATTATTTCTTCAGAGGAGAGCGCAACGATATCGCGTTGTTCCTGAGCCTTTGCTGGCAAAGAAATCGCAAGTAAAGAGGCTCCCGCAAATACAACAATATATTTAAGCATTGACTAATCCTATTAATGAGGGCAAATGTAGGAAAAAAATCGGATTTATTTCAGAGGGGCAAACGGAACCAAAAGGTCAGCCTTTCATCTTGCTGTAGATCTACATCTATTATTCCCCCGAATTTGTCGGTAATCATGGCAATATAGCATGGGCTGTACAAAAAACGATTGTTTGTGTAAACAAACCATGTGTATTAATTGTTATTAATTTAGAGACATTGTTTAATAACAGAACCTGGCAACCTTAAGAAGTCCTGACTGGCAGGCACACGAAGATGAAAATTCAGTTTGAAATTAAGGAAAAATTGCCTGAGATTATTGCAGAAATAATGCATTCAGACAAGTGGCAAACGAAAATTCTTGAAAAAATGCATGGACTGGAGCGGATAACGATCAAGGATCCGAACTATAAGTCAGAAGCTTGTATCGAAATTTGGCAACATGAAATCCATATCCGGACAGCATGGTCCAATTATACTTATCGTATTTTTACGCGTGGAAATGCCGTCTGGTGTGAATACATCGGAGCCTATCGCGGTTTACTCGAACAGAAGCTCTTGCCGTCTCTTACCCCCAAAATGAATATTTTGGATTCGGAAGTAGTGGAAAGTTCATTAACTGGGAATAAGAGGCAGACCTTGCGTACTTATAGTTCGGAGAACTTGAAATTGAAGAACTTCCGTCGCGATAATTTCAAAGAAGAATATAATGTCACATCTCCGCAGGATCATCCGACTGTTGTATATGACGAATATATAAAGGAAGGGATGCCAATGCCTTCTCCCTATGGGGACAGTCAGCAAAGTAAATAACTACAAAAAGAAAGCACTTGGCTTCAGAACCAAATGCTTTCTTTTTGTAGTTATTTGTCACTTTCGACAATATCTGTGTCGGTCGGTATCTAAAGTTCCAGCGATGAAATTGTCCCACTGCCATAAGTTCTGGTTTATCGACAGACAGGTATATGTGAAATAAGATCAATGATGTGTTGCAAAACATATCATTTTTGATCTGTTTATGCGATAAAACATATAAAAAACCTTGCTTTTCGGCTGAAAAGTGTTATATCATTTGGCTAAATAGGGCTTTTGCCTGTATATTTGCAGCCGTTAAAAACAAGAAAGCGATCCCTTAGCGAAGGTGAAGCCCTTGTTTATTCCCTGAAAATCAGGAGTCGGAGAAAAAGGCAATTAAAGGATGCTCCGATTAAGTTTAACATAAAAATGATGATATGAAAGTAAGAGTTTATGTTCTCTTTGTTGCGGTTGCATTGCTTGCTGTGTCTGCCGGAACTAAAAACGCAAAGCCGACAGTCGGCATTAACCCTGGCGACTTTGCTCCGAGAATAGAGTCTTTAGGAACCGAGAGCAATTTCAGTTTTCAAAATCATTCAGGACGTTACACATTGCTGAATTTCTGGGCAACTTACGATGCTGAATCGCGGGCTCGTAACGTTCAATTATGGAATGAAGTCAACAAGTTGAGTTCAGACAAGATTGCAATGTATTCGATCTCTTTAGACGAGAAAGAATCCATTTTTACTGAAACGGTAAAAGCCGACAAATTGGAAGGTACAAAGCAATTTCATGAAGAACTTGGCAGAAAGTCAGAATTGTTTGGGAAGTATAACCTGCAAAAGGGATTCTGTAACTTCCTGATTGATGACAAGGGGGTTATTATTGCTGCCAATGTAGCCCCGGAAGATCTGACGAAGGTATTGAAGAAGGGTTAATCAGCAGATTATTAGCAAAAAAAGAGTTGTCCTTATCAAAAGGGGCAGCTCTTTTTAAAAATATTAGTCTATTTTGTTGATTCTTCTTAGTAAGTAGTGCGGTGCGTATGCACTGTTTAAAGGTGCCTTTGTCATCATATCCTCGGCAACTGTTCACCACTGAGCATATCGACGATCCTGTAATTGCCATACAACGTTTTCATTTTAACCAGTGCATAGCCTTTTTCCTGAATACAGCCCATAACAGCTGTGTTCTTTCCTTCCGGATAATTCTGCATGACGGCAAGAGCCTGCTCCGTCTTTTCTTCCGGTAAGATCACCAGCACCAGTCCTTCGTTGGCGATATAAAGCGGATCAAGTCCTAAAATCTCTGAAGCGCCGCGCACGGCATCGGGAATCGGGAGCAATGTGGACACCTTTGGGAACGACGCCGATTACGCATCCGCCATGATCTTGTTCCAACAAGGGATTGCGGAAAGCAGGATAGAAGATGCTGCTTATCAGTTGGTGCGTCATTCGTCCGCCGCCACCGTGTGCCAATAACACACAGTCGGAATCGGAGAAAGGAATGGGACAATTTGTCGTTATCATATTCTGTATCTATTTATATCTATAGTAAGCAGCACAAACCCCTTCCGAAGAAACCATCGGTGCACCGATCGGATGCTCGGGTGTGCAAATCGTTCCAAAGAAAGGGCAGTCTTTCGTTTGTTTTGTTCCTCGCATAATATCACCAGCGATGCACTGTCTCTTTTCCACGCTCGACGCAAGATCGTCAAAGCACTTTTTATACGCCTCCGTATCTGCCGAGAGAAGAAGGTATGAGGCATCCTTGTGAAAGGGATTACATTTGTCAAAACATAAATGAAGAAGATGAAAGAGGAGGAAGTTGTCATATCAGTCCTGACCATTCAAGGTTTGGTACAAAGTGTCGGTTTCCGTCCGTTTATCTATCGGATCGCCAGTGAAATGAATATCTGTGGAGAAGTGGACAACCGGAATAATGGGGTCTGTATCCGTACGGCCCTTACTCCCGTGCAACGGGAACTCTTCATCGAACGCATACGTCGCGAACATCCGAAGGTGGCTTCCATACATAGGATAACCGTTTCGGAAAGGATAGAAGTTAGGAATCCATATATGGGTTTTCGTATTACTCCCAGTCGGTCGGAATCGGACGAGGTGACGCAGGTTGCTCCCGATATTGCCGTCTGTCCCGAATGCTTACGTGACCGGAAGACACAAGCGCAGCGCTTGCAATACCCTTTTGTCAACTGTGCGCATTGCGGACCTCGTTTTTCTATCATCCGTGATCTGCCTTATGATAGGAGCCGAACAACCATGTCAGCTTTCTCGATGTGTCCGTCCTGCCGAAAAGAATATATAACGGTCAGCGACCGGCGTTTTCATGCTGAGCCTGTTGCCTGTAACCATTGCGGTCCGTCTTATTACGCCTTATATAATAAGGTAAAGGTAACAGACTATTCGGAACTGCTCAACCTTTCATCCCGTTTGCTTCGTGAGGGTGAAGTGATTGCCGCGAAAGGGATAGGAGGCTATCACCTGATTTGTGATGCGAGGAGTGAAAAGGCAGTTTCCCGGCTACGGGATATCAAGCAGCGGGATGGCATGCCTTTTGCCGTACTGTTTCGGGATATAGAGAATATCCGCCGATACGTTTTCTCGAATGGGGTGGAAGAAAAGGCTTTGCTTTCCTGGCGTCGCCCGATCGTTCTGTTGAAGCAACTCCGGCTGTTGGCTTCGTCCGTCAATCCGGGAATGGAGACATTAGGATGTATGCTTCCTTATAGCCGCTCCATTCCGATTGGTTTGAACGGTTGGATACACCCGCATTGGTGATGACGAGTGGCAATATCAGCGAATGTCCGATAACCATTACCCCCGAAGAGGCAGAAAAGCAATTGGCCGGTAAAATACCCCTCTTGCTCCACCATAACCGGGTGGATGACTCAGTGTTACAGGTCTGTGGCGGTCAGTCCTGCTTGATACGTCGTTCGTGGGGATATGTGCCGGAACCGTCCTTTGCTGACGTTCCGGTTGAAGGAATCTTGGCTTTCAGAACCGAAAAGGTAAATACGTTTGCTTTAGGGGAGGGAGAAACGATTCTGCAAAGCCAGTATATCGGTGACCTAAAGAATTGGGAGACCTTTCGATTCTATAAGGAATCACTTGAACGTTTTCAACATCTTTTTCGTTTCCGGCCATCCCTTTTGGTCTGCGATCTGCACCCTGACTATCTTTCCAGTGCGGGCCGGTTATTCGATGCCGTTTCATCTTTACTGGGCGTCTGTGATACCTCCACGCATCAGGCGGAAGCGCCTGTTAAGCTGGAACAACTGGCTTCCGATGAACATCAAAGTCGTTATTCTGTTTTAATAGAAAAGGAGTCTATCTCCATGTGTCCCGTATTGGAAGGAATATTGGAAGATCTGGCAGCCGGAGTTCCGGTAACCTGGTTATCCGCCCGTTTTCATAATACGTTGGCATGGCTTTTGGTAGAGATGGCGAAACAGTACAGGATGCAGACCGGAACGGACAAAGTCGTGATCTCAGGTGGCTGTTTTCAGAATAAACGTCTGACGGAACAGTTGCAGCGCATGTTTGCCGAAGCTGGTATCCTGCTGTTCGCACCGGGACATATACCCTGTAACGACGGAGGTGTGGCGGTCGAGCAACTGGCAATAGCGGCTTTCCTCCAATGTTTCCCGGAAGAGGCAGTTATAGTATGAATGCAAAACATATATGTTTTGAAAACGAATCATATATGTTTTGATTGCAAAACACCTATGTTTTAAATGAAGTAGTTATATCGTTAAAGTTATGCATGAATTGTCGATCGCTCAAAGTATCGTTCAGCTATCCGAACAGCAGGCTCGCGAACATCATTCTTCGCAGATAGAAGAAGTGGAGCTTGAGATAAGGTGTCTTGCCGGAGTAGAGTTGCAAACATTGGAGTTTGCGATGGAAAGTGCGGTTAAAGGCACTTTACTCGAAAAAGCGAAGATAATCCGCCGCTATGTAGACGGAGAAGGGCAGTGCTGCGATTGCGAAACGGTCTTTTCTGTCGGGAATTTGTTTTCTCCCTGTCCTAATTGTGGTTCTTATTTGATAAATATAACAAAAGGGCGGGAACTTCGGATTAAATCAATTGTTATAAAATAAAAAGACAAACGCTTATGTGTGGAACTTGCGGATGCAGAGAGCATCATCATCACGATCACCTTCATGACCATGAATACTGGCACGGACATGAACATCACTACCGTCATCACGGTGAAGGGAAAGTAATAACGCTGGAACAGGATATTCTCCAGCGCAATAATCTGTTAGCTGAACGTAACAGAGGCTATTTTGAGGCGAAACATATTTTTTGTCTGAATCTGATGAGTTCTCCAGGTTCCGGCAAAACGACATTATTGGAAGAAACGATACGCCAGTTGAATTCTGATGCCACTCTCGTTTGTCCTGTCATGTTCGATTTGGGAGAAGCGAAGAAAGTCGTTATCGTCAGTACCACCGAAGGGGATGACAAGCCGTTGAAATATCCTCATATCTTCTTGGAGGCAGATGTCTGTGTGATCAACAAAATCGATTTGGCGCCTTATCTGGATACGGATGTGGAGACGTTGCGGAATAATGTCTTGAAAGTAAACCACCACTTGCAACTATTCGAAGTGTCTGCGACAAAAGGCACAGGAATGGATGCCTGGTGTGATTGGTTGGTGAAAGAGTGTGCAAAATGTAAATAATTTACCCCAGATTTGATGGATAAACGGAGAAATAGACTATATTTGTTCCCGTTCATTGAATCAATTTAATCAAAATGTCATGATTAACCGAGAATTAATTAATCCTCAGAGCATCGTAGTGGTGGGAGGATCCAATAATGTACATAAACCGGGTGGCCGTTTGGTCCGCAATCTACTAGACGGGAAGTATAAAGGCGAACTATATGTCGTAAATGCTAAAGAAGACGATGTGCAGGGCCTGAAATCCTATCATTCAGTGCATGATATCCCAGAGACGGAACTGGCAATCATTTCTATTCCCGGTCCGGCCTGTCCGGAAGCTGTGGATGTGCTTGCCAAACAGAAAAACGTAAAGGCGTTCATTGTCATTTCGGCTGGTTTCGGAGAGGAAACGCATGAAGGAGCGATTCTGGAAGAACAGATGCTGAAAAGTATTAACGAAGCCGGTGCTTCATTGATCGGTCCGAATTGCATCGGTCTGATGAATATGCATTATCATGGTGTTTTTACTCAGCCGATTCCCGAATTTCATGCAGACGGGGTCGATTTTATTTCCAGTTCTGGCGGTACGGCACTTTTCATTATTGAATCGGCTCTGACAAAAGGACTCCGTTTTTCTTCGGTTTGGTCTGTCGGTAACTCCAAGCAGATCGGAGTGGAAGAAGTGATCGAATATATGGATCGCAACTTTGACCCGGTCCTTGACTCCAAAATAAAGATGCTCTATATCGAGCAGATCAAAAATCCGGATAAGCTCTTGTATCATGCTTCTTCCCTGATTCGCAAGGGTTGTCATATCGCAGCTATAAAAGCGGGTAGTACGGATGTCGGTAAGCGTGCCGCATCTTCCCACACAGGAGCGATTGCCAACTCGGACTCGGCGGTGGAAGCCCTGTTTCGCAAAGCGGGTATTGTGCGTTGTTTCAGCCGTGAAGAATTGACAACCGTTGCCAGTATCTTTACTTTGAAAGAAGTGAAGGGTAAAAACTGTGCGATTATCACGCATGCCGGAGGTCCGGCAGTAATGTTGGCGGATGCACTGGAAAAGGGACGGCTGAACGTTCCTAAGCTGGACGGTCCGCTTGTCGCAGAATTGAAATCCAAACTATATCCGGGAGCTGCTGTCGGCAATCCGATAGATATTATCGGTACAGGTACTCCCGAACATTTGGCCACCGCTATCGATTTCTGTGAGAACTGTTTCGAAGATATTGACCTGATGATGGTTATCTTTGGCAGTCCGGGTTTGGTAAAATTATACGATACTTATGAAGTGCTTCATAAGAAAATGGAGGAGTGCAAGAAGCCGATTTTTCCGGTATTGCCATCCATCGTAACGGCGGGTCCGGAAGTGAAAAGTTTCGTGAAGAAAGGTCATGTGAACTTTTCGGATGAAGTGACGTTGGGTACAGCCCTCTCGCGTGTGCTCAACACGCCGAAGCCCATGAGTACGGATATACAGTTGTATGGTGTTGACGTGCCCGAAGTTCGCCGTATTATCGACCGGTTGCCGGGCAGCGGTTATTTGAATCCTGAAGAAGTCCGTACTTTGCTGAAAGCGGCCCAGATACCGTTGGTAGAAGAGTTCACGTCGACTGACCGCGACGAACTGGTCGCTTTCGCCAAGAGAGTTAAGTTCCCGGTTGTAGCCAAGGTAGTCGGTCCTATACATAAGAGCGATATGGGGGGCGTTGCCTTGAATATCCGAAGTGAGGAGCATTTGATTTTCGAATATGAACGGATGATGCGTCTGCCTGATGTGACGGCCGTTATGGTACAACCGATGTTGAAAGGGCAGGAGTTGTTCTTAGGAGCTAAGTATGAAGACCGTTTCGGTCATGTCGTGCTTTGCGGTCTGGGAGGCATTTTTGTCGAAGTGCTGAAAGACGTCTCTTATGGTCTATCACCTCTGTCGTATGACGAAACTTATTCCATGATCCGTTCCCTGCGCGGTTATCCTATTATAAAGGGAACACGCGGCCAGCGGGGAGTGGATGAACAGCAGTATGCGGATATCATAGTCCGCCTGTCCACATTGCTCCGTTTTGCATCCGAAATCAAGGAAATGGACATCAATCCTCTTGTTGCGACTGAGCGGGGGCTGTTTGCCGTAGATGCACGTATACGAATTGAGAAGTGATTGATCTTGGATAAATTTCTGATACTAAATGTCCTGTATTCCGAAAGTCTTATAAAAAACTTTTGGAATACAGGACATTTCTTTTAGGCTTTAAAAATTCCCGCACGCAAATGTAGTTATTTACCGAATATGGATGGTGAAAAATAGTTGTAAAACATCTAAAATTATTTAACCATACATGCGAATGCGATCTTTAAATAGCATATATTTGTAGCATTGCAATCTGGAGATAGCAAAACTAAAATCTAAAATTAAATACTGTCGAATATGGAAAGAAAAAGAGTTTACACGTTCGGAAATGGAAAAGCCGAAGGTAAAGCGGATATGAGAAATCTGCTGGGTGGTAAAGGTGCTAACCTTGCCGAAATGAATCTGATTGGTGTTCCGGTTCCTCCGGGTTTTACTATTACCACAGAAGTATGTTCCGAATATTATGATTTAGGAAAAGACAAAGTGGTTGAATTGTTGAAATCAGACGTTGAAAAGGCAATCGCCAATATTGAGACGTTGATGAATTCAAAGTTTGGAGATGTTGCCAATCCGTTGTTGGTATCCGTTCGTTCCGGTGCACGTGCATCTATGCCGGGTATGATGGACACAATCCTGAATTTAGGTTTGAACGATGAAGTGGTGGAAGGACTAAGCCGTAAGACGAACAATCCTCGGTTTGCATGGGATTCATATCGCCGTTTCGTACAAATGTACGGAGACGTCGTGTTGGGTATGAAACCGACCAACAAGGAAGATATCGATCCATTTGAAGCAATTATCGAAGAAGTCAAGGAAGCGAAAGGAGTGAAGCTTGACAATGAACTGGATGTGGAGGATCTGAAAGCACTGGTCGCTAAATTCAAAATGGCTGTCAAGGCTCAGACTGGTAAGGATTTCCCGACTTCCGCCTATGAACAACTTTGGGGCGCCATTTGTGCTGTGTTTGACAGCTGGATGAACGAACGCGCTATCCTCTATCGTAAGATGGAAGGGATTCCTGCCGAATGGGGCACGGCTGTCAGCGTACAGGCTATGGTGTTCGGCAATATGGGCGATACTTCCGCTACCGGTGTATGTTTCTCTCGTGATGCCGGTAACGGAGAAGACCTCTTCAATGGTGAATACTTGATCAACGCACAAGGCGAAGACGTGGTGGCTGGTATCCGTACACCGCAACAGATCACGAAGATTGGTTCGCAGCGTTGGGCGGAACGTGCTGGTATTTCAGAAGAAGACCGCGTCGCCAAATATCCTTCAATGGAAGAAGCCATGCCGGAAATCTATA
>OGOF01000930.1_pt1 | contig 19775 bp, 19 predicted proteins | sample 1552621 | NCBI WGS metagenome assembly OGOF01 (sample SAMEA2580156, study PRJEB22360) | human gut metagenome | biome: human gut; feature: human-associated habitat; material: faeces | place: Denmark | collected 2008/2010
CGGGCTATGGCAAGGTTCTCTCCCTCCGCCCCTACGGGGCACCTCCCCTGCCAGGGGAGGCAAGAAGCTGGGTCACATCCCGATCAAATCAAACTGTTCGAACGAGACAAGTACCTCGTGATCCTTCTTGGGGTTGGGGTACTTGATCTGGACGCTCTTGAGGCGCTGGCTGTAGTACCAGCCGCTCTCGGCCTCCTCAAACTTGCGGCGGTGCAGGAAGTGCGGCAGCTCTTTGCCGTCCACCTGCACATAGAACGGGGACTTCTCGCGGTGGATCATATCGAGGTACATGCTCTCGACGGCGGTCTCGTAGCTGCCCTCATTCGTGAAGGTCACGACGGTCTTGACGCCTGCCTTGACGGCGATCTTCGTCTTGAGATACGCGCCCTTGCGGTAGTCGTTCGTGTGGCCGTCATCCTCGTACAGCGTGAACTCGGAATCCACATCGGGAGCCATCAGGATGTCCAGCGCGGTGGTCTTTTCGGTCATCAGGTTGTGCAGCTTGTTGCCGCTCATCGGGAGAATGGCACCGCTGCGCACAAACAGCGGGATGCTGGCAATATCAACCGGCACCTCAATCGTCTGGCCGGGGGCGTATTCCTCGCGGGTGTAGAAGTCGTAGAACCGCTCGTTTTCGTTCTCGGTCACGGGCAGGTAGACCGGGCGGACGGTCTGGCCCTTTTCAACGACGTTCGCAACCAGCAGAGAATCACCGAACATAAAGTCCACGCCCTCATCGTAGGTGGCCGGGTCGTTCTGGAAAACGCTGAACGTCGGCTGCCAGATGGGCAGGCCGTTCTCATGCGCGCGCTCCATCAGGGAATACAGCGTCGGGCTGAGCTTATAGCGGAAGTCAATCGCGTCCTTGATGTACTGCTTTTTGTCGCTGTACATCCACGGCTCGGTGACGGTGTTGTCGGTGTTCGTGGAGTGGATGGAGAAGCGCGGCTGGAAGATGCCGTTCTGCACCCAGCGCACGAACAGTTCGCCCTCCGGCGCGGGGCCGAAGAAGCCGCCGATGTCGCAGCCGTGGTTGGACACGCCGCAGAGCGCCATGCCCAAGATCGTAGCAATGTTGTATTTCAGGGTATCCCAGCAGGTCAGGTTGTCACCGGCCCAGACCTGCGCATAGCGCTGGATGCCCGCATGACCGGAACGGCAGACCGAGAACGGGCGGCAGTCGGGGTCATACTCCTCGATAGCCTCGTTGGACAGCTGGCACATCAGGTTGCTCATGACCGGCTTCATCGTGCCAATCGTGCTGCCCTTGCCCTCAAAGTAAACCTTTGCGTCCTTGTCAACGAGGGAGTCATACTCGCAGTTGTCGTTCCAGATGGAACGGCAGCCGTATTTCAGCAGCGCGTCCTTGATGTACTGCTTCCAGTGCAGGCGGGTGGATTCCTTCGTGTAGTCCACAAACAGGCCGGGGCCGCCCCACCAGGTACCGACAGCCAGACCGTCAAGACCTGCATTGTCGTCGGAGGCGGGCAGGAACATGCCCTTCTCCTTCATCTCGTTCAGCAGCGGATGGACGAGCAGCATACCGGGCTTGATGTTGGGCGAGACAACGATGCCGCGCTTTTCCATCTGGGCGAACCAGTCTGCCGGGTCCTTGAAGCGCTTGTGGTTCCATGTGAAGGTGCAGCGCTTGATGCCCTCGGCGGTCTCAACGGCGCAGTAGCCGCTGGACAGCTGGAAGCCGTCGGCAGGGATGCCTTCCTCGCGGGTCGTGTCGATGAAGTCCAGCACAGCATCGTCGCTGTTCTCGGGCAGCTCAGGGTAGTACATCGAGCTGCCGAGGTAGCCCAGCGCGGCCTTCGGCAGCATGACGCTCTTGCCGGTCAGGTCGGTGTAGCGCTCGATGATCTCGCGGATGGACGGGCCTGCGATCAAAAACAGGTCAATGTCGCCCGCGTCGGTGCGGTAGGACGAGTAGCGGTGCCAGTAGTTGCGCTTCTCGCGGCCCATGTTGAAATCGCACTCGGCGGTATTGTGGTAGAAGTAGCCGACAGCCTGCTTCGTGCCGCGGTTCAGGCGGATATAGAACGGAATGTGCTTGTAGAGGGAATCCGTCTCCTTGGCGTTGTAGCCCATGGCGTCGCCGGGAGCCATATTCATGTATTTCTCGGCCTTGTTGATCTCGCCGGATTTCTCGCCGAAGCCGTAGAAGCAGTCGTCGGCCTCGATCTGGCTGGCGTGGATGCGGCGGTGGTTGCTGTCCTCGCGGTAGGCCAGGTCGGGAATATCGGCGTGCAGCAGGCTGCCGTCCTTATCATAGACCATGATGCGGAACGGTGCCTTCTCGATGACGACCTTGAGACGCGCCCCCTGGATAACGGCCTGCCTGTCGCCGTCGGTCAGGGCTGCGGCGGCGGACTGGACGCGCTTGCGGCAGTTCTTCATCAGCTCGTCGGTGCGGGACTCCCATGCGGTCATAGTCAGGCTGTAGGAGGCTTCATCCCAGTCGCCGTCAAAGCCCGCGCGGATGCGCAGTATATCGTCGGTCAGGAACCAGATGCGCAGCTCTACAGCGTTGGTGGCTACGGAATAATAGCTTCCGCAGTCCTTGACAGCGCCGCCGGTGTAGCACACTTTCATAGATTTTCTCCTTTCTATTTTGCGTATAATTGAATGGTGGAACTTGTTATTTGGCAGACAATGTGCATATTGTACAAAATAGCATAATATATTTTGTTCAATCTGCGCATTGTGCCCTTCTTCGCCTTTATAATAACAAATCCTTCACAAAATTTCTGCCGTATTTGTAATGCAAATGTCGCAAAATGTGATATAATCGTGGTAGAGACAAAATTTTACAGGAGGCGTCGCTCATGATCCTGCAAAAAATGCCGCATTACGTGGATTCCATTCTGACGCAGGAGGATGCCAGTGCCGCCCTGCAGGACGGTCAGGTTGTCGTGGGCCTGTATACAAACCGGGAGAATGTCCAGTCGGTGGTCCACTCCCACCCGTATTATGAGATGATACTGCCGGTGGCGGGCAGCAGCGTGCGCTACTCCGTCGACGGCAGTGTCTACGATCTGCACCTGGGGGAGCTGATACTGTTCCCAGGCGAGATGTACCACTCCGGCAAGTTCAACATCACGGACACGACCTCGGAGCGGCTCGTCGTGCAGATAGCTCCCGGCATCTGGGAGCGTGCCTGGGCGCAAAGCGGCCTGCCGCGGCATGTCTGGTCGGGCGATCCTGTCATTCTGGACACTGACGCCGTCACGCAGTGGGACTTCCGCGGTCTGCTGGAGCGGATGGCCCAGACCGTGTATCTTGATGAAAAAATACGCGATACCGTGCAATGCTGCGAGGTCACGGAGCTGATTTTGCTGATCAGCCAAGTTGTGACCCGGCGGCACAATGCCCCGCCGCCCTCGGCCACCAGTCTGCTCGTCGCCAAGGCGGTTGCTTACCTTCAGGCCAACTACACCGACCCGCATCTGACCGTGGCCCAGCTGGCAAAGTACACCTACACCAGCCGGGAGCACCTGTCCCGCGTGTTCAAAGAGTACACACTGGAAAGTATACACGGGTATCTGACCAACCTGCGTATGCAGCACTGCCGCAACGAGCTCGCCGACGGCACCGGCGTACTGGACGCCTGCACCGCCAGCGGTTTTGCAAATTACAGCAGCTTTTTAAAGAGTTTCCGCGCACTGTACGGCATCACCCCCGCCGAGTACCGCGCCCAACTAAGGCAGAGCCGCAGAACGCCATAAAGAAAACCACACATTGCGGTGTGCACGCTATTTCAGGTAGATAAGCTGCGCTTCATTTCGGTCATGGCAGACTTTAAGGCGCGGGGAAACCGGCTTTTTCCCTGTTCGGTATCGGCTACAGTGTCTGTTGCCTTGTAAACCAAAATCGCCGCGATATAAACAAAAATCCGCCGGGAGCCTTCCCAAAAACGGGAAGGCTCCCCGGCGGTATTGCCTTAGGTCGTCATCGCAGACGATTTTAGAATCGGTATAATTATTCAGGCAGTTGAATCTCCGGCATCAGCTCATCGGAGACGACTTGCAGCATTTCCTCCAATTTAGCCAGGTCATCGGGATCGAAGCGCTGTTTAGCGCGCTCCATGACAAGGTGCAAGTAGGAATAACTGATGTTATAGTAATCAATGTACTTTTGGGTCGGGCGCAGGCGGTATTCCCGCTTGTCGATGGTGGACTGAATGCGCTCTACATAGCCTTTTTTGACCAGCGAGTTGATCTTATAGGCGGCGTTGGGGGTAGAAAGATTCATCATGTGGCTGAACTGCGCAATCGTAGGTTCGCCCAATGCCATGATGACTTCCATGCAGAAAGATTCTACCGTCGTCAGCGTGGCCTCGCGATCCTCGAATCGACTGAAGATCTGCTTATAGAAGTGCAGTTTGAATTTGGTATATACCCGTCCGAATGTCTGGTCCAGCATAGCGAGAATCCCCCTGTAGGTTAGTGGATTTATTATAGCACATTCCGCCATGTAAAACCAGCCCTCAGGCATCCGTGAGAACAAACGTCAGCTCAGCGTTGGCCGCGCGCACGCCGTCTACCCATGCGGTGGCCTTGCCGATGCCTACCGGGCCATGCTGTTCTATCAGCTCACATTCCAATATCAGCACATCGCCGGGTATGACCTGCCGACGGAAACGGGCGTTTTTTACGCCGCCGAACAGGGCGAGCTTTCCGCGGTTTTCCGGCAGGCTTAACGCGGCTACCGCCCCGGTCTGGGCCAGCGCTTCCAGAATCAGCACACCGGGCATAACGGGGTGTCCCGGAAAGTGCCCCTCAAAAAACGGCTCCGTGCGGGTCACGCATTTGACGCCCCGCGCCCATTGGCCGGGGGTGTAGTCCAGGATCTTATCCACCAAAGCAAACGGGTAACGGTGCGGCAGGATCTCTTCGATCTCTGCCGCGCTCATGGCTCGGGGCGGCTCATTTGGCGTATAGTTCATCCTCATCCCTCCCAGTGTTTGAATACCACGCAGGCGTTATGGCCGCCAAAGCCCAGACTATCGCTCATGGCATACTCCACCTGCGCCGCGCGCCCATGGTTGGGGATATAGTCCAGATCCAGCTCCGGGTCCGGCTCCTGCAAATTGACGGTGGCGGGCAAAAAGGCATCGTGCAGAGCCAGCGCGGTAAATACGCCCTCTACCCCGCCTGCACCGCCCAGCAGATGGCCGGTCATCGACTTGGTGGAAGACACGGCCAGCTTGTACGCATGGCCGCCGAACACCGTTTTGATGGCAGTTGTCTCGCAGCTGTCATTCAGGTGGGTGGACGTCCCGTGGGCGTTGATGTAGCCGATCTGTTCAGGCACTACCCCGCCGTCGGCCAGCGCCAGCCGCATACAGGCCGCACCGCCTGCGCCGTCCGGTGCCGGGGCGGTAAAGTGGTAGGCGTCGCAGTTAGCGCCATAGCCCACGACCTCGGCATAAATTTTGGCACCGCGCGCTTTGGCGGCCTCGAGTTCTTCCAGCAGCAGTACGCCGCTGCCCTCGCCCATCACAAAGCCGCTGCGGCGGGCATCAAAAGGGATCGAGGCCCGGGCCGGATCGTCCGCCGTGCAAAGGGCTTTCATGCTGGCAAAGCCGCCCACGCCCAGCGGGCTGATGCAGCTTTCGCTGCCGCCGCAGAGCATGCGGTCCTCGTATCCATCGCGGATACGGTGGAACGCATCGCCGATTGCATTGGTGCCGCCTGCACAGGCAGTGGTGGGGCAGCTGCACATGCCCTGCAAGCCGAAACGGATGGCGATCTGCCCCGCCGCCATATTGCCAATGGACATGGGGACAAAATAGGGGCTGACCTTTTCAAAGCCGCGCTGCTGACCGCGGGTGTGTTCTTCCTCGATGGTGGGCAGGCCGCCGATGCCGCTGGAAAGGATCACGCCAAACCGCGTATGGTCGATTTCTTCCAGCGCAAGGCCGCTGTCGCGGACGGCTTCGTCGGCGGCGGCCACGGCGAACTGGGTAAAGCGTGCCATTTTGCGGGCTTCGCGCTTGTCGATGCGCGCGGCGGGGTCAAAGTCCTTGACCTCTGCGGCCAGCTTTACTTTAAAATCAGTCGTATCAAAAGCCGTGATCGGTCCTACTGCGCAGCGGCCAGCCTTAATGTTCGCCCAGCTTTCTGCCACCGTATTGCCGGTAGGATTTACCGTGCCAAGGCCGGTAATAACGACCCGGCGTTTCTTTTTTGTGTCCATTGCACACCTCACATTCCCATTCCGCCGTCAACGCAAAGGACCTGCCCGGTAATATACCCGGCCTGCTCCCCTGCCAGAAAAGCCACCGCCGCCGCAACATCCTCGGCATGGCCGATCTTGCCTGCCGGGATGGCCGCTTCCGCTGCGGCACGGGCCGGTTCTGACAGCACGGCGGTCATATCCGTTGCAATAAAACCGGGAGCCACAACGTTGGCGGTAATATTGCGGGCAGCATACTCTTTGGCAGCGCTTTTCGTCAGGCCGATCAGCCCCGCCTTGCTGGCTGCGTAGTTGGCCTGACCCGCGTTGCCGTGCAGACCGACAACACTGCTGACGCTGATGATGCGCCCATACCGCTGGTGCATCATAAAGCGGCAGGCCGCTTTGGTGCAGAAAAACGCCCCCTTCAGGTTGGTGGCAAGCACATTGTCAAAATCAGCTTCGGTCATCCGCAGAAGCAATTTGTCGGCGGTAATGCCCGCGTTGTTGACCAGCACATCGATCCGCCCAAAAGCGGCAACGGTATCTTCTACCAGTTTCTGACATGCTTCGGGGCTGCGCACGTCCGCCTGCAGCGTGACAGTCTGCACGCCAAGGGCGCGGCAGGCTGCGGCTGTTTCCTCGGCAGCGGCAGCGCTGCCGGCATAGTTGACGGCAATGTTCATGCCGTTTTCGGCCAAAGCCCGGCAAATGGCACGGCCAATGCCTTTGGCCCCGCCCGTAACCAGAGCGGCACGGCGCAAGTTTTCGGTTTGCGGCATGGTCAGGCTCCTTTCATGGTGCGCAGCAGCTGTTGCAGCTGCGCGGCAGTTTCCACCGGATAGCACGAGATAGCACTGCCCACAGTCTTTTTGACAAACCCGGTCAACGCCCTGCCGGGACCGATCTCAATGGCGGTGTCCACGCCCAATTCTGCCAGACGGCGGACGGTCACCTCCCAACGCACGCCGGACTGCACCTGTTTTTCCAGCAGCGCGGCAATGGTGTCGGTTTCCTCTATCTCGTGTCCCAGGCAGTTGAACAGTACAGGGAACTGCATCGGCGCAAAGCGGACAGCCTTACATTTTTCCCGCAGTGCATCCCCTGCCGGGTGCATCAATGAGGTATGGAACGGGCCGCTGACATTCAGCGGCAGGCAGCGCCTTGCCCCGGCAGCAAGCGCCAACGCGGCAGCTTTATCGACAGCGGCCTTGTCGCCGCCAATGACCAGCTGGCCGGGGCAGTTGTAGTTGCAGATCTGCACAACACCTTCGTCGGCGGCTGCATTGCAGCATGCCTGCAAGGGGGCTTCGTCCAGCCCCAAAACGGCTGTCATCCCGCAGGTGCGCCCCGCCGCAGCCGCAGCCATTGCCTTACCGCGGAAAGCGGTTAAAGCGACTGCGGTCTGCACATCGAACACCCCCGCACAGGCCAGGGCGGAATACTCCCCCAGCGACAGCCCTGCCGCATAATCCGGTGTGACACCTGCCTCCCGCAGTACGGCAGTAAGGCCAGCGGCAAACGCCGTCATGCAGGGCTGGGTGTATTGGGTCTCGCTCAATACACCGGCTGTGTCGGTAAAGCAGACTTCTTTCAAATCAAAATCCACCGCCGCGTCGGCTTCGTCAAAAGCAGCGCGGAAAGCCGGGAAAGTCTCGTAAAGATCCCGGCCCATACCGGCGTGCTGGCTGCCCTGCCCGGCGTATAAAAATGCTAGTTTCATAAGGTGATCTCCTTGTACACCCCGGCGATGCAGTCTTTGGCTTCGCTTACCATCGCGGCAAAAATTTCTTCCACCGGGCGGACTTCGTGCAGCAGCCCTGCGGCCTGTCCGGCCATCAGGCTGCCATTCTCGGTGTCACCGTCAAACACAGCCTTGCGCAGGCTGCCTAAAGTAAAGCGTTCCAGCGCCATTTTATCAGCCCCGGCTTTTTCCTGGCGGACATACTCGCGACTCATGCGGTTTTTCAGTACACGCACAGGGGTGCCGCCGATGCGCCCGGTCACGATGGTATCACTGTCGCGGGCTTTTAACAGGGCGGCTTTATAGTTTTCATGGATGGGGCACTCGGTGCTCGCCAGCAGACAGGTACCGACCTGCACACCGCACGCCCCCAATGCCAGCGCAGCAGCCAGCCCCCTTCCATCGGCAATGCCGCCCGCAGCGATGACCGGCAGATGGACGGCATCGACGACCTGCGGGACAAGTGCCATCGTGGTCATCTCGCCCACATGGCCGCCGCTCTCGGTGCCTTCGGCAATAACGGCGTCAATGCCGAGCGGTTCCAGATGTTTGGCCAAAATGGCTGCCGCCACCACGGGGATGACCGTGATACCGGCTGCTTTCCACGCGGCCATGTACTTTCCCGGATTTCCCGCCCCGGTGGTGACAAGCTTTACGCCCTCCTCCACCACGATTTTGGCAAATTCATCCGCCTGCGGGTGCATCAGCATGATGTTTACGCCAAAGGGCTTGTCGGTCAGTGCGCGGCAGCGGCGGATGTTTTCCCGCAGTGTGTCCGCGTCCATGCCGCCGGAGCCGATCAGCCCCAGCGCCCCGGCGTTGGAACAGGCAGCGGCAAACTCGCCCGTGGCGATATTGGCCATGCCGCCCTGTATAATGGGATATTTTGTACCTAAAATTTCATTGAGCAGCTTCATTTTCTACCCTCATACGTCAGCAGCATCCCGCCCCATGTCAGCCCGCCGCCAAAGCCGATGCAGGCCAGCGTCTGGCCGGGTCGCAGCAGATCACTTTCCGCCATTTCATGCAGGGCAATCGGGATGCTGGCAGCACTGGTGTTGCCGTGACGGCTTATGTTTTTGTAAAACTTTGACGGTTCTGCGTGTAAACTTTTGACACAATGGTCAATTATGCGGCTGTTGGCCTGGTGGCAGACTACCCAGTCCAGATCGGACAATGTCTTTTGGCTGCGGTCCAGCACGGCTTGCAGACAGCGCGGCATAGCCTCCACGGCAAAGCGGAAAACCGCCTTGCCGTCCATCGTAATGGGCGCGGTATCGCAGGCCGCAGGGCCGCCCGCGCGGATCGCTTCATTGCCCCGTGCGCCTAACGTTACGGCAAACGGTGCATTTTCGGCCAGCTCAAAAACAGCCGCACCCGCGCCGTCGCCAAACAACACACAGGTCGTGCGGTCAGTCGGGTCCACCATGCGGGAGAGTGCCTCGCAGCCAATGACCAGCGCATACCGCCCGCCCAGCGTGCTCAGGAGCCCGTGGGCCGCGGCGGCGGCATAAATAAAGCCGGAACAGGCCGCATTCACATCAAAGGCAGGCCGGTTTTCCGGCAGACCCAAGGCAGCCTGTACGCGGCAGGCAATGCTTGGGGTAGCCGTCGGGGCCGAGAGCGTTGCCACAACACAGCAGGCAATGTCGCTTGCCGCCAGACCGCTGCGGGTCAGGGCCTGACGGGCGGCGGTGACAGCCAGCGTGGCAGCATCCTCGTTTTCGGTGCAGTAATAGCGCTGGCAGATGCCGGTGCGGGTCGTGATCCATTCGTCGCTGGTGTCCACCTGTCGGCGCAAGTCCTCGTTCGTCACTACACGGCCGGGCAATGCCCCGCCGGTAGCCAGCAGCTGTAAGCCTTTCATGCGCCCCTCATTTCTCCGATGCGGCGATATTTTTTGTAGCGCTGGTCTGCCAACGCTTTGCCGCTCATCTTGCATAAAGCGGCAAGGTGCACCGCAATGGCAGTGTCCAACCGGCTGAAAAGCAGCTGCCGTCCACGCTGTGCGCCGCCCAGCGGTTCGGGGATGATCTCTTCCACAATGCCATCTGCGTACAGGTCCTGTGCCGTCAGCTTCATCATGGTGCAGGCCTCGCCGCTGCGGGAAGCATCTTTCCACAGAATACTGGCAAACCCCTCAGGGCTCAGCACGGAGTACACGGCATTTTCCAGCATCAGAATGTGGTTGGCAACGCCCAGACCCAGCGCGCCGCCGCTGGACCCCTCACCTGTGACAATGGCCAACACCGGGACGGTCAGGCCGCTCATCTCCATCAGGTTGCGGGCAATGGCTTCCCCTTGGCCGCGTTCTTCCGCATCCTTGCCGGGGTAAGCACCGGGAGTGTCAATAAAAGTGATGATGGGGCGGTGAAATTTTTCTGCCTGTTTCATCACGCGCAGGGCCTTGCGGTAGCCCTCCGGTCCCGGCATGCCAAAGTTGCAGCGCAGGTTTTCTTCCAGCGTAGTCCCTTTGCGGTGCCCCAAAACGGTAACGGGCATCCCGTGGAACCGTGCGATCCCGCACAAAATGGCCGCATCCTCTTTGCATTGTCGGTCACCGCACTGCTCAAAAAAGTCGGTAAACAAGTTGTCGATCATTTCGGTTATATGCGGGCGGTCAGGGCGGCGGGCCAGAAAAACGCGGTCCTCCGGCGTCAGCGAGGTGCAGCGCTGTAAAAGCGTGTTTTCCTCTGCGGAAAGCTCAGCCAGTTCAGCCGCATGGGTGGTCGTGCTCGCCATTTCGGCGTCATCGGCACGGCTGCACAGCGCGTCGATCTGCGCGTCCAGCGGTTCCAACTGCTGCAAAACTTCTTTGATCATCTGTGCTTCCTCCCCTGTGTGTGGAGCTGCAAGATCCGCGTTAAGACCTCTTTCAACTCGGTGCGCGGTACGACCTGATCCACAAAACCGTGTTCCAGCTGGAACTCGCTGCGTTGGAACCCGCCGGGCAGTTTTTCACCGATGGTCTGTTCAATGACGCGCGGCCCGGCAAAGCCGATGAGTGCCCCCGGTTCGGCGAGCGTAATATCACCCAGACTGGCAAAGCTGGCCGTGACTCCGCCTGTGGTGGGGTGGGTCAGCACGCTGATGTACAACCCGCCGCTGCGGTTGAACCGTTCCAGCGCGGCGCTGGTTTTGGCCATCTGCATCAGGCTGAAAATGCCCTCCTGCATCCGTGCGCCGCCACTGGCAGAAAAAATGATGAGCGGCAGGTGCTTGTCGGCAGCGTACTCAATCGCACGTGTGATTTTTTCACCAACAGCGGTGCTCATGCTGCCCATAAAAAAGCGGCTGTCCAGCACAGCGACCACCGCCTGCACGCCGCCGATCCTGCCGATTGCTGTAACGACGGCTTCTTTCAGGCCGGTCTTGCCCGAAGCAGCGGCCAGTTTTTCCTGATAATCAGGAAAATGCAGCATATCGTTGGGCGCAATGTCCGGGTTCAGCTCTTTAAAAGTTCCGTGGTCCAGAACCGTGCTGAGCCGATAATAGGCGCCGATTGCCAAATGCACCCCGCAGTTGGGGCAGACATACTGGCTCTTGACCCAAACCTGCCGCGTGGCACGGCGGCCGCATTTTTTGCACTCGACAAATTGCGGCGGCACCCAGTTGGGCGCAGCCGTACCGGCATCGCGGCGGGCTTTCATCTGAAAGCTGCGTTCCTGCGGGCTGGTCGGGAACAGCTTTTCAATGGCACTCATCCTGCAATACCCTTTAGGCTGCCCGCGCAGCCAGATAGTTGAAGATGTCGCCCACGGTTTTGAGCGTCCCCAGGTCCTCGTCGGCAATCGTAACGCCGAACTTGTCCTCAAACGCCATGTTCAGCTCTACCGCATCCAGGCTGTCCGCCTGCAGGTCGTCGGTCAGGCTGGCATCCATTGTGACCTTATCAGCATCGCAGTTCAGGGTGTCAACAAATACTTCTTTTACTTCTTCAAAGCTCATATTACGTACCTCACATAATTTAACTAAATAATTTGACGTAATTGTCAATGAGGTCATTATACCACGTTCGTTTCGAATGTCAATATTATTAGGTAAAAATATTTATCTAATTGAACCGCCGTTTTTCTCATCTTCCGGTATTATAAAAGGAACGCACACAAATTATCCCCCTGCTGGGGCAGCCCTTGCTGACTGCGATTTGGCCGCTGCTGCATATCTTGCCTGTGAAATATCCAATCGCCTTTAAATGGTTTTATTTACTTTCTCTTTTACTCTCCCAGATTATTTTCTATTCTGCAACATATTTCGCTCTAATGTGCTATACTAATAATATCCAATAAGGATGGAGGAACTTCTATGAAACGCAGCATCCGACTCCAATACAATGCCCCCGTCACACTGACCTTTTTCTTTTTGTCCCTCGCCTCTCTGGTATTGGGCTATTTAACAAACAACTGGACAACCTCGCACCTGTTTAGTGTGTATCGCTCGTCGATGACGGATCCGCTATTCTATATCCGGTTGTTCGGTCATGTTCTTGGCCACGGCGGTTGGGATCACTTTATAAACAATATGCTTCTCTTCCTTGTTGTCGCTCCACCTTTGGAAGAACGATACGGAAGTCGAACACTTCTAAGCGGTATCCTTATGACCGCGCTGGTATCCGGCATATTGCAGTGTGTGCTGTTCCCCACTTCTGCATTGCTTGGTGCATCCGGTATCGTATTCATGCTCATCATGCTCTCCAGTTTGGCCGGCAGTAAGAATGGAGGTATCCCTATCACCTTCATCTTGGTTGGCGTGCTGTACTTAAGCCAGCAGATTTACAGTATCCTCTTTATACAAGATAATGTAGCTAACTTTATGCACATTGTCGGTGGTATTTGCGGTACAGCTTTTGGTTTTGCCGTCCGGAAGAGATAACGAATGATTGGGAAGAGAATCTTATTTATGATGAGTAAGCACATTTTCCAGAAAGAACCTGTCCTGAGCATTGCCACTTGTTTGGCGATCATTTCCGCTTTCTTTGTCCCCCCGGACGCAGAATACCTCGGATATATCGATTTCCGTACTCTTGCAATCCTGTTTTCGCTAATGACAGTTATGGCCGGACTGAGAGGGCAAGGCGTATTTGATAGACTCGGCCATGCCCTCCTATCTCATACCCGCACCACTTTGCAGCTAACAGCTGTTCTCGCTGGCCTATGCTTCTTCAGCAGTATGCTGATAACAAACGATGTATCGCTGCTAACATTCGTGCCATTTACGTTTGTCGTTCTGAATCGTTTGAACGCATCTGTTCGCAGCAAACTGCTCCTCCCTATCGTCTGTATGCAGACGATAGCTGCCAACCTTGGCAGTATGCTTACACCACTGGGCAATCCCCAAAACCTGTATTTGTATGGCAAGAGCGGGATGGATATGAGCTCTTTTGTTCTGTTGATGCTCCCCTATTCCATCATATCATTAGTGCTTATTGCTATATGGGCAGTATGGCTATGCCGTGAAGGTTCCGACATTGTTGTAACTCATTCTGCGGCAAACTCAGAACCAGACAAGAAACTCATTGCGATGTACGGTATTCTGTTTGTCGCCTGTTTATTGGTTGTATTGCGTGTTCTCCCATACGGTGTTGCATTCGTCGCTATCTTGGTGTGCACCTTCTTTGCCGACCGCCCCACTCTTGGCCGCGTAGACTATTCTCTGATTCTTACCTTTGTAGCACTGTTCATTTTCATCGGGAACTTAGGTCGGATGGAAGCGTTCTCTGGATGGTTGCAGAATATTCTGGCCGGCCATGAGGTTTTCGTATCCGTTCTGGCCTCTCAAGTGACCAGTAATGTGCCTGCTGCCATCCTGCTTTCTGGATTTACCGATAATTTCCGTGCGCTGATTATTGGCACAAACCTTGGTGGCCTTGGCACATTAATTGCATCCATGGCAAGCCTGATTTCTTATCGACAGATTGCAAATGAAGTACCTGCTGAAAAAGGGCACTATTTTGCGATGTTTACTATTTCCAATGTAGTGTTTCTGGCCATTCTGATGGGCGCTTGGGCCCTGACCTGATATTTCCGTAATTCTATTGCTATTTAACGTCTTTAAACGAAAATCTACATTCGTAAATGGTCGCGCAGTCAAGCAAAAGCGAGCGCATTATAAAAAATTACGTCAGCAGTTACAGAAGGCTCAAACACCATCTTCACGCATAAGGCTGAAAGCTATAGGGAAACAAAAAAGCGGAGGAGGCAAAACGCCTCCTCCGCGCCAAAATTTTCGGTTGTAGGGAAACACCGGGGGTAGAAAGTGTATTACTGCCATCCTCTTGCCGCAGGGTCGAGCATCTCGGCGGCGGAATACACCAGCGCGTTGCAGATGGCGGCAGCCACGTTGCTGCCGCCCTTGCGGCCCATGGCGGCGATGGCGGGCACGCCGTACTGCGTGCAAACCGCAAACAGCCGCTCCTTGCTTTCCACCACATTCACAAAGCCGACGGGCACGGCGATGACCAGCGCGGGGCGCAGACCGCTTTCGATCTCGTCCGCAATCGTCAGCAGCGCCGTGGGGGCGTTGCCGACGGCCAGCACCGCGCCGGGATACTCCCGCGCGGCCCTGTGCATGGCGGCGGCGGCCCGGGTCGAGCCCGCCGCCTTCGCAGCAGCGGCGACAGCAGGGTCGGCCATAAAGCAGAGTGCCTGCCCGCCCAATTTGGCCAGACCGGGCTTTGTGATGCCCGCCAGCGCCATGTTGGTGTCGGTGATGACCACTGCCCCGGCACGCATGGCCGCGACGCCCGCCGCCGCCGCGCCGGGTGTGAAGCGCAGGTTCTCGGCGTAGTCAAAATCCGCTGTCGTGTGAATAACGCGCTTGACCACGGCGGCGTTTTCGGGCGGAACAGCAAGCCCGCGCGCGGCCAGCTCCGCCGTGATAATGCCCATGCTCGTGCGCTCAATATCGGCGGGCAGATGATGCTGCGGTGTCATTTTTTCCCTCCTCTGGGATTGTGCAGACCCATGGCCGCGTAGACGGCGTCCATGTCCAGCGCACTGCGCACGCCGTCAGCCAGCAGGTCCAGCTGCTGTGTGCGGTAGTCGGCCATCGCAAGCGGCGCGGCGGTCTCCGGCGCGATTCCCTTACGGCGGCAGAGGTACGCGGCCAGCTGCTCCGTCAATTCGCCGCTGTCAAACAGGCCGTGCAGGTAGGTGCCGAACACGGCGTTTTGCACGCAGCCCTCCGGTGTGCCGTCGGCATAGCGGCAGAACGGTGCGCCGTTCACCGCGGTGCGGCCCGTGTGAATTTCATATCCGGTCAGCGCAGCCCCGGCAAAGGGCGCGGCAGCCGTGGCCGTGACCTGTGCGCGGCGCTTTTCGGCGGTAAAGACCGTCCGCGTCGGCAGCAGACCCAGCCCGCGCAGCGTCTGCGGATGGCCGCTCTCGGTGCCCTGACTGTCGTCGAGCGTCTCGCCCAGCAGCTGGTAGCCGCCGCAGACGCCCAGCACCGGCGTGCCGCCTGCTGCCAGCTTGAGCACAGCGGCCTCCAGCCCGGACTGGCGCAGCCACAGCAGGTCGTTCACCGTGTTTTTGGTGCCGGGCAGAATGACCAGGTCCGGCGCGCCCAGCTCCCGCACGGACTGCACGTACCGCACACCCAAAAGCGGGTGCTGTTCCAGCGGCATAAAATCGGTAAAATTGGAAATATGCGGCAATCTCAAAACAGCTGCGTCCAGCGGCTTGACCGCGCTTTTACTTTGCAGCCGCGGCGCAAGCGAGTCCTCGTCCTCGATGTCCACCCGCAGGTACGGCACGACGCCCAGCACCGACAGCTGTGTTTTTTTCTCCAGCATCGCCAGCCCGGGGCGCAAAATTTCTACATCGCCGCGGAATTTATTGATGATAAGCCCGCATATACGCGCGCGCTCATCCGGCTCCAGCAGCGCCACCGTGCCGTACAGCTGCGCAAAGACGCCGCCGCGGTCAATGTCGCCCGCCAGCAGAACCGGCGCGTCCACGAGCTTTGCCAGCCCCATGTTGACAATGTCGTCCGCCTTCAGGTTGATCTCGGCGGGACTGCCCGCGCCCTCGATGACGATGATGTCAAATTCATCGGCAAGGCTGTCGTAGGCACGCAGAATATCGGGAATCAACGACTTTTTGCGGCGGAAGTATTCCTTTGCGGGCATATCGCCGCGGACCTCGCCGTTCACGATGACCTGGCTGCCCACATCGCTGCTCGGCTTGAGCAGGATCGGGTTCATCCGCACATCGGGCTCGACGCCCGCGGCCTGCGCCTGCACGACCTGTGCGCGGCCCATTTCGAGGCCGTCCCGGGTCACAAAGCTGTTCAGCGCCATGTTCTGGCTTTTGAACGGCGCGGTTTTGTAGCCGTCCTGCGCAAAAATGCGGCAGAGCGCCGCGCACAGCAGGCTTTTGCCCGCGCCGCTCATCGTGCCCTGCACCATGATGCACCCTGCCCGGCTCATGCCAGCACCTCCCGCATAATTTTCAACAGCTGTTCGTTTTCTTTTTGGGTGCGCACAGCGGTGCGGTACCACGTCTCGTCCAGCCCCGGGTAGTTGCCGCAGCCGCGCACCACCGCACCGTGACGGCGCAGTTTTGCCCCAAAGTCCGCCGGTGCGCGGAACAGCAGGTAGTTGGCCTGTCCGTCCACGACCCGCAGCCCCAGTGCCCGCAGTCCCGCGGCCAGCCTTGGGCGCTGGTCGGCAATGAGTGTGCGCACGCTGTCGGCATAGGCGGTCTCCTCCAGTGCGGCCAGCCCTGCGGCCTGTGCCAGGCCGGACACGGCCCACGGCTGACCCGCCGCGCGCATTTTGTCCAGCAGCGCCGTGTCACTGCACAGCGCATAGCCCAGCCGCACCCCGGCCATGGCGTAGAGTTTGGTGAATGCCTTTAAGATTATAAGGTTCGGTGCATCGCGCAAAACTGTCTTAGCTGTCAGGGCATCCCGCGCAGCGAGGAAGTCGAGGAAGCACTCATCCACGACCAGCACCGCGCCGCAGTCGGCACAGCGGCGCAGCAGCTTTTGCACCATAACGAGCGGTGTGACCTGCCCGGTGGGGTTGTTGGGCTGGCAGAGGAACACTGCATCGGTGCTGTCGTCGATGGCGTCTACAAAGCCGTCCGTCACGGCAAAGTCTTTTTCCTCCCGCAAAAGAAACCGCTGTACGTCACAATCCACCGTTTCCAGCGCAGCAGCGTACTCGGCAAAGGTCGGCGCGGGCAGCAATGCGCGCCGCGGGCGCAGGGCCAGTGCCAGGCGGTAGATCAGGTCCGCCGCACCGTTGCCGCACAAAATTTGCGCAGTATCCACACCCTCTGCCGCGGCCAGCTTAGTGCGCAGTGCCCGGCAGAGCGGGTCCGGGTAGCGATCCGCCATGGGCAGTGCCGCTGTGATGGCCGCCGCCACGCCCGCGGGCAGCCCCAGCGGGCTGACGTTGGCCGAAAAATCCAGCGCGTCCCGACCAAACTCGGCCCGATAGCCCGCCCAGTCACCGCCGTGTACCAGTTCCATTCCGCATTCCCTCACAAGACAAGCATCAGCCGCACGGCCAGCCCCAGCACAAGGGCCAGCAGGCTCTCGGCGTACATCATGCGGTTGGCACGCAGGATGTCCCGCGGCTCGATCTCCCGCAGTGGGTCGCCAATTGTCGGCTTATCGTAATATTCGCCAAAGTAATAGGCCGGGCCCGCCAGCTGCACGCCCAGTGCCCCGGCGCAGGCGCTCTCGGTCTGGGCGCTGTTGGGGCTGGCGTGGCGGCGGCGGTCCCGCCGCCAGATGCGCCACGCCCCGCGGGCGCTGTTGCCCGTCAGCGCCGCAGCAGCCACCCAGAGCAGCGCGGCCAGGCGGCTGGGCAGCCAGTTGGCGGCATCGTCCAATTTGGCGGCACAGCGCCCGAAATAAAGATACTTTTCGTTTTTGTAGCCGAGCATACTGTCCATCGTATTGATGGCCTTGTAGGTCAGCGCCAGCGGTGCCCCGCCAAGGAGCATATACAAAAGCGGCGCAATGACGCCGTCGCTGGCGTTCTCGGCCACCGTCTCCACCGCCGCTTTGGTCACGCCCTCGGCGGTCAAGGCTTCCGTGTCGCGGCCCACGATGCGGCTCACAGCCTTCCGGGCGGCGGGCAGGCTGCCTTTTTTCAGCTCGGCATAGACATTCGTGCTCTCCTGCACCAGTCCCTTTGCGGCCAGCGCCTGCCCGCACCAGAACATCTGGACGGCCAGCCCCAGCCACGGGCTGATGCGGGCAGCCCCCAGGCAGACAAGGCTCGTCAGCAGAAAGGTACCCACCGGCAGGCAGAAGGCCACAATGGCACCGCCCAGCAGTTCCCCCTGAGGCGTTTTGGGCAGGCGGGCCCGCAGGCGCTTTTCCAGCGCCGAGATGGCCTTGCCCATGTACACCACCGGGTGGGGCAGCCACGCCGGGTCGCCAAAGAGGCAGTCCAGCACAAAACCGCCGAGTACTGCGTATTCGATCATCGGGCATCCTCCTTTGTGTACTGCACAGTCTTCAGCAGGTGCAGCACCCGCTGCTCCGCCCAATCTCCTGCATCCAGAACGTAACCGCCCGCGTTGGGGGCGCACCAATGGTAATAATCCGCATGGGGCAGGGCGTAGCGCTCCATGGCAGCCATCTGGGTGCCGCCGTGGGCCAGAATGACCAGTGTCTCTTCCCCATCGGCAAGGGCCCTGTCCACCAGTGCGGCAAAAGCCCTGCACACCCGCTTCGAAAAGACAGCCTTGGTCTCGCCGTCCGGGCAGGGGCTTTCGCAGTTGGCATTCACCCAGGCCAGATAATCCGGATCGTGCTCCATCTCAATGAAATTGCGGCCCTCAAAGCTGCCGAAGCACATCTCCTGCAGGTCTTTCACCTCCACGAGCCTTGCGTCCGGGAAGAGCACCTCCGCGGTCTGCCGGGTGCGGCAGAGCGGGGTGATATAGACCGTTTCCGGCCGGAGGTCAGCCTGCCGCAGCTGAGCGCGGCCTGCGGGGCACAGGGGGATATCCCGCTGGCCCTGATAGCGCTTTTCGGCGTTGTAGGCCGTCAGGCCATGGCGCAGAAGATAGATCAGCATGGGGGCAGTTCTCCTTTCAATACTGTGGGGATGCCGCAGAACATCTGCACCACGCACCCGGCCCGGGCCGCCAGCAGGCAGGCCAGCCGCCCGGCAGCTTCCCGGGCGGCCCGCTCCCCTGCGTCCATGGGCACCACGCCGCCGCCCACCTCGGTGGCCATCACGATATCATAAGCGGAGAGCTCCTCCGCAAGCTTTTCCAGATCCTCGGCCTCTGCGGCCAGGGCCTGCACCTCCGCAATGCGGGTGCCGGGCAGGCGCTGCGCAAAGGTGCGCTTGCCGCTGTACAGCGGCCCGGTGATCCACGTCAAAGACGCGTCGGAAGACGTGCGGATACTCGGCGAACTGAATTCGGCGCACCGCGAAGACTTTTTGCGGAACCTGCGGACAGAGCAGCAGCGGCTGCGCGAAGAGTTCGTCCGCAAAGAGAGCGGCAAAACCTCCCGCACGCTCGCCGAAGCCCGCGCCCGCGCACTGAGAATCGACACGAGCCGGATCGCGCGGCCCGCGCGCACGGGACGTTTCGTTTTCGCGGACTACCCGTTGGACGAAATCGCGAAACTAATCAACTGGAGTTACTTTTTCGCCGGCTGGGGACTGGCCGGACGCTACCCCGCCCTGCTGGACGACCCGATCAAAGGCGAAGAAGCCCGCAAACTGTTCGCTGACGCGCAGGAGCTATTACAGCAAATCATCGACAACAAATGGCTGAGGGCCAACGGCGTCGTCGGAATTTACCCGGCGACCGGCGACGGCGACGACATCGTGCTGTACGCAGACGACAGCCGGCGGCAGGAACTCCTGCGG
>OGOF01000934.1_pt1 | contig 19707 bp, 21 predicted proteins | sample 1552621 | NCBI WGS metagenome assembly OGOF01 (sample SAMEA2580156, study PRJEB22360) | human gut metagenome | biome: human gut; feature: human-associated habitat; material: faeces | place: Denmark | collected 2008/2010
TTCGTCAAATTTGCTTTTTCATTCGTTTTATGATTGGCGCACCCGGCCGAGTTGTTTTCGCTCAGCTTTCTCCTTCAGCAGCAATAAATCGGATTAACAGCATTTCTCCTTCTTTTAACAAAGGATTGTTCTTATTTCGCTTGCTTTTCCCGAAAAAAGCAGAGAAAATTTCTGCGATTTTTTCTAAAAATCGGCAAAAGAAGCTGAGCAAAAGAAAAATGGCGACCTAAGTCACCATTTTCTTCACTCCATCATACTCTTTTTTCCCAGTTTTTTCTTTTCTCTCTGCACTCTACATTCTTCAAATCTCTGTATTTTTATCTCTGCAGTTTGGCAACCAGCTTGTTTGGCAAAACGAAGCTCTGCCTGCCCCTGGACCGCGCCGGATAACTCTCCAATTTCATCCAGCGAGGTGGTATATTGATCCCCAGCTCGTTTCTGCCGGTTTTGGTCGCGGACCATGTTCAAGGCTCCGTTGCGCGTGACGCGCCCCAGGTAGGCAAAGAGGCTCTGCGGCCGCTTCGGCGGAATCGTGTTCCAGGCTTTCAGTCAAGTATCGTTCAGGCACTCCTCAACGTCCTCCTTATCCCGCAAGATGTTGCGGGCAATCGTTGAGCAGTATGCCCCATATTCACTCTGGACTGAAGTGAGCGCAGCTTCGTCTCTGGCGAAGAACTGCCCGATGATTTCAGTTTCTCTCACTGTCTTTTTCCGCCCTTTTACTTTTTGCTTTTCGAGGCCCTCATCTCCTCTACCCTAATAGACACCTAAGGGAGCTGAAAGGTTACACTTTTGCAAAAAGTTTTTTAGAAAAATTTCCCACGCAAAAAGGAACCCCTCCGCGGAGTTCCTTTTAGCACTAGTGCCACTTAACTTCTGGCGTGATCTTGGTCATGCCGTGCATGTATGGACGCAAAGCTTCTGGTACGGTAACCGTGCCGTCTTCGTTTTGGTAGTTTTCCAAAATAGCGGCAACCGTCCGGCCGACGGCCAGGCCTGACCCGTTCAAAGTGTGGGTCAGCTTAACCTTGCCGTCTTCGTCACGGTAACGGATTTGTGCCCGGCGGGCCTGGAAGTCAGTACAGTTGGAGCAGGATGAGATTTCCCGGTAAGTGTCCTGGGCTGGCATCCATACTTCCAAGTCGTAAGTCTTGGCACTGGTGAAGGATGCATCCCCGGTTGACAAGGCTACAACCCGGTATGGCAGACCCAGCTTTTGCAGCAGGTGTTCAGCGTTGTGGGTCAGGTTTTCCAGTTCCTTCCAGGAGTCTTCTGGCTTAACCACCTTGACCATTTCCACCTTGCGGAATTCGTGCATCCGGATCAGGCCCCGGGTGTCGCGGCCAGCTGAACCAGCTTCACTTCTGAAGGCTGGTGACAAAGCAGTCACATTGATTGGCAGGTTCTTGCCATCAATGATGTCACCTCTGAAGTAGTTGACCAAAGGAACTTCAGCAGTTGGAATCAAAGTCAGGTTCCGGGCTACTTCCGGGTCGTCGTTGTCAACAATAGTGTAGACGTCTTCCGTAAACTTCGGGAATTGGCCAGTCCCTTGCATTGAGTCATTGTTGACCAAGGATGGGGTGATGACTTCAGTGTAGCCTTCGCTGGTGTTTTCATCCAGGAAGAAGTTGTAAACTGCCCGTTCCAGCAAAGCGCCGGCACCCTTGTAGTAAACGAAGCGGGCTGCGGAAACCTTGCTTGCCGCATCCCAGTCCAGGATGTTCAGGTCAGTGCCCAGGTCCCAGTGAGCCTTTGGCTGGTAGTCAAACTTGGTTGGTTCGTTCCAGCGGCGGACTTCTTCGTTGTAGCTTTCGTCAGGGCCAATTGGGTCTGAGTCAGCCGGGAAGTTTGGCAAACGGAGCAGGATGTATTCTTGCTTTTCCTGCAATTCGTCAACTTCCTTGTCCAATTCCTTGATCTTGGCGCCGACTTCACGCATGTTGGCGATGGCTTCACTAGCGTCTGCCTTTTCCCGCTTGGCGGCAGCAATCTTCTTTGAAACTTCGTTTCTTTCTGCCTTCAAGTTTTCACATTGCACCATAGCTTCCCGGCGCTTGGCGTCGATAGCTACCAGTTCATCCAATTGCTCAGGCTTGATGCCCCGAGTTGCCAACTTTTCCTTGGCCCAGTCAAGATTCTCGCGAATGACCTTAATATCCAGCATATATAACCTCCGAAAAAATAAAAAAGCCGGTCCGTCCCAGTCTTGGGACGAATCGGCGCACGGTTCGCGGTACCACCCAGTTTCGGCTCAAAGAGCCGCACTCAGTTGAGCGTTAACGGTGCCCGGCCGTGCAATGATTAGTTGCCCACACTAATGAAATCTGGAAGCGACCGCCGTCCGCTCTCAGCATACGCGGACTCTCTGTCGGCAGTCTAGGGATTTCGTGTTTGTTTCTATTCTATGCTATTCGCTCCGTTTTAGCAAATAATACTTGGCTGAAAAATCCAAAAAAGGCGGAATTTGCCGGTAATCGACTTCATACATCTGCCGAAAGCCCAGCTTTTGCAATAAATGCTGGGGCCGCAAATTGTTTGCCCGGCAGCCGGCCCAGATTTCCTTGATCTCCGGATCTTTAAAAGCCTCCCCTAAGAGGCAGTTGATGCTTTCAGTCATGTAGCCCTGCCCCTGGTACTTTTTATCCAGTAAAAAGCCCAGCTCCCGGGACTGGCCATCCCGGGGGTACAGCTCCAGCAGACCCATCGCCTGGCCCTTTTTCAAGCAAATCATGTAGCTGGCCGGCCGCTGCTGGTAGGCCAAGGCCCCTTCTTCAGCTTCTGGCAGATTCCGGTAATGGGCAAAGCCTGCCGTCTCCTGGTAATAGGGATCCTGCCCCCAAGACAAAAGCAGCTCAGCATCTTCCGGCCCGACTGGCCGCAAATATATCCGCTCACTCTCCATCACATCAGCCTCATGATCCAGCGGGCCCCGTAGACCAGGCCCAGGCTGTAGGCTGCGATAGTCCAAGGCTTGCAGAGAACAATAATCCAGAAGTAGGTCCAGGGCTTCATCTCCGTTAAACCCGCTAAAAGGCAGAGCAGGTCATCCGGAGCAACCGGGGCCAGGATGCAGATGGCGAAGAACCAGTTGAACTTCTTTTGGTTCTTAGTCCACTTGGTATACTTCTCCAGGCTCTCTTCTGACACGATGTGCAAGATGAAGGACTTGCCGTAGTAGCGGGCCAGGAAGAAGTTGATCAAGGAGCCGATGACGATCCCTATATAGTTGTAGATAAAACCGGGCCCGGCGCCGAAGAAGACGACCCCGGCCAAAAGGGAGACCCCGCCGGGGATAATCGGGATCACGACCTGGATGATCTGGATCAAGACAAAGATGAAGGGGCCGAGGATCTTTTTGTCAGCCAGATAGGCGCTCATCTTGGACTGGCTGGTAAAAATCCCCAGCTGGTACCAGTAGATGCAGAGGCCAATGATCACGATGGTTGAAATAATGGTCAGCCGGTTGATCAGCTTGCGGCTTTGTTCGTAACTCATGGTCTTTTCCCCCTAAAAACAATTCCAGGATAATTTTAGCAAAAAGCCTCCGGCAGCCCCACCAGTTTGCTTCAAGCTTTACCCAAACTTATCCAAGTTCCTTGCAAAAAAGCCAAAAGACAAGCAGAAATTATTGCTTTGAGTATATAATTAAGTTAAAAGCAAAGATCAGAATTCAAATCAGATCAGAAAGGAAAAATGAGATTATGGTTGTGACTGTTAAAAATATCGCTTATGACCTTAAGCATGGTCTCAAGACCGACATCTACTATCCCAACGATACCGACTCACAGACAAAAATCCTCATCTTCTGGCACGGCGGCGGCTGGTTCCGGGGGAGCAAGGAAAACATTAGGGACGTAGCCATCGACCTGGCCAACGCCGGCTTCATGACCTTTGTGCCCGACTACCGGCTGGCTCCAGCGAACCACTTCCCGGCTGCCCACGAGGATGCCCTCAACTTCGCGGCCTGGCTTTTAGCTTCAAACTACACCGACGAAGGCGATGAAAACAATATCGTCCAGATCGGGGCCAGCAGCGGCGGCACCCTGGCTTTGAAGGTGGCCGGCATGTACGGCTTTCCAACCGTCACCTGGTCAGCCCCGGTCGACTTCAGCAGCTGGCTGGCCAACCACCAGGATGTCAAGCCATCAGTCAATGCTAAAGAAGAACTGGGCTTGACCAAGCAGCAGGCCATCAATGAAGCCTTTTACAAGTACTTCGTCTTGACCTATGCCGGCAGTGAAGACTACGACCTTTTAGCCGACCTGGACGCTCAGAGCTACGACTACACCAAGTTGGGCCGCCTGCTCATGCTGAATTCCGCGGCTGAACTAACCGACCTGGCCGGCGTTACTAACTTTGCCGGCCGCCTGGCCGGCCGTGGCCACCAGGTTGACCTGGAAATCATCCCCGGCCACGGACACGCCATGGACTACGGCCGGGAATATCTCCGGGAAAGCATGACCTATCTCAACTATGCCCTCAGTCTGAAAACAGGAAGCGAATAGCCATGATAAACATTGAAAAATTCATCAAAATCCGCAAGTCACTCAAACTCTCCCAAAATGAGCTCTGCAACGGGATCTGCACCCAGTCAACCCTAAGCAAGTTCGAAAACAACGGGCAAATCCCCTCTTTCAAGATCCTCAAGCAGCTCTGCGAGCGGATGAACATCTCTTTATCCGACATCATGATGACCAGCACGGAAAGTGAAATTGCCCAGAAGCTTTTTTCCGCGGACTTCTACTTTATCACCTACGACTATGACCAGGTCCGCAAGATCCTCAAGCAGGTCAATGAGAAAAAGATCCGCGACAAGCAGGACCTTCTGCACTACAACTACCTCTGCGGGCAGCTGGCCCTGGACGGGGACCACAACGATGTTTCAGCCCTCTTCTATTTCAACAATATCTTGACGACGGACAACCTCAAGGCCGACAACATCTACCGCCTCTTGGCCCTTAAGGGCTGCAGCCAGGTTTACGCCAGCCAGGACATGGACAAGGCCTCTCACTACTTTGACCAGATCCTGGCCCAGATCAAGAAAGTCGAAATTAAGGACAGCCTAAGAGAACTCCAAGTCATGTCCATATTGACGGCAGCCGGTGAATTCTATGGGCAAAACGGCCAGTACAAGCACGCTGACGACCTGCTCAACTACGCCTACGAACTGGCATCGAGCCACCATGTGGTCTACTTTTTAGCCCGGGTCGTTTACCAGCTGGCTCTGGACGACTTGGCCCAGAAGCGGTCCCTAAATACTGCCCTGGAGCACTTGCATGACTCCCTGGCCTTCGCCCGCCTGAACAAAAACGAGGTTATCCTCAAAGAAGGCGGCAAGCTCCTTAAAGAACTTGAAGAGAAAGCATACGAAAACAGTCAATCGCGAGATTGACCGTTTATTTTTTGCCTTAAATAGTGCCGTAGCCAGTCAGCGGCCGGCATGGGCAGTTGTTAAAGTCGTAAGTCTTTAAGAGTTCCAGTTCCTGGTCACCCTTGATAAAAGCAGTTGCCCCTTCAGACAGCATCAAGTTCATGATTGGCTTCTTTTCCGGCTGGTTAGTGAAAGGCACGATGATGACCGGCTTGTTCTGCGCCCGCAAAAAGCCGATTTCAAAGGCGCAGCCGTCATCCAGTTCATCCATGTCGTAAAGGAAGACCCCGCAGTTGGCCATGGACAGGCCGTTGATGTCGTTTTGGTAGGTCTGCTGCTTCCAAAGCAGGCTGCGTTCGTCGCCAAAGCCGACATTCGGGTCTTCAGCCGGGTCGGTTACCTGCTGGTCAAAGGGAAAGTGGACATGTTCAACCGTCGGGTTGGCCGCCAAGTATTCGCGGACCTGCTTGGCCCGGGCTTGATGGTGGTCACGGTGAAAAGATGAACCTAAATAAATACGTGCTGTTGCCGTCATGAATCCTCCTAGTGGACGCTTAAATAATCTAACATGGTGTAAATGGCGCGCTTGTTGGCGCTTGGCAAAGGCTGGGCCAGAATCTCAGCCGGAGTCTGGTGTAAGTCATTGCCGCTTTCAGCGTAGGCGCCGTCATTGATGACGATTTCGCGGACATTGTCAGCCAAAGGCTCTAAGTGAAACTGCAGGCCGATCACGTTGCCATTGACCAAAAAGCCCTGGTTGGCCAAGAGGTCGCTGGAATAAAGCATGTGGCTTTCAGCCGGCATTTCAAACATGTCCTGGTGCCAGTGCAGGGCCAGGAGCTTGTCTGGCAAACCGGCAATAGCGTCATTTTGCTTGTAGACCGGAGCCCAGCCGACTTCCTTGTGGGCCGCCGGGTACACGCTGCTGCCTAAGCAGATGGCAATTTGCTGGGCGCCCAGGCAGATGCCCAGAATCGGCAGGTGTTGCTTGAGGCAGTCCTTGATCAATTGCCGCTCTTCTTCCAGCCAGGGCAGGTCATCGCCCGGACTCATCGGCCCGCCCAAAACGACCAACATGTCAGTTTCATCAGCTTTCGGGAAGATGCCGAAAGTTTCCGGATGGTATACATAGACTTTATTGCCCCGGTCTTCGGCCCAGGCCTTGATGGCCCCTGGCCCCTCATTCGGGGTGTGCTGCAAAACGTTGATCCGCATAATCTCGTCCCTTCAATTTTTAAATATTTTACCATGCTTACTGGATTTTTTCATTAAACGGGAAATCTTTACCAAAAGCTTTGAAAAAATTGCCGTTAAAATATTCCTTCAAATAATAAAATTATTTCACCCTTTAGCTATATCAAAAATCAGAAACCGGTTTATACTAGAGAAAGGGATATTTGTGAATCTTGCACTAGATTGGCGGTAAAAGCCGGTCTGATCAACTTTTAATTCGAAAGGATGAAGAAAACATCTATGGCAAAATACGAATCAGTGAACCCATATACCAATGAAGTCTTCGCCAGCTACGAAAACCCGACTGACCAGCAGATTGAAGAATCTCTGACCTTAGCCCACGCCCTCTACAAGAAGTGGCGGCATGAAGAGCCAAGCAGCCGGGCCGCCATTTTGAAGGACATCGCGGCCAAGTTTCAGGAAAAGGAAGAAGAAATGGCCAAGACCATGACCCTGGAAATGGGCAAGAAGCTCAGCGAAGCCAAGGAAGAAGTTGAAATCTGCATCGGCATCCTCAACTACTACGCCGACCACGGCCCGGAGCTTTTAAAGCCGGTCGACCTGCCTAACCCATACGGGCGCGCCTACTACTTAAAGCAGGCCACCGGGGTAATCATGGCCTGCGAACCATGGAACTTCCCTCTTTACCAGGTCATCCGGGTCTTTGCCCCGAACTTTGTCGTCGGCAACCCAATGCTGCTCAAGCACGCCCACAATGTACCAAGCTCTGCTGCCCTGGCGGCCAAGATCGTCAAAAGCGGCGGGGCGCCGGAAGGCAGTTTGCTCAACCTCTACCTCAGCTACAGCCAGCTAGACCAGGTCATCGCTGATCCGCGGGTACAAGGTGTCGCCTTAACCGGGTCTGAAAGAGGCGGGGCTTCCGTAGCCGAAAGCGCCGGAAAGAACTTGAAGAAGTCCACCATGGAACTGGGCGGCAACGACGCCTTTATCGTCTTGAGCGATGCTGACCCGGCAGTTTTAAAGGCAGCCTTGAGCGACGCCCGCACCTACAACAACGGCCAGGTCTGCACCTCATCCAAGCGGATGATCGTTTTGGCTGACCGCTATGAAGAAGTCCTGGCAGACATGAAGGAGATTTACTCCGGCCTTAAGTGGGGTGACCCGCTGGAAGACTCCACTACCCTGCCGCCGATGAGCTCCCAAGCCGCCAAGGAAAAGCTGGCCAAGCAGGTGGAAGCGGCAGTTGCCGGCGGAGCCAAGGTCTACTACGAGTACCCGGAAATTGATGCTCCAGGCGCCTTCAGCCGGCCAATTATTCTGACCGACATGACTAAGGACAACCCAATGTTTGACCAGGAAATGTTCGGGCCAGTCTGCGTGGTCTACAAGGTTAAAGACGAAGCCGAAGCCATTGCCTTAGCCAACGACTCCAGCTACGGGCTGGGTTCATCCGTCATCTCCAGCGATATCAAGCACGCTGAAGAAGTCGCCAGCCAGATTGAAACCGGGATGACGGTCATTAACGGCCGCTGGATTACTGACGGCAGCCTGCCATTCGGCGGGGTCAAGAAGTCCGGCTACGGCCGCGAGCTCGGTCCTTTGGGCCTGGACGCCTTCGTCAATGAACACCTGGTGATCGACCTTACTGACCAAAACCAGCAATAAGCAGATGTAACTCAATCTCTTTCAACTACACTTACCTTTACTTTTTCTTTAATCTTTATTACATTACCTACTTTTTAGTGTTTCTTTTGTACTAGTTTTTGCTGCTTAATTCTTAACTTTTAAGTTTTTATTTTTCACGAATCTCTAAGTAGAAAATACCAAGAAAAGGCCGCTGGTCACTCAGACCAGCAGCCTTTTTGTCTGCAAAAAACTATTCTTCACTATTTTGCCCGGGCTTGACCATTGGCTGGAACATGTTGATACCGGCCAAAACCGTGGTCAGGCAACTGACCAGGATCAAGAGGTAGCCGGAAATGCCGATGGCCACGGCATAGCTCTTCAAGCTGGAAACAGCCTGGCTTAAGTAGCTGGCCGCGCTAGTTGTCTGGGCCAATTGGTAAAAGAGGTAGATCAAGACCAGGCTTTCGACCAGGGACAAGGCAAAGGCCCGGACCCGGGAGACCCGGGTATTCTGGCTGACGGCCAGCATGATGAAGACTGGCAAGAGCAGGAAGATGGCCAGGAAGAGGTAGAGAATCAAGGCGGGAACGATCTTACCCGCCGCGATCTGCCGGTTGGCGACTTCAAAGAAGACGCTGGCCACGGTCAGCTTGCTGCTGGAGGTCACGAAGCCTGTCCCCAGGAAAAGCAGGACCAGGGTGATCAAACTGGTCAAAAGGATGGAGAGCTGGATGATGCCGAAGTTCCGGGGCTTCTTGGTCTTCTTTTTCACCTTTTCCACCTTGGCTTCAAATTTCGGGTGGGCCTGGGTGAAGTCTTCACTCTTCTCTTCAATTTCGCTTTCCTTGTCGTCAAATGCATTGAAGACTTTAGAAGCCCCGTTCCGGATATATTCAGTCAAGTTCCGGTCAGCCGTGTATTCGCCCTGGGAGTCCCGATGGCCGGTCCAGATGAGTAGAGCCATGGAGACGGCAAAAGCCGTCCAGCCCAGGGGCCGGGAGAAGCTCATGATGATCAAAAGACCCACGCCGACCAAGAAGGCGATCGTGGTGTTGTCTCTCATCCACTGGAGCATTTTTTCCGCGGTTGGGTTGCCGGTAAAGGCATTCCGTTCCTGCTTTTGCTGGTAGGCGGACCGGCTGAGCTTGTCAACTGGCTCTTTTTCTAAAGACCGGTCAGCTTTTTCCCGCTTAGCTTCTCTTCTTTCAACATTTTCTTCTACTGCTTCTTCCGTAAAGTAGTCGCGGCGGTATTTTTCCACATTGAATCCACAGTTCGGGCAGGCCTTTTCCTGGCCAGTCAGAGCCTGGCCACAGTTGGGACACTTTTTCATAGTAATCGTCCTTTGCTAGTGTTTCTTTTTCCACATTATAACATTTTCCTTCCGGAGGCAAAAAAGAACCCGCCAAAGATGACGGGTTCTTAATGCATTATTTAGCTTTCATTTAAGACTTCTTGCCGAAACTGAGGCCCTTCTTGCGGCCTGCCCACTTAGGCCATGGGAAGCCTTCGTAGGTCAGCTTGGTTGAAGCAGACAGGTTGATCGGCATCAGGAAGATTAGGATGGCCAGACCGATGATGACACCGATGGCCACTTCGATCAAGGTTGGCACGCCTGATGGGATCAAGGCCGCGAAAGTACCACCCAGGATGACGACGGCTGAGATGACAACCGTCCCGATAGCCGTACATGCCTTCAGGATTCTTGCGCTAGGCAAGGCATGCGGATCGCTGTCACGGTAGCGCATCATGACGAAGATGCTGTAGTCGACCCCGAGGGCGATCAACATGATGAAGGTAAAGAACGGCACGTTCCAAGCCAGGGTGCTCCGGCCCATCACGCCGCTGACAACCCAGCGGGTGATTGACAGAGAACTGATGTAGGCCAAAAGCAGAGTCCCCAGGATGTAGATCGGCTGAAGCAGACTCCGGGTGATGAGGATCAAGGCAATGCCGACGCCGATCAGCATGATTGCCATAGTTCTGGTAAAGTCACCGCTGGCCGTGTTCTTGGTGTCTTCGATGGTTGAGCTTTGCCCGCCCATTTCGACTTCAGCCTTGCCCAGGTCGGTCCCCTTGAGGGACTTGCGGGCCATAGCGCTCAAAGCTTGTGAGTGCTCTGCGGCACTTTCAGAACTTGGGTTGCTGTCCAGGATGATGATGATCATGGCACTCTTCTTGTCCGGGCTGAGGAAGACCTTGAGGGACTTCTGCAGGTCGGCGTTGTGCTTCAAGACGTAGCTTGGCACGTAGAAGGTGTCAGAGGCCTTGGACTTGCGCAGGCCGTTCAAGTATGAGCCGGCGGAAACCAGACCGTTGTTGACGGCAGTCAAGCCGCTGGTGATGGCTGGCGTCTTTTCAGCGAGCTTGTTTGCGCCGCTGGAAAGCTGGCTGGTACCGGACTGCAGCTTGTTAGCACCTTGTGACAGGGCCAAAGCACCTGCCATCCCCTTGCTCAAACCGCTGTAAATTGAGTTTGAACCAGTGTAAAGCTTGTGAGCGCCAGTTGCAAGCGCGTCAACTGCTGACTGCATCTGGCCGATCTTGCTCAAGCCAGACTTCAAGCTGTTGATCCCACTGGCTGCTTGAGTGTTCAAAGTGTTTGAGCCGGAAGCAAGTTGGGAAACAGCTGCCTGCAATTGTTGCACTTCCGTGCTCAAGTCGGCCGTGGAAGCTGCAGAAGTGCTGCTGCCCAGACTGCCGGCGGCACTTTGAATGCCGGAAGCGGCACTATTCATGTTGGTTGCGGCAGTACCGGCAGTAGGCAAGCCGCTGCCTACAGTACCCAAACCACTCTTGGTAGAATACAGACCACTGTTAAGGGTTTCTAATTCCTTTTGCAGTTCTGCCTTCAAAGTTGGGTCTGAAACCTTGCTGATTGAGCTTGCCAGACTGCCAGCTGCGGCACTTGCAGTTCCAAAGCCAGTACGAGCAGTGGTCCAACCGGTCTTGGCATTGGTTAAACCAGTTTGCAGAGAGCCAACTTGTCCTTGCAGGCTTTGCAGACCGCTGACCAGTCTGGAGATCTTGGAAGTGTCAATGTTTGGCACTTGAATTTGGCTGACCTTGCTGTTCAATCTTTGCAAGCCGCTGTTCAAGTCGGTCAAGCCAGATGACAATTGGTCAAGCTGGTCAGCGTTCAAGGAGCTGGCATTTTCTGACAGCTGGCTCTTCAGCTGGTCAAGGCCGGCAACCAAGGTGTTCATGTTGGCCGTCAGATCCTTGGCGCCATTGGTCAAGGTCTGAGTCCCCGTGTACAGGTCCTTGGCCCCGTCACTCAAAGTGCCAGTGCCTTCGTCAAGCTGGTCAGCCCCGTTAGCCAGTTTCTTGGCCCCGCTGGTCACCTGCTCGCTGCCCTTAGTCAATTTGCCGACACCCTTTTCCAACTTGGCGGTCCCGTCGGTAACTGACTTCAGCTGCTTCTTAACGTAGAGCAGCTTGATCTTTTCGTTGTATGGCTCAGTCGCGGACATAACCTTGTCCACGCCTTCAGAATTGCGCAATTTCCGCGTCAATTCGTCGATCAGCTTCAAGTCCTTCTCATTGTCGAACGTGTGGTCACTCTTGATGTAAAGGTATGACGGCATGGCCATCCCTTTAGAGAAGTGCTTTTGCACCAGGTTCAGCCCTTGCTTGGAAGGTACTGAATCTGAAATTTCCGCCGTGTCGTCGTAGTTCAAAACGTTAGAGTAAGTAACGAAGAATGGTGCAACGACAACCGCTACAGCTGCCAAAAAGACAACTGGCCGCTTCAAAGTAGCGCTGGAAATCCCATGCCACATCTTGCTTGGGTTTTCTCCGGCGACTTCCTTGCTTGGCCAGAACATCTTCTTGCCCAAAGTGGCCATGAAGAAGGGGTTCAAAGTCAAGAGGACTATCAAGAGGACCAGAACGCCGACAGCAACGCCGGAAGCAGACCGGTAAACGGAGAAGTTGGCTAAGCCCAAAGCGGAGAAACCGATCAGAATTGAGGAGCCGGAGTAAAGAATAGTCCGGCCAGCCTTCTTGATCGAGTCCTTCGTGGCTTCAGCCACCCCCAGGCCATTACCCAGGTCCTCCTTAAAGTGGTTATATAGCAGAATGTTGTAGTCGGTCCCGATCCCAAACAAAACAATGACCATGAAGACCTGGGTGAAGTTGGAAAACGGGAAGTTCACCTGATTGACCAGGTTGGTCACGATTGAGAAGGAAACCAGGAAGGAAACCCCAACCGTCAAAAGTGACACGAGCGGGACAACCGGTGACCGGAAGACGATGATCAACACGATGAAGATGAAAACCACCGTGATCAGTTCCGTCTTCTTGATCCCTTCTCGGATCGAGCTGGTAAAGTCATTGTTGAGGACGTCTGCACCAGTGACGTAGGTTCTTACCCCACTGGTCTTGACAGCCTTGTTGATCTCGTCGTTAACCTGGGAGATGGTCCCGTGGCTCTTGGCGATGTTCATCTGCATGACCCAAGTCGTTCCGTCTTTAGACTTGAGCAGCTTCTTGGTCGCGATATTGTCTTGCGGCGCCAGGTAGTCCTTGATGCCGTATTTCTTCTGGTTGCTAGTCAAGCGGTCGATTGAGGCTTCGATGTTGCCCTGGTCGGTCTCGGTCAGCTTACCGGATTTCTTGTTGAAAACAACCGCGACTTCATAAGTATTCTTTTTCTTACTGCCCCATTCGTTCTTGATTAGTTTGGCTGCTTCGCTTTCCACGTTGCTTGGCAGGGAGATTTCGCTGTGCGCTCTCGTCAGTGATTCAACGTTTGGCAAGGCAACCAAAGAAATCACCAGAATGAGCACCCAGGCGATCAAAGCGCCGAGATGGTTCTTCAGTAACTTCTTCAATGTCCTTTTTCCTTTCTTTGTCTTTTACAATCAGTCTACTAAACTAGGCATTTGACTGCTGGACGCTGGGCGAAACCAGCCGCCAGATCATTTCGTGATAGTTCTCCTCTGCTTCTCGCGGACTTTCCACCTTTTCCTGGCCATCTATAAACCGGTCCAGGAAGACGTAGCCCAGGACCGCGCCAACCAAGGCGTGCTGGGAAACCACGTGTTCAGTGTCCACCTGCAGCTGGTCCCCTAAGTCCAGGATCTTGACCACCTCTTTAACCACTTCTAAATCATCAGAAATTTCATCCACGTGGTAAAGGAGGGTCGCCAGTGCCTGGTCTTCCAAAAGGCGGTCGCGGACCACGTCAGCAAACTTAAACAATGCTTCGTGGCCTGACAAACCGACCAGCTGCTTGAGCAGGTCCTGGTAGAGCAGGCGGATCCGGCTGGCCGCGACCAGCGACAGAAGTTGCGAGCGGTTCTTCACGTAATGATAGAGTGACTGGCTGCGAACGCCCAGAGCCTTGGCAAGATTTGGCATGGTCATCTCGCTTAAGCCCCGGCTTTCAATCATTTCCGTGGCTTTGGCCAGGACCTTGTCCAAGTCCAAAGTTCTTTTTTGAGTCATAATTACTCCCCTTTCCTTTCAACTGTAGCAATTATATAACTACTAACTGAAGATTTCAATCTACACTCTGTAAATTAATTTCATTTTCTATTGAAAGCGATTCCTAAAAGCGCTATCATATATTCGGATAGGAGATGAAAAATGAAAATGAAAATCTGGTGGTTCGCAAACTTTTACTGGTTCAGTTTACTGATTTATCTAAATGTTTTCATGTTCAATTTTCATTACGCTGACGGCAGCAGCATCAATCCTTTCGTAACAACCTTCCTGCTGCTGGCTATCTGCATTATGGTCGGGGAATTCCAATTCGTCTGGTATATGTGGCTGGCCAAGAAAACTTATAAACCACGTAAACGCAAGAAAACACAAAACGACTCTACTGTCTGGCTGTAGAGTCGTTTTTCATTTCTTCTGTTCAGTTTATTCCGTCTTTACTTTTCCATGACTTGCTTAACGGCTTGCCCCAAGGAAGCAAAGCCATCAGTCTTGCTGGACCAGGCGCTAACCACGTAATTGTGGCCATTATTGCTGATCAAGGCGACCTCTAAACTGCCATCAGCATACTGGTAGATAGTCCCCTTGGCCTTGCTAGCCAGCTTGGTCTTCCCTGTCATAGCAGTCAGAACCTGCTGGTTGTAGCTGCCGACCAGCTTGCCCTGGTAGATGGAAACCATGATCTTGGCCAGGTCACTGGCTGTCGTCTTGCCGACCACGGATTTAGAGAAGGTCCCCGTTAGCTTAGTCTGGCTGGCCCCCAGCTGCTTAAGGATCTTGTTGACCTGCTTAGTCCCGATCGTCCGCAAAAGCGCGTTAGCCGCGGTCTTGTTGCCCTTCAGCATCTGCTCGCGCAAGTAGCTTGGCCCATAGCTGATCCCGACCGCGATCGCCGTACTTGTCCCGGCCTTGTCAGCCTTGGTAACCTTGATAGTCGTGCTGGCCCCGATCTTGCCGGACTTTTCCTGGGCGTAAAGGGCGATCAAAAGATAGAGGTAAAAAATCTTCTGGGAATCCTGGCCGCTCTTGGTGTTGGTCACTTCCGCGAAATGGCTGCTCTTATTCAAGTCATAAGCCGCCACCTGGTAGCTGACGTCCTGGCCCATAGCCTTCTTAATTGCCTTGACCAGCTGCTTGTCACTGCCCTTGCTGCTCTTGACCTGGTTGTCATATTCAATGGAATTGACATTCGGTTCCTTGTCAGTGGAAGAAATGATCTTTTTGACCTTTCCGGACTTCTTTACCTGCACCACCGTGACTTTCCGCATTTCAGCATCCTTGTTGGTCCTGGTGTACACGACAAAAGCCAGTAGGGAGGCGATCAAAGCCCCGACTACAATATTGTTCTTCATTAAAGCTCCTTGTTTCTAGCTCTTAATTCCTTTAGAAAAGATGGTGCTTACGCATGAAGGAGATCAGCCAGACCATCAAAAGGACGGTGATCAAAATAATGATTATCCAGTCATAGCTGGCCCCGAGAACCGGCAGCTTTACGTTCATCCCGTAAAAACCAGTCAAAATGGTCGGGATGGTCAAAACGATGGACCAGACCGTCAGGAACTTCATGGTGTCATTCAGGTTGTTGTTCATCATGTTGTTGGAAGTCGATGACAAAGTCTTGGTAACCTGCCGGGAAATCTGCACCATTTCTGAAGACTGGCTGGATTCAATCAAAACGTCGTCCAGCATTTCCTTGGCCGCTTTGGAAAAAGTCAGCCGGGAGTGCTGCAGGCTGCGCAGCATCATCTGGTCAGTCTGAATTGAACTGGACAGGTAGACCAGACTCTTTTCAATATTGGACAACTCCACCAGGTCCTTATTGTCGATGTCATCGCTCAGCTTGACGTCTAGGTCGTTGCGTTCAGCATCCAGCTGGGTGATGGCCCGCTGGAAGTACTGGGAAGCATACATCAAAAAAGTCACCAGCAGTTCCGTCACATCCTGGGCGTGTGAGAGCCGGCGCAAAACCTTGGGATCATTGAACTCGTCAAAAACATAGCTGGTCTCAATCGTATGGAAAGAAAAGAGGTTCTTGTCCTGTAGCAAAAAAGTGATTGGCCGGGAAGTGAAGTGCTTGATGGTCGTCGTTGGCCAGACTGGCACGTCATAGACTAGCAGGTGGGTGTCGGTATATTGGTCGTAGTCGTAGTGGGGCCGTTCATGCCGGTCGGAAACGTAGGAAATGATTTCCGGTGTAAAATAAAACTCTGTCTGCAGGCGCCGGCTGTCAGCTTCGTTCAAGCCATTGACGTCATACCAGTTAAAATCTGTTTCAATTGGAAAAATTTGTTGCTTAATCATTGCTGTCCCCACCTTAATTTTACTCATTATTCATGATACCATTTTTTGAAATGAAGTTTCTTTAAAAGTAGGAAAAAAAGATGCAAATCACAGAAAAATATCTTCCATTTGGAAATTGGCAAACCTACTGCCGGATCGTGGGCGAGGCTACTGACCGCGCCCCGCTCCTCCTTCTCCACGGCGGGCCCGGCAGCAGTCACAACTATTTTGAAGTCCTCGACCAAGTCGCTGAAAAAAGCGGCCGCCAGGTCATCATGTATGACCAATTAGGCTGCGGCAACTCCAGCATCCCCGACGACCAGGCAGAAACGGCCTACACGGCCCAAACCTGGGTCAAGGAGCTGGAAAATGTCAGAGAGCAGCTGGGCCTTGACCAGATCCACCTTTTGGGGCAAAGCTGGGGCGGGATGCTGGCTTTGATCTACCTGTGCGACTACCAGCCTAAAGGGGTCAAGAGCCTGATCCTCTCCTCCACTTTAGCCTCCGCCAAGCTTTGGAGCCAGGAACTGCACCGCTTGATCAAGTACCTGCCCAAGGGCGAGCAGGCCGCTATCAAGGAAGCTGAAACAACTGGCAACTACGACTCCCCGGCCTACCAGGCGGCCAATTCCCACTTCATGGACCAGCACGCCATCAAGCTTACGCCGGACCTGCCGGAGCCAGTTTTGCGCAAAAAAAAGGGCGGCAGCCTAGCCTACTTGACCGGCTGGGGCCCTAATGAATATACGCCGATTGGCAACCTGCACGGCTATGAGTACACTGACCGCTTAAAGGACCTTCACTTGCCGGCCTTGATTACCAGCGGCACTGACGACTTGTGCACTCCCCTAGTGGCTAAAAGCATGTACGACCACTTGCCAAATGCCCGCTGGGAGCTCTTTGCCGGCTGCGGCCACATGCCTTTTGTCCAGGAAAATGCCAAGTATCAAGAGCTCTTGTCTGACTGGTTAATCAGCCAGGATTAGACCAAAGCCTTCTTTAACAAAAAATCTGTCTGACGGTCATCGCCAAGAACGAAGGCATGCTCGCTGAACCGGGTCAAACCGCGGCTGGCATAGAAGTTCTTGGCGTTTTCGTTGTGCTCCCAAACGCCCAGCCAGAGGACAGACTTGCTCCATTCCCGGCCCTTTTCTTCCGCGAACTCAAAGAGCTGCTTGCCCAGGCCCCGGTGCTGGAAACTTTTCCGCAGGTAGATCCGCTCGATTTCCAGGCCGTTTGGGTCGACCTCTTCGTTTTGGGCGTCGTCAACGTTCAGCTTCAAGTAGCCGGCAACTTCCCCGTCCGATTTCCAGCTTCAAGTAGCCGGCAACTTCCCCGTCCGCTTTTAAGAAGTAAAAGAAGCTGCCCGGAGTTGCCATTTCTCCCCCAAGCTTGTCTTCATTGTAGTTTTCGTCCAAAAACTTGGCCATATCTTCCGGGCTGTTGTCTTTGCCAAAAGTATCCGCGAAAGTTTCCCGGCTGATAGCAATCAACTCTGGCAAATCTTTCTCACTAACTTGCACAATTTTTACTTCTGTCATGCTTTGCCTTCTTCTCTTTTTCTGCTTTACAGTTTCTTAGTTAAGGCCGGTCAAGACCCAGGTTCTGAGCAGCATCCCTGCTCTTTCCCAGTCTTCTTCCCGGTAGTTGTGGCCAGCGCCCCGCATTTGCAAAAGTTCGCCCTGCTTCAGCTGCTTGGCCATCATTTCCAGGCTGGCCAAAGGCGCCTGGTCGTCATCGCTGCCGGCAACAATGTAGCTGCGGCCCTGGTAGCCCTTGATCTTGTCCCAGTCCTTGATGACTGGTGACATTAAAAAGATCCCCCGGACTGACCGGCCGATTTCACTAGCCGCAACAGCTGCAGCGTTGCCCGCTTCCCCGTAGCCGGCAAAGACGATGTATTCGCTGGCCACCCGGTCATCGTTTCTAAGTTCGTCAAAGGCCAGGTGGTAGCCGCTGATGGCGCTGGCTGCATCTTCTGCTTCAAAGGTGAAGGTCAGGATGCCGGCGTCGTTTAAGTAGCGGCTGAGCCAATAGGCCTGGTCCTTATCGCCGGTCTTAGCCAAAATTACCAAAGGGGTCATCCCTTCGATCGGGTTGACGGCTTCGCCCCAAATTCCCTTTAACTTGCCCTTGGCGCTGATTAAGGTCATCTCTTTTTCCATAAAAAACTCCTTACGATTTCTTACTTTACATTAAAAAACTTACAACATTCCTATTGTACTATTTTTTGCAGGAAATTAGGGCCGGTACTTGTAAATCGAGTTGTTGAGATTGTCCTTGACCAGCTGGTCAAAAATTTCCTTGACCTTGGCCGTAATCGCCGCGGCAATTTGATCATTGGCTTCCGTCAAAGACCCGGCGGTTGCTGGCTTCGCTTTCCGCTGAACTCATGGCCACGTTGTAGCTGTTGATCCCCTGGCCGTAGTCTTCTACGGCGTCGCGGACGTCGGTGAAGCCGCAGCCTTCTCCCTTTAAGGGAATTTCAACGCCAGTTCCTTTGGAGACAAAGAGCTCATCATAATTTTTAGCTGGATAATAAACAAAGCGCTTTTCTTTAAAGCCCTGGTCGTAGTCTTCATCTCTGGCCACGATTGTAGACCAGTCAAGGCTGGCCTTCTTGGCCCACCAGCATAGTTGTACAGTTGTCGCGCATTTTTCTTCCTATTCGCTGACCTGCATGCCGCGGTCGATCTTTGCCCGGCCGGTTTCGTAGTCAAACTGGTAGCCCGGCTGCACATTGTAGATATAAACGTTGAAATCCAGGCTGCCGTCGGTGGAAACTGCCTGGAGGTTGATCCCCCGGGCCATGAGTTCCCGGCCTCTGAAAATTGGCGTTGCCTGGTAGATGACCTTCTTCCCGCTTATTAAAGCTGACCGAACCTTGCTTTCAAAAATCGTCTGGATCTTCTGGTTAGAAAAGGCTGACTGGGTAAAGAGGTTCTTGGGGTTGTTCTGGTCACCGGACTGGTTCTTGGGGTTGTAGTTGCCGTCCTGGTCGATGCCGGCGGAAACTGAGTAGGCAATCAGGTGGCCCCGGTTGTAGATCTGGGTCCCGTTTTGCCGGTTGGAGTGCCAGCCGGTTGGCTGGACGTACTGCCTGACTCTTAAAGAGTCGTTAGCCACGTTCCGCTTCTCCAAAAAGGCGGTGTTGGAGCTGGAAGTCCGGTTCTGGCTATCCAGGTTGGAGTAAATGACCCGGTTGACCTTCCAGGCGCTTTTCACCAAGGTGGAGTGGTTATTGTTAACATAGTGCCAGCCCTTGCCTCCGGATTTAAAAGTTTCCTGGGCTAATTTCTGGTAGTCGCTCTTGGCTAATCCCCCGTAGACGGTTTTAGCCGTTTGGGCCGAGCTGACCGCACTTGATGAAGTACTGGTATTTGAACTGGAACTAGTTAAATTTCCCTGGCCGCCCTTGGTGTAGACGCCCCAAATGATTGCCGCCGCGGCGATAGCGACCGACAGCAGGCTGGTATTTTGACGCTTCTCGCGCCTGCGTTTTTTTGCCATTTCTTTTCCTCGCTTTTTAAACTAAAACTATTTTAGAGGATTTTTCCCGGAAACCAAAAGATTTAAACTATAATTGAAAGAAAAAGCAAGCAATACTTGTCTAATAGAAAGGCAAAGGGGAAAAATTATGGAAGAATTGAAGCTAAATGACGGAAACCAGATTCCAAAGATCGGCTTTGGCACATACAAGATCAAGGGCTACCAAGGGGCCCGGGCCATCAGCCAGGCGATTGAAAATGGCTACCGGGTCCCGGGCTCCGCCGCCCCCACCGGACCAA
>OGOF01000957.1_pt1 | contig 19288 bp, 16 predicted proteins | sample 1552621 | NCBI WGS metagenome assembly OGOF01 (sample SAMEA2580156, study PRJEB22360) | human gut metagenome | biome: human gut; feature: human-associated habitat; material: faeces | place: Denmark | collected 2008/2010
GGGCTGGAACCGTCGCCGCCATAGGCCAGAGACCAGCCGGCAACAATCCACAGCACACCAACCAGGCCAATGGCGCCAAAGCACATAAGCATGGTGTTGATGACATTTTTGCGCCTGGACAGGCCGCCATAGAAAAACGCCAAGCCCGGTGTCATTAAAAACACGAGCATGGTGCAGACGAGCATAAACGTTGTCGATCCCGTATCGTACATTCGCTCTCCCTTGGTCGCATGAACGTTGTCGGCGCCCATAATGCGGCCGAGGGGCAACTGGTGTAGACCAGATACGGCGTTGTTAAACGCGGCGTTGTCGAATGGAAACGGTGCCGCAATCTTGGAAACGGCGCGGCAACGGACGCGAAACGAACGGGAAATACGCGAGCAAGGAAGCCGTGAGCGCGCCCGTCCCGGCTAGCGGCGGAACAGCTCGCGGGCTCGGTCGCGGAGGTCGGTAGCTCGGATGACGCCCTCGTAGCGGTTGATGCGCAAGCGCGGGAAGGCATTGAAGAAGCGCAGGTCGCGTCGGCTGAGTGGCACACTTGGCACCGGACGGCTCATGCGCTTGCCGGCAAGGCGACGACTGAGCGACGGACGCGGCATGTTCGGCGCGGCATCGGCCACGCGGCGGGCGGCAAGCGCCAGGCCGCGAGCACCATCCGCGATAAACGTCGGCATCGAAGCCTTCTCGCGCAGGGCATCGAGCGCGGCGTCACCCAGCTCGGCCAGCCACGCGTTAACGGCACGGCTACGGATGTGCGTCTGTGCTACCGAGTCAATCGTAGAATCGGGAATACGTTCGAGCACTGAGTCCGAGGCATCGGCAAGCGACTCATTGATGCGGTCGGCAAGGTCGGCCCGGACGCGCTCCAGCTGATCAGACAGACGCCGCCAGCTCGCCAACGAGCACACCGCGTCGACCATCATCGCGACCGCGACGATAAAGGCGGACAGTCGCACAATCAGCACCGGCAGATGGCCAAGCAGCCCCAGCAATGCCGGCTCCACTAAACGGCAAATACACAACGAACCCAAGCCAAACGCGCAGGCCCAGTACAGACAGATACGTCCGTGCAAGTTAAACGGCAGGTGCGAGTAATCCCAAAAGCGTGCGCCTGTTGTCTTTTCCAACAGCACGCCCACGCTGTACTCAATCACGCTGCATGCGAGCGCTGCAGCGACAAACTGGCTCGAGGCATCCGGAATCCCACGCAACAGCAGCCAGCAGGCAATGCCGCCCGCGCCATAGATGGGGCAGCACGGCCCCAGCAAAAAGCCACTGTTGGCAAATCGTCCGTGATTGAGCATGGCGCAGACCGTCGACTCCCATGCCCAACCGCAAAACCCGTAAAAGGCAAACGAGAGCACCAGCGCCGAGAGTGGGCAGGCGGCAAGCGTCGCGCCGCAAAACGCCATATCGATCGCGGTCCCCACCGTCTACCCTCTCCTCTTTTCGCTCGATGCTTTACTCACGCTATCGTCCGTCTCGTCCTTGCGCGGCAGGCGGCCGGCGACCGTCTCGCGCAGAGCACACCATTTATCCGCCAGGCAAACAATCCACGCCTCGCGACACGTCGGCGGCACCGGCACCAGCGGAAACATATGCCGCACGATAATATTCCGCTCGCGCGGCGTCAGCTCAAAATCTTCCTCGGCACGCGCCAGAGCAAAAAATGGATGCCGGAATCCGTGCAGTCGATGGCTCGGGTCGGGATCGTGCCAGTCATAGAGAAAATAATCGTGCAACAGGGCTCCGCGCAGCAGCGAGGCACGGTCGACCGAAATGCCAGCACGGCCCAAGCGCTCGGCAAAAGACAGGCTCGCCCGCGCCACCGAGGTCACATGTGCATAGACCGTCACTTCACCATGCTGGATAAACTCGCGCGTCAGGTCCAGACGGCCCGCCTGTGCCAGTTGACGGGCGGCATGGTCTACTTCGCGCGCGACTTTCTCGGCACGAACGGCATCGGACATGCTGCCTCCTTCCAGCGGCTCACGGCGGCAAGCCACGGCCTGTGCACCATCGATAAAAACATCATGGAACACATCAGTATGGCATCGGACAAAACGTTTTGCCCCACCAGTTGGCGAATTACCGCGCCGCCGTCACATATCAAACGCCAAAATGTGCGAGACTGTCTTGTGCAATTGTGTCGGCCGAGGGAGCGCCGGCGCTCGATTCGCATGGAGTAACCCACAACGATGCTGCTTACGCAAACGACAACGCCCGAGGACGTCAAGGCTCTCGACCGCGCCGAGCTTCCGCTGCTCTGCGGCGAGATCCGCCAGGCAATCCTCGAAAGCTCCGCCGCCGTCGGCGGACACGTTGCCCCCAACCTGGGCGTCGTTGAGCTTACGGTTGCGCTTCATCGCGTGTTTAACTCCCCCATCGACAAGATTGTCTTTGACGTTTCGCACCAGACCTACGCCCACAAGGCGCTGACGGGGCGCGCGTACACTTATATCGATCCGGAGCGTTATGGTGAGGCCTCTGGCTTTGCCAATCCCGACGAGTCCGAGCATGACCTGTTTGCCATGGGGCACACCTCGACCTCGGTGAGCCTGGGCTGCGGCCTGGCGCACGCTCGTGACCTGGCGGGCGATGCATACAACGTCATCGCCATCATTGGCGACGGCTCGCTTTCGGGCGGCCTGGCGTTTGAGGGCTTTAACAATGCCGCCGAGCTTGACAGCAACCTGATCATCATCGTCAACGATAACGATCAGTCCATTGCCGAGAACCATGGTGGCCTATATCGCAATCTGGCCGAGCTACGCGCCAGCAACGGCACCTGTGAGCGCAACGTTTTCCGCGCGATGGGACTCGACTACCGTTATTTGGACGCCGGCAACGACGTGTTGGCCCTGGTCGACACGCTGCAGGAGCTGCGCGACATCGACCACCCCATCGTGCTCCACGTCTCGACCGCCAAGGGCAAGGGCTTTGAGCCGGCCCAAAACGACCCCGAGCGCTGGCACCACGTAGGCCCCTTTGACATGGCGACTGGGTGCAAGCTCTGCCCGGGCCATCCGAGCGAGCCCGCACCGCGCACCTATGCCGATATTACGGGCGAGGCGCTCAGCGCCGCCATCGAGCGCGATCCGCAGGTCGTGGGTATCACGGCCGCCACGCCCTACATCATGGGCTTTACACCCGAACTTCGCGCTGCCGCCGGCAAACAGTTCGTCGATGTGGGCATTGCCGAGGAGCACGCCGTGACCTTTGCCACCGCGCTTGCGCGCTCGGGCGCCAAGCCAGTCTTTGGTGTGTACGGCACGTTTTTGCAGCGCGCCTACGACGAGCTGTGGCACGACCTGTGCCTCAACGACGCCCCCGCAACCATCCTGGTGTTTGGCGCATCGATCTTTGGCACCACATCCGAGACGCACCTTTCGTTCTTTGATATTTCCATGCTGGGCGGTCTTCCCAACATGCACTACTTGGCGCCGGCCTGCATGGAGGAATATCTGTCCATGCTGAGCTGGTCGCTCGACCATCGCGAGCATCCCGTGGCGATCCGCGTACCGGGCATCGGCCTGGTGAGCCGTCCCGACCTTGCGCCCGCCGAAGACACCGACTACAGCGCCGTTCGCTACAACGTGGTGCGCCAGGGTCGCGACGTTGCCGTGCTCGCACTTGGCGATTTCTTTGAGCTGGGCGAGCGCGTGGCAAACCGCTTGGCTGCCGAGTACGGTATCGAGGCAACACTCATTAACCCGCGCTTTGCAACCGAGCTTGACCGCGAGTTCCTCGACAGCCTTGCCGCCGAGCATCGCGTCGTCGTCACCCTCGAGGACGGCATCTTGGACGGCGGCTGGGGCGAGCGCGTCGCGTGCTACTTGGCATGCACACCGTTGCGCACGCGCACCTTCGGCATCGCCAAGGGCTTCCCCGACCGCTACGACCCCAACGAACTGCTCACGCAGAACGGCATGACGGTCGAGAACATGGCCGCCGAAGCCGTAAGGCTACTCAACGAGTAAAAAACCTCCGCAAAGGGAAGCATCCCTGCGGAGGTTTTTATTTTCGCGACGCGATTATCTCAATCTGTAACATCTAGGGCCCGAATTCCCGTCTAACTGTTACAGATCGAGACAAGACGCCTTAGTCCCTGACCTTTGTCTCAATCTGTAACAGATAGAGACCTTTTGTCCGTCCAGATGTTACTGATCGAGACATTCGAATTCCCCTGAAGAGAAACTCTCAATCTGTAACAGGTACTCGGCAAAAAAGGCTGCAGATGTTACAGATTGAGACAGAACAGTAAGGCATGCCGCTGCACCGGCCAGAACCACCACAAAGGTGCCTTTCCCTTTTTGGTAGGTGGAATTACCCATAAGGTAAGTATGTTTCTGAGTTATTTCGTGTTGACCCATTTGAGCGCGATAGGGTATAACTCTACTCAACCGCTAGGGATTTTATTGAGAAAGGTGTTCTACCATGAGCAAGAACCTCTCCCAGCAGGTCGTTCTCGACCGCCGCGGCTTCGTTGCCGCCACCTTCGCAACCGTCGCCGGCCTTGGTCTTGCCGGCTGCTCCGACACCAGCGCCGAGGCCGACAAGGGTTCCGCCGCCGGCTCTTCCAAGAGCTCCGAGGATACCGAAGTTTCCACCACGCTCGATGCTAAGGCATTCGACAAGCTCGTCGACAACGGCCCCAAAGCCGACGACGATGCCATCGCCGCCAGCACCTGGGCCACGGCCGTCAAGGACGCCGGCGTCTTTAAGATCGGCGGCGTTCAGACCTCTACGCTTTTCTCCCTCCTCAACGAGAAAGACGGTCAGACCCGCGGCTTCGATGCCGGTATCGCACAGCTCCTGTCCAACTACATTCTGGGCGAGAACAAGGTCGAGATCACCCAGGTAACCTCGGACACGCGTGAGTCCGTCCTGCAGAACGGCCAGGTCGACGCCGTCTTCGCCACCTACACCATTACCGATGAGCGCAAGAAGCTCGTCTCCTTTGCCGGTCCCTACTACTACACCCAGCAGGCCATCCTGGTGCTCGCCGATAACGACGACATCAAGAGCGTCGACGACCTGGCCGACAAGAACGTCGCCGTCCAGTCCGGCTCCAACGGCCCCGCCATCCTGGAGGAGTTCGCTCCCAAGGCCAGCCAACAGGAGTTCAAGACCGACGAGGAGGCCCGCCAGGCACTCCAGCAGGGCCGCGTCGATGCCTACGTCATCGATAACAACATGCAGCAGAGCGCCTTGGTCCGCGAGCCCGGTAAGTACAAGATTGCCGGCAAGTCCTTCGGCAGCAAGGAGCCCTATGGCATCGGTCTGCCGCTCGATTCCGACGGCGTCGCCTTTGTCAACGACTTCCTTAAGAAGATCGAGGATGATGGCACCTGGACCGAGCTGTGGCAGATCTGCATCGGCGACCGTACGGGCGACACCAATGTTCCCGAGCTGCCCGAGATCGGCGCCTAGGCAGCGAACCTGGTAACGACCGCAACGAAACCATATGGAAACGCATGGTGCGCTTTATTGCGGTAAACTGTTTCCTCACTGAGTTGTCGGGGCTTCCGTACACACGGGAGCCCCTTTCCTTACCGGCGGGAGGTCCGCATGAGTCTCTCCGAGCTCTGGTCGCTCTATGGCCAGAACTATATCGACGCGCTGCTAGCAACCTGGGGCATGACGCTCGAGTCGTTTGCCATCGCCATGGTGCTGGCCGTCGCCGTCACCGTGATGCGCGTGTCGCCGCTCAAGCCGCTGCGCGTCTTTGGCGACCTGTATGTCCAGGTCTTCCGTAACATCCCCGGCATCGCGCTGCTCATCATCGTCGTCTACGCGCTGCCGCCGCTTAAGGTCGTTCTGCCCTACCGCACCTGCGTTATCGTCGCCACGGTCCTTTTGGGCTCGGCCTTTGGTTCCGAAAACTTTATGAGCGGCATCAACACCGTCGGCGTCGGCCAGGTGGAAGCCGCCCGCTCGCTGGGCATGGGCTTCAGCCGTATCCTCGCCAAAATCGTGATTCCGCAGGCACTGCGCTCGAGCGTACTGCCCATGACCAACCTCTTTATCGCCGTCATGCTCACCACCGCGCTCGGCAGTCAGGTGCCGCTTAAGCCGCAAGAGCTCACCGGCGTGGTGAGCTATATCAACACGCGCTCGCTCGGCGGCGTCGCCGCGTTCTTTATCTCGGCGCTCGGCTACCTGGGCACGGCCTTTGTGGTGAGCCACATTGGCAACTACATCGATAAGAAGGTGAGGATCCTCCGATGAGCAAGCACTCCTCCCCTGCGCTTACCATGCGCGATGCGCTCTACGAGGCTCCCGGCCCCAAGATGCGCGCCAAGATTCGCATCGGCACCGCCATCTCGCTTGTTGCCGTCGCCGCGCTCGCCGTCCTCGTGCTGCAGCGCTTTTATGTGACCGGCCAGCTTTCGGTCCACTATTGGTATTTCTTTACGCACCTCACCACCTGGAAGTTCCTGCTTGCCGGCTTTGAGGGCACGGTAAAGGTCGCGCTCACCGCAGGCGCCATCGCGCTGGTGCTGGGCTTAGCCCTTATGCTCGGCCGTACCAGCGACATTAAGCCACTGCAGCTGGTCTGCCGCGTGCTCACCGATTTCTTCCGCGGCGTACCGAGCCTGCTGTTCATCTACTTCTTCTTTTTGGTACTGCCCCAGTACAAGATCGCGCTGTCGTCGTTTTGGATGCTCACGCTTCCCGTCGCGCTCGCTGCAGCCGGCGTACTTGCCGAGATCTTCCGTGCCGGCGTCAACGCCGTGCCGCGCGGCCAGGTCGAGGCGGCCCAGGCGCTCGGTCTCTCCAAAGCTAAAATCACCTTTAAAATCGTGTTGCCGCAGGCCATTCGGTTTATCATTCCGTCGTTGATTTCGCAGCTTGTGGTCGTAGTCAAAGACACCACTGTCGCCTACGTGGTGAGCTACCCCGACCTCATGCAAAACGCCCGCGTGCTCATTACCAACTACGACGCCCTCGTGTCGGTCTACCTGGTAATCGCGGTCATCTACATCCTCATCAACGTCGCGATCAACAAGGCCGCTGTCTACGTTTCGCACAAGACCGGCGCGACCATCATCCGCTAACGCCTTACCATTTCGAGTCATAAGGAGCCGAGCACCATGGCACAGAGCACCTCTTCCACCGGCAATCAGCCGCTGATCGAGCTCAGACACGTCGATAAGCACTATGGCGAGCTGCACGTTCTCAACGACATCAATCTGTCGGTCGACCGCGGCGAAGTCGTCGTCGTGATCGGACCCTCGGGCTCGGGCAAGTCGACCATGTGCCGCACCATCAACCGCCTGGAAACCATCGACTCGGGCGAGATCCTCATCGAGGGCGAACCCCTGCCGCAAGAAGGCAAGGATCTTGCCCGCATGCGCGCCGAACTTGGCATGGTGTTTCAGCAGTTCAACCTGTTCGCACATATGACTGTCCTGCAGAACGTCATGCTGGGACCGGTCGACGTACTGGGTGTCTCCAAGAACGAGGCCCGCGAGCGCGCCATGGACCTGCTGAGCCGCGTAGGCGTTGCCGAGCAGGCCGATAAGGTGCCCGCACAGCTTTCGGGCGGCCAACAGCAGCGCGTGGCCATCGCCCGTTCACTTGCCATGCAGCCCAAGGTCATGCTCTTTGACGAGCCCACGAGCGCACTTGATCCCGAAATGATCAACGAGGTGCTCGAGGTCATGGTCCGTCTGGCGCAGCAGGGCATGACGATGATCGTCATCACGCACGAGATGAACTTTGCCCGCCGCGTTGCCGATCGCGTCGTGTTTATGGCCGACGGCCAGATCGTGGAAACCGGCACGCCCGACGAGTTCTTCGACCACCCCCAGACCAAGCGCGCCCAGGACTTCCTCAACTCCATTAAGGGCCACTGACCAGCCACCCCGTGGGACAAATCCATCGGAAGTGTTGCCCCACGTCTCCCATGCGCCCTGTCACCTTCAGATTCGAAAGCAACACCTATGATCGGAACTCGTACTTCATCGTCCTACACCCCGCATGTCGACGTCGCCCCCGCCGACCGCCCACTTATCCTCGTCGCGCCGCGTTGGGAAGAGGCAAAGCCGTTTTTGAGCGAGACGCTCTCCCCCAACGAGGAGATTGCAAGTGTCTTTGTCGATGCCATCCTTGCCGCCGGTGGCCTGCCGCTGCAGATGTCTATTACCGAAGACATTGATGTCATCCGTCATTACGTAGAAATCGCCGACGGCGTCGCCATTCCCGGCGGCCCCGATGTCAATCCCAAACGTTGGGGCGATGATCGACCCTACGACCCCACTCTCTGCTGCGAGATCCGCGATAGCTTTGAGTTTAAGCTGGTCGACGAGGTACTCCGCGCCAAAAAGCCGCTCTTTACCACCTGCCGCGGCACGCAGCTGCTCAACGTCGCCACCGGCGGCACCCTGTGCATGGACGTGCCGAGCCTGGGCGCGCGCGAGGGCCGTACGCAGTGGCGCCACACCCACGTGCTCAACGACCCCGTGCACCCTGTGGAGGTCATGCCGGGGTCGCTGCTGGAGCGCGCGGTTGGCGGGCACAGGCTGATCCAGACCAACTCGGCACACCACTGCTGCGTCGATCGCTTGGGCAAGAGCACGCGCTTGGTCGCCAAGGCAACCGACGGCGTTCCCGAGTGCATCGAAGTCGAAGGTCAACCCTTCTGCCTGGGCGTGCAATGGCATCCCGAGTACACCTGGCAGACGCTCGAGACCGACTTTAACCTGTGGAAGTCGTTTGTCGAGGCAGCAGCCAAGGTCAAGCAGGCCCGCTAGCCCTTATTCGGCCGCTTCGCGCAGGGCCGACATCGTAGCCGCATATTGCTGCTGCAGCGCATGCATTCCCTCGCGAGCGCCGTCAACGGCATCGGCACCGCGCAGCGCCTCGGTCACCACAACCGCCGGCTCGTACAGATTATCAAATCCCAGGTTCTGGCTCACGCCCTTGAGCGTGTGCGCTGCCATAAACGCACCTTCGGCGTCTCCCGCCGCCATGGCAGCCTCCAGCTTGTCCATGCTCTCGTCATCTAAAAACTTGAGGGCAAAGCGGGCAAGCATTTCCCCGCCCATCAGCCGAGCGCACGCGTCTTCATAATTAGCGCCGATCTTCTCATACGCCTCACGCATGGAAATCATGGATTAAAACTCCTTTGGTCAAACTAAATCGTGGGAAACGCAACGACGTCGGCGGGGCGTGCCAACGTCTCGGCAATACGGTCTTGCACCTCGAGCAGGCAGTCGAGCAACAGCGGGTTAAAGGTGCCGCACTTACCGTCCAGGATCATCTGGATTGCCTCCCTGTGCGGGATAGCGTCCTTGTACACGCGCACGCTCGTCAGAGCATCGTACACGTCGGCCACCGAGACCACCTGTGCGGCAATGGGAATCTCGTCGCCCTTAAGGCCATCGGGATAACCCTTGCCATCCCAGCGCTCGTGGTGCCAACGCGCAATCTGGTACGCATATTCCATAAGCGCATTGCCGACGTGATGGCGGCCCAGCTCAAGCAACATGTCGGCACCGATCGTGGTATGCGTCTTCATAATCTCGAACTCCTCGGGCGTAAGACGCCCGGGCTTGTTGAGAATCGCATCGTCAATCGACATCTTGCCGATATCGTGCAGCGCCGAAGCCAGGGCGATCGTGGAGCGCTCCTCATTGTCGAGGGAGATAGTGTCGCTACGCTGGACCAGGCAGTCAAGCAGCAGCTCGGTCAGCTTCTCGATGTTCGTAACGTGCCTGCCGCTCTCGCCGTTGCGAAGCTCCATGACGCCGGCCATGATGTCGATGAGCATGCGACTGTTCTTGACGCGCTCGTTGTACTCCTGGGACAGCAGGCTCGTCAGGCGGCGCTGTTTGGCGTATAGGCGGATGGTGTTGCTTACACGGCGGCGCACGACACGGGAGTCAAACGGGCGGTTGATATAGTCCGAGGCGCCCAGCTCGTACGCGCGCAGAACCATATCATCGGAATCTTCGCTCGATATCATGATGAAAGGCAGATTGTCGATACCCGATCGGCGCGACAGATCGGCCAGCACCTCAAAGCCGCTTATGCCCGGCATGACAATATCCAGCAGCACGAGCGACAACTCATCGCCATAGCGGTCGACCATGTCGAGCGCCGTACGACCGTTGGCGGCCTCGAGGATGCAATACTCGTCCTTGAGCATCTCGTTGAGAATGGCTCGGTTCATCTCGGAGTCATCGACAATAAGCACCAAAGGCTTTTCGCTTTGGAGGGCCTCGATGGAATCGGCATCGGTCACGACTGAACCGGCTTTTGCCTTAGCGCGGCTCAGTAACTGTACAGCGCGGCCAACGCCCTCATCGACCGTCTCGCCATGAATGCGAACGCCACCAACACATGCCGTCAAGCTCACGTACTCATGGCCCGGAACAATCGTGGAACGAACGGCATCGGACACCTGATGCAGGCGACGGGTGAAGTCATCGGAGGGAATATTGGGCATGACGACCACAAACTTGTCGCAGCCATAGCGTACGAGCTCGTCAGTCGAACGAATTCCGCTGCGTATGGCTGTCGCCACAGCACCGAGCGCAAGGTCGCCGGCATGACGGCCACACGTATCGTTGAAGACCCTAAAATCATCAAGGTCGATCACCGCAACGCCGGCATTCATGCGGGCGCTACGGAGCTTTTCCTCGTAATATCGGCGATTGCGCACACTCGTCAGCACGTCGGTGTAGACAAGGTCCTCTTCTGCAGTCTCTTGTTCATCGATCGGACGCACCATCAGCAGGACGTGAGGCTCGCCCTCGACCTTCAGAGGGCGCAGGCGAGCGCGGTGCTCGGTACCATCATTGAGCAGCTGCTCCGATACATCATCGGAACCTGCCAAGGCCTCAAGACTTGCCTGACGCAGACAAGGGCACCGATTGCCGGCGAGCAGGCAGTTAGGCTCGCTCTTAATCTGATCGGCCGACAGCAAACGCACCACGGGGTAGGTCTTCGCGACGCGGGCGACCTCAGCGGCAGCCTCCTCGTCGGTTAGATTGACCTCGTGATTTTTGAGCATATGGGGCCCTTTCGATAGTTTCGCATGGTAGCGGTGGGTTCCAAATGCTACAAGGGTAACACCTTGCCGATGCAGGTAAGCACGTGAATGCTGTTACATTTTTATGACCTGGCAAACGGCGGTGATGGAGCCGCGGGCGCGTGGTTATTGGCGCATTCGTTAACAATGACGAAACGCTAACAGTCCCTCTCCCCGCAGGTCATCGAGCGTGCTAACGCTCCAAGACATCGCGAACGGCGTTTGCCGCCGTAACGGGGCGATCGCGCAGACCGTTATGCGCGCCCGGGATCGTCACGAGGGGGCAATCGAGATATTCGGCAGCCGCTCGCGTACCAGCCTCGCGGGGCGTATCGACCGAAAGCTCGCCCAAAAACACGGCCGACACCGCCTTTGACGCGCGGGCGCGCTCCCAGTCGGGAGCATATGTCATATTTGTTCCATATTCGTTCGCCATAAAGCAACGACCATTGCGCAGGGCATGTTTGGCTTCCGCTTCGGTCGTCCCGGGAGCTTCGGGGTCCAAGTCGCCGAGGGCTCCCAAGAAAAGCCGGAGCGCCCTTGAAACCTTTCCAGCCGCAATCATATCGAGCAAAACCGGAGCTGCGCCCATACCGACGCCTTCGGCCGACACAGCCGGCTCATGCAGAATCGCACGGGCGACGAGATGGGGTTCGGTGCGAAGAAGCTCCAGCGCCACCAACGTACCGGCGCTATGCGCAAGCACATTTGCCGGAGCGCCAACGTGTTCGATCACGGCTTGCAGGTCGGCGGCCTGAGCGGCAAGATCATAGCTGCCGTCTGTCGCATCGCTGCTGCCACCGCAGCCGCGGCGGTCGTAGGCAATTACGCGGTAGTTGCGGCTGAGCTCACAAGCGATGCTGTCGAAAAATGTGCCGTCGACACAAGCGCCGTGCACGCACACCAAGGCAGGAGTATCAGGCAACACATCCGGGCCGGCATATTCGCGACAGGCAATCGTGGTGCCCGCATTCTCGACCGTAAAATCCATGTTGTGCCCCCATCATCAATGCTCATCCAGTTGCACGTCAGTGCGGTTGGATGGGCCCGCATTGCCTTACGCCTTGTTAACAGATTAACTGTACCCGACCCGAGGCTTTTCATGGCACGGCATAATGAGCGACGTGAAAAAACGAAACTTGCAAAGCAAGAGCCCGCACCTTGCTTTGGAGCCGATGCTATGCTTAGGCACAATTGTCTTGAGGAGCATATGCCTATGTCTACGTTTTTGAATGCCAGCCCCATCTTTGGGCCCGTTCGCAGCCGTCGCCTTGGTCTCTCGCTCGGCGTCAACATGATGCCGGCCAGCGGCAAAATCTGCACGTTCGACTGCATTTACTGCGAAAATGGCCTCAACGCCGAGCGTCCCTGCCATGAGCCGTACAACACAGCTGCCATGGTACTAGACGCGCTCGAGGCAAAGCTACGCGAAATGGCAGCCGAGGGCGAGCTCCCCGATGTGATCACCTTCGCAGGCAACGGCGAACCCACCGCCGCACCGGAGTTTCCGCAGGCGATTGCCGGCGCCGTTGCACTGCGCGACGAGCTTGCCCCAAACTCCAAGATCGCCGTGCTCTCCAACGGCACGCGCGCCGACCGCCCCCAGGTGCACGACGCGCTCATGATGGTCGACGACAACATTCTTAAGCTCGATACCGTCGATCCGGCGTTTATCCAGCTGCTCGACCAGCCTGTTGGCCCCTACGACGTCGAGCACCAGATTGAGACGTTCGCAAGCTTTGACGGTCACGTTATTATCCAGACGATCTTTTTGACCGGCGAGTATCAGGGCAAGTCCATCGACAACACCGGCAAGGAGTACGTTGCCCCCTGGCTCGCGGCGCTTGAGCGCATTCGCCCACAAGAAGCAACCATCTACACGGTAGCGCGCGAGACACCGGTCGCCGGCCTTGCCAAGGCAGCACCCGAGGTGCTCGACACGATCGCTGCACGCGTGCGCGCCCTCGGCATCCCCTGCCAGGTGAGCTACTAGCAAAACCACGCAGCAGCCAGTGTCCGCCACCCCGCTCCATCAGTTGCGGTGATATAGTTCCTGTTTATGCTGTTAAACCGCTTAAATCGGAACTATATCACCGCAACTCTTATGGACGCGTGGGTGGGCTATACTAGCTGCGGATGAAAGGAAGTTAGCCATGTATGACAAAGGACCCGTGCCTGGCCGCAACGACGCTTGCTGGTGCGGCAGCGGCAAGAAATACAAGAAATGCCATAGCGCCTTTGATGAGCGCCTCGAGCGCTTGTGGGAAGAGGGCTGGGAGGTTCTGCCTCGCACGCTCTACAAGACGCCCGCCGATATCGAGGGCATTAAGCGCTCGGCCGCCATCAACGTGGGCGTGCTCGATTATGTGGGCGAGCATATCGCTGCAGGCATGACCACCAACCAGATCGACCAGATGATCTACGACTACACCGTCGAGCATGGCGGCACGCCGGCCGATCTTAACTACGAGGGCTATCCCAAGAGCGTGTGCACCTCGATCAACGACGTCGTCTGCCACGGTATCCCCTGCGATGCGGATGTGCTGCACGAGGGCGACATCATCAACGTGGACTGCTCTACGATCCTAGACGGTTACTTTAGTGATTCGAGCCGTATGTTCTGCATCGGCGAGGTCTCGGCCGAGCGCCAGCGCCTGGTCGACGTCACCCGCGCCAGCGTGGAGGCGGGTCTGGCGGCCGTCAAGCCATGGCTACCGCTGTCCGTGATGGCCGAGGCCGTGCAAAAGACGGTCGAGGACGCCGGCTTTAGCGTGGTGCGCGAGTACGGCGGACACGGTATCGGTAAGGAGTTCCACGAGGACCCGTTTGTCGGCTTTACCACCGAGGCGCCCGATGTGGACACCATCATGGCTCCGGGCATGGTCTTTACCATCGAGCCCATGGTCAACGCCGGAGCGCCCGACATCAAGATCAGCAAGGGCGACGGTTGGTGCGTGCGCACCAAGGACGGCAGCGATTCGGCCCAGTGCGAGGTACAACTCGTGGTGACCGAGGACGGCTACGAGCTGCTCAGCTGGTAGCCCGGCGTTTTTATAGCGTTTTGCCTGATACAACCTGCCAAAATAAACCTGTCCCTTTTTTGGTAGGTCGAGCGGAAAGGACTGCTTGTGAACATCCTGGTTTTGCTGCCCGTCAACGACCGCCATCGCGCGATCCTCGAGTCGAGCGCTCCGGGCGAGGACTTTATCTACACGAGCGCCGACGCCATCACGCGCGAGCAGGTCGCCGATGCCGACGTGATCTTGGGCAACATTGACCCTGCCCTGCTTACCGCGTGCAAGCACCTCCAGCTGTTGCAATTGCAGACCGCCGGCTATGACGACTACCTTGCCGCCGGCACCGTACCAGCCGACGCCAAACTGTCTTGCTCGGTGGGCGCCTACGGTCAGGCCGTAAGCGAGCACATGTTTGCCATGGTTCTTTCTATGATGAAGCGCCTGCCCGGCTATCACGACTTGCAGCGCGAGCATCGCTGGGAGGATTTGGGGCCGGTTACCTCGCTCAAAAATGCCAATGTGCTGGTGCTGGGCGCGGGCGACATTGGCGGCCACTTTGCCACGCTCTGCCGCAACATGGGTGCGCACGTCCGCGGCATCAAGCGCCACCCGCTCGTCTACCCCATTGTGTTTGAGGACATGGACGGCATGGACGCTCTGCCCGAGCGTCTGGCCGAGGCCGACATCGTCGCATCCTTTATGCCCAGCACGCCCGAGACCCGCGGTCTGGCGAACGCCGAGTTCTTCGCCGCGATGAAGCCGGACGCCTTCTTTGCCAACGGTGGCCGCGGCGATCTTGTGGTTGCCGACGATTTGGTTGCCGCTCTGGAGTCGGGGCATCTCGCCGGCGCCGCGGTCGACGTCACCGACCCCGAACCGTTGCCTGAGACAAGTCCACTGTGGGATGCGCCCAACATGCTCATCACACCGCACGTCTCCGGTTGGTTCCATCTGGCCGCCACGCTCAACAACGTCGTCGACATCGCAGCGGAGAATCTGCGTCACCTGCAGGCAAGCGAGACCCTGCGCTGCTGGATCGAACATTAAGAATTACGCCGTTTTACAAACGGCGTAACTGCTCGGCGCTGCGCAGGCTCCGGGTGCGGCAATCTGACGTTCAACTGCACGGGCGCGACCAAAAGGTCAGCGCCTTTTCATTTCACGGCACCTTGGCTCAAACGGCGGGCTCTCGCTGACTTTTATTCGACCTGCGGGATCTGACTAGCGCAGGCTCTGCCTATGAAGTCCTAGCAGTTCCGTCTTGTCGTTGGCGTTGGCGTTGGCGTTGAAGCATTTGCCCAGATAAAACCTACCAAAATTGTCATCTCATCTTGGTCGATTTTAGAGTTCCACACTTTCGGCGCCGTTGATGGTTAGGTCGCGCTCGTAGAAGGCCGTGAGGGCGCGGATGGCGTACATCACGTCGCGCACGCCGCCGGTCTCGTAGCTCGAGTGCATGGCAAGCTGCGGCAGGCCCACGTCAACGGCATGCATGCTCGCCTGCATGTTCGACAGGTTGCCCAGGGTCGAACCGCCGGCCATATCGCTCTTGTTGGCGAAGGCCTGCGTGGGCACGTCGGCGTCATCGCAGATGGCCTGGAACACCGCGCGGCTAAAGGCATCGGTGCAGTAGTGCTGGTTGGCCGCCTCCTTGATGACGATGCCGCCGTTAAGCACGACCTGGTTGCGGGCATCGCACTTCTCAGCATGGTTGGGGTGCACGGCATGCGCGTTGTCGCAGCTCACAAGCATCGATGCGGCAAGGGCGCGATGGTACGACTCGTCGTCAAAGCCCAGCGATCCGTTGATGCGGCGCAGCGCGTCGGCCAAGAACGTCGACATGGCGCCCTGCTTGGTCTCGGAGCCAACCTCCTCGTTATCAAAGCAGCAGAAGACCGAGACGTCATGCGCATTCTCGGCACCCAAAAATGCCTGCAGCGAGGTGTAGGCACAGGCCAGGTCGTCGAGCTTGGGCGTCGAGATAAACTCGTCAGCCCAGCCCCAAATGCGCGCATCCTGACGATTGACCAGGAACAGGTCGCGACCCAGAATCTGCTCGGTCTCAACGTCCAGCTCGTCGGCGATCAGAGCGTCAAAGTCGCCCTGCTTAAGCTCGCCGGCGCTGATGAGCGGGCACAGGTCAACGGCTCGGTTGGGAGCAAAGCCCTCGTTAACGCCGCGGTTCATGTGGATAGCAAGGCTCGGGATAATAGCGACTTCGCGCTCGGTAGCGAGCAAACGGCTCTCAATACGGTCGCCCTCGCGCACCAGCACGCGGCCCGCGAGCGCCAGCGGGCGATCGAACCAGGTGTAGTCGATCATGCCGCCGTAGGCCTCGGTGTTCAGGCGCAGCGTCTCGCCCGCGCCGTCGAGTTCGGGCACGGCCTTGACCTTAAACGTCGGCGAATCGCTGTGCGACGCCGTGAGCTGAAAATGATAGTCACCGGCAACACCGTCCTCGCCCCACGTCGCGGCCAGGTCCTCGCCCACCTTAAAGGCAACAACGCTCGAGGTGTTGCGCTGCGTGTAATAACGCCCGCCCGGTTCGATGTCCCACGCCGCATTCTCGGGCAGGTAGGTAAAGCCCGCCTCGTCGAGCTCGGCCATAATGGTCGCCGCCGTATGGAACATGCTGGGGCATGCCTCGATAAAGTCGATAAGGTCGTTGGCGGCCTCGATATCATCGGCCGTCACATGCGCGCGCTCGGGCGTTTCCTGATCCGTCATGCTCTCCCCTTTCGCTGGGTTGATGATCCCCTCCAGCATACCCCGCCACGCCAGCGCCGCACTCTTCATTCCGTGCTTAATTCCGCGCCACTCACCAAGTTGAGCCATCATGCCCGCGCTCCTTTTGCGACAATTGCGCTAACAGGACGAGAGGAGTCGTCATGAAGCCACGTAACATTGCCATCACCTGCGGTGTCGCGGGAGTCGCCGTCGGCCTTGCCGCTGCCACCGGTATCGTTTATCACAAGCAAATCAAATCCGCCGCGTCGCTCAAACGCTTGACCGGCTACGCGGATGGCTATGACCTGTACGCAATCGACATCACCTACGACTACGATCTCGATCGCATCATCGCCGCTGGCGTGCGCGACGACCAGGCCTACATCGATGCCGTGGTGGCGCAGGTGCTGCCCGGTGTGCCGGCACATGTCCAGGCGCCCCAGTTTGCCTGCAGTGCTTTTGTCGCCGTAGATGCCGAAGGCCGCGTGCGCACCGGTCGCAATTACGACTTTAAGGACGACACCTCGGCGCTGCTGGTGCGCAATCACCCACGCGGCGGCTATGCTTCCATCGGGCTTGCCGCCCTTAACAACCTGGGCGATAACACTCCGCTTGACTCCGTCGCCGGACGCGCCGCGGCACTCATGGGCCCGTTTGCCCAGCTCGACGGTGTTAACGAATGCGGCGTGTCCATTGCCGTACTCACCCTGGATTCCAAGCCCTGTGACCAGGACACGCAACGGCCCGTCATCAACACCTCGCTCGCCATCCGTCTGGTGCTCGACCGTGCCGCCACCACGCAAGAAGCTGTCGACCTGCTTTTCGCCTACGACATGCACGCCATGGCAGGACGCGATTACCACTTCTTTGTCAACGACGCCGCCGGTGACGCGCGCGTAGTAGAATGGGACCCGCGCGATCCGGACCGCGCTTTCAAAGCGACTCCTGTACGCCAGGTTACGAACTTCTACGCCTGCTATGACGACGAAGTGCTGCCCAACCAAAAGAATGGCGAGCTGGGCCATGGTAAAGAGCGCGCCGCCGCAATCGCCGATGTTCTTGACGCCCATGTCGGTGCCCAGGACGAAACGATTGTCTGGGAAGCCCTGCGTGCCGCAGCGCAAGAACCCAATCCGGAAGACATCACCAGCAATACGCAATGGTCGGTCGTCTTTGACAATACCGAACCCGCCGCCGCTATTACGCTGCGCCGCCACTGGGGCGACGTCGACGCCTTCGCACTGTAAGGAGCCAGACCCGTCGGCCTTACGCTCGCCTGACGTTGTTTACATTTCCATACGCTTGAGCTAACACGTTTTACCCCCGTATCAACAGTGTGCGGGGGTAAACTTATGCGCATGTTATAACTTGCCCGGAAGGATTCATCATGCTTAGGATCGGTCTTCTTACCAGTGGCGGCGACTGCCAGGCACTCAACGCCACCATGCGCGGCATCGTCAAAACGCTTATGACCAATAGCGAAGAATCTATCGAGATCTATGGTTTTGAGGATGGCTACCAGGGCCTTATCTACAGCAGATTCCGTGTCATGACGCCCGCCGATTTTAGCGGCATCCTCACCCGCGGCGGCACCATCCTGGGTACGAGCCGCACACCGTTCAAGCGTCTGGATACCCCCGAGGCCGATGGTGTCGAGAAGGTGCCGGCGATGGTCCACACCTATCATAAGCTGCAGCTCGATTGCCTGTTTATGCTGGGCGGCAACGGCTCCACCAAGACTGCCAATCGCCTGCGCGAAGAGGGTCTCAACGTTATCGCCCTGCCCAAGACCATCGATAACGACACCTGGGGCACCGAGCTGACGTTTGGCTTTACGAGCGCCATCGACGTCGCCACCAAGTGCATCGACGACATCCACACCACCGCCTCGAGTCACGGCCGCGTGTTTGTCATCGAGATCATGGGCCACAAGGTTGGCTGGATCCCGCTGTATGCCGGCGTCGCGGGCGGTGCGGACGTCATCCTGATCCCCGAGATTCCCTACGACATGGATAACGTCATCAAGACCATCGAGCATCGCATGGAGACCGGCAGCCGCTTTACGATTGTAGCCGTCGCCGAGGGCGCTATCTCCAAGGAGGACGCGGCGCTGTCCAAGAAGGAGTACAAGAAGAAGCTCGCCGAGCGCACGAGCCCGTCGATTGTCTACGACATTGCCAAGGAGATCGAGGCCAAGACCGGTCGCGAGACCCGCGTCGCCATCCCCGGCCACACGCAGCGCGGCGGCCAGCCCGACGCCCAGGACCGCATCTTTGCGACCCAGTGCGGCGTCGAGGCAGCGCTCGGCTGTCTGCGCGGCGAGTTTGGCTACATGATTGCCCTGCGCGACGGCAAGATGTGCCACATGCCGCTCGAGGAGGTCGCCGGCAAGCTCAAGTATGTCGATCCCCAGAGCGACCTGGTGCGCGAGGCCAAGGCGTTGGGCATCAGCTTCGGCGACGAATAGCCTCGGCCGAAACTGCTCTCATCGGAGGCCCCAGGG
>OGOF01000963.1_pt1 | contig 19166 bp, 10 predicted proteins | sample 1552621 | NCBI WGS metagenome assembly OGOF01 (sample SAMEA2580156, study PRJEB22360) | human gut metagenome | biome: human gut; feature: human-associated habitat; material: faeces | place: Denmark | collected 2008/2010
CCCGCCGCAATCCCTAACGACCCGCAAGAGGATAAAACAGTCTCTTTAATCGTATCCCGCCCGGACTCCTCTACATTCTGGACAAACATTATCCATAGATTAGCGCAGGAACTGGCAACCCATAATATTAACCTTCTTTATACTTATGTGCCATCCTCCTATACACCTTCTTACTCCTTTCCCTCTGCCCTGACCAACGGAACTGTCTCTGGGGCAATTATTCTGAATGTATATGACACGAAAATGGTTGAATTAATTAATAACACTTTAAACATCCCTAAAGTGTTCCTTGATACGGTACCCGAAGTCGGCAACCGTGCTTTACATGGCGACCTGCTGCTGATCGAGGGCTATAATACCATGTATGAAATCACACAATCCATACTGGAAAGAGGCATTACGAACATAGGCTTTATTGGCGATATCCATTACGCGATCACGAACAAAGACCGGTATATTGGTTTCTGCCATTGCCTGAAAGATCATAATATTCCCTTAAATCCAGCCATCTGTCACACGGATCCCATTGGTATTTTCTCATATCATAATGATCTGTATGCCTTTTTGGATTCTATCCCGGAACTTCCACAGGCTTTCATTTGCGCAAGTGACTATATTGCCCATTTTCTTCACCTGTACCTGACAGAACATCCGGAGCGTATTCCAAACGGTATTATCCTCACCGGATTTGACGGAAGCAATGAATATACGAACATCAACGGACTTCTCACAACCGCTTACGTTCACACCAGCCTTCTGGGAAAAAGACTTTCTTTACAGATCATCTATCGAATGGATCATCCTGATGCGCCCTTCGAGCTGACATATATCAGCCCTGAAATTGTGTACCGGGATTCTATCGTAGACTGACCTTTCAAATTCTGTTCATCATCTTTCATAGCAATGTTATCAAAAGTTAACAGAGTTGTTTGTTATGTTTAAATAAATTAAGCAGATAGCTCAAAAATTTAAACTTATATTTGTGAACTATAGAGAAAAAGCACAAAATACAACATAAAAAGTTGACATTGATAACAAAAACGGATAACTTTATGATAACATATTATTAACAAATGATAAGGCGAGTTAAAAAATATGTTTAAGAAGTAACACTATGAAAAGACGGTGGGAGAAAAAAGAAAGGAAATGTTTTATGAAAAACAAAGTTTTAGGAAGAAGATGCATTGCCATTTCTCTGGCAGCAGCATTATCTGCAGGCTTAACAGCCTGTGGCAGCACAGGGGGTGACACACAAGCTGCCACGACGGAAACAACTCAAATAACAGAAACAGCTCAGACGGCGGAGAGAATTTATTCTCTTACGGAAGAGAATGAAAATCAGGAGCTTACGATGGCGCGTCAGCCGGAATCCTCTTACTGGTTTCCATCTGAACTTTTAAGCTGGGATGCAAAAACAGATGAAGATTTGCGTTTCAATGTAAGTACCGTCCCCCTTTCAGAGCGCGCCGCAAGAGAACATTTGCAGACAGTAAACTCAACTCAGAACAAAGAAACAAATATCATGGCAATTTCCATTATGAACAGCAGTACCAGTGGAAACCCGCCTCATGGTCTGAATAAAGTGAATGCAAATACTTTCACCTACTGGCAGTATGTGGATACGCTGGTTTACTGGGGTGGTTCTTCCGGAGAAGGTCTCATTGTACCGCCAAGCCCTGACGTTGTAGATGCAGCACATAAAAATGGCGTAAGAGTTCTTGGAACTGTTTTCATGCCTCAGACCGCACATGGCGGTAAAATGGAGTGGTTAGAAGACCTGCTTGTAAAAAATGAAGATGGCTCTTATCCGGTAGCAGACAAACTCATTGAAGTTGCGCAGACTTATGGTTTTGAGGGCTGGTTCATGAACCAGGAAACCGAAGGAACCGATGAAGAACCGCTGACTGCAGACCATGCGGCGCGCATGCAGCAATTTATCCAATATTTCAAAGAGCAGGCACCGGACCTGGATCTGGTCTACTATGATTCCATGACCGTGGACGGCAAAATGGATTGGCAGAATGCATTGACAGAAGAAAACCTGGCTTATCTTGTGTCTGAAGACGGAGACCCCGTCGCCGATGCAATGTTTTTAAATTTCTGGTGGACTTCAGACACCCTTGCCGATCAGGAACTTCTGAAGAAGTCTGCCGCGCTTGCTTCCGAAAACGGTATTAACCCTTATGATCTCTATGCGGGTGTAGATATCCAGAGCGAGGGCTATAATACGGAAATTAAATGGGATTTATTCGAAAATGAAGAAGGCGGGACCTATACTTCACTGGGACTTTACTGTCCAAGCTGGGCTTATACTTCTGCTGATACGATCCAGAATTTCTGGAAACAGGAAAATAAACTCTGGGTCAACTCCATGGGTGATCCATCCGCAGATGTCAAAAAACTCAGTAACACACAGTGGAAAGGCATTTCTTCTTATATAGTAGAGCGTACACCTTTGACATCTCTTCCGTTTGTAACAAATTTCTCTACAGGGAATGGTTACAGTTTCTTTAAGAACGGCAGCCAGATAAGCTTACTTGACTGGAACAACCGCAGCATCGCAGATATTATGCCAACCTACCGTTATATTATTGAAAACGGTAACGGCAATAAATTAAGTGCTGATCTGGATGTAGCAGATGCTTACTATGGTGGAACAAGCCTCATTTTAAGAGGCAATATGGCAAAGGATACCTCTTCCACAATTAAGTTATATGCTGCAGAACTTACCGCTGCAGACAATATGATCTATACGACTGCTGCAAAGGCAAAGGGAACAGAAATTACTTTAAATGCGGTACTTGAATTAGAAGATGGTTCTGTTGTGACATTAGAGGGTGACCAGAACGTCGGTGAGGAATGGACCGTTGTCTCTTATGATACTTCTTCTATCATAGGAAAGACGATCAAATCCATCTCTTATGAGATAACTTCTGCTGAAGATGTGAGCGGACTGCAGTTACGTTTCGGTAACATCACAATGATGGAGGCAGATTCCGAAGAAAATGCAGCCGTAAGCAATCTGGAAGTATTAGATTCCGAGTTTGATGAAGATGGAATGTATGCAGGTGTACGTCTTGCGTGGAGTTCAGATATAGCTGCTGATTATTATGAAGTTTACCGTGTGAATCAGGATAATTCCAGATCCCTGCTTGGCGTATCCAACACAACCAGTTTCTATATCAACACACTTCCCCGTACAGATGATACCAACAAGTCTGCCTTTGAGGTCGTTCCAGTCAATGCAGCCTTAGAAGAGGGAAACAGTGCACAGGTCGTTATGGATTGGCCAGACAACAGTCTGCCGAAAGCAGATTTTGCAGCAGATGTAACACTGGCTGCACCAGGTACGAAGATTACTTTTGAAAGTTTATGCTCTGCAAATACAGAAACCGTAAACTGGACATTTGCAGGAGCAGATATCGAAACAGCAGAAGGCGAGAGCGTATCGGTATCTTATCCAGAAGAGGGCATCTACAGTGTTAAGGTAACAGCGGTGAATAAGGCTGGAAGCATTGAGAAAGAAAAAGAAGGCTATATTGTTATCACCTCAGATGCAGCAGATGGTCTTGTACTTCTTTCCCAGGGAGCAGGAACCGAAGCAGACGCATATGTAAATGAAAACGAAGCGCCGGAGTTTGCGGTAGATGGCGATGTTTCGACGAAATGGTGTGCAACAGGAGCTGCACCTCATGAAATTACCCTTGATTTAGGCGAAGTGAATACCGTAAGTGCAGTTGACATTTTCCATGCAGAAGCAGGTGGCGAGAGTGCAGACATGAACACGAAATCTTATACCATTCTTGTCAGCCAGGATGGAAATAGTTTTGAAGAAGTATACAGCGTGACAAAAAATACAAATGGCACGACGCACAATGCATTTACACCAAAAGACGCACGGTATGTGAAACTCGTAGTAAATAAACCTACACAGGGAAGCGACAGTGCTGCGCGTATTTATGAGATTGAAGTTTATGGAATAAAATAATTTAAACTCTGTAAACACAAAAGGACTGGCATTGCTGAATTTTTATCAGCTTACTGCCAGTCCTTTTTTGTGCGTCATCTCTGTTTATGCTCTCCATCCGATCGTCCGGATCTCATGTTTTCCTAATACGATTTCATTCTCTTCTTTCTGTAGCTGGTCTTTTTCCAACAGATCATAGGTATAAACTTCAGGCTGTGAGACAGAAACCGTCGTCTCTTCATCCGAAAGATTGCAGAAGCGCAAAATCACATCCCCGGTCAGCATACTGTGTTTTAATGCTGTCGGAACTGCCTGTAAATGTTTCATTTCTACAAACCGGTAAGTCTGTGGCAGGGTTCCCGCCTGTCTTTCCATTCCCGCGGTCTGCCAGTCTGTCTGGAACTGGTATGCCTCCTCGTAGGAATGATAAAGTTCCTCCCCTGCGCCATGCGGGATGATCTCATATTCCGTGGTCTTTTCGCCCAGGCACTGTGCTTCCGGTGTTAAAAATACACCCCAGTCTCCCAGCTCGCGCACACCACGGTGAAGTGTTACTGCGATCGTATTTTTTCCGTCACGCAAAATCTCATACTCTGCAAGACCTTTATTGGCGATGGTGAGTCCATATGCATCCTCATGCACATTGACAAAGCACTGCTGATGCTGGGCATTGCAAGGATTTTCCCACGTATCTGCCGGTACGTTCGGGCGCTTTGCCACCTCAAATACAGAATCTGCGTAATGGAAATCTGTATGTAATCCCGTCTCAAAAAGGACGCGCAGACGGTGGTCTTTGATCTGGTTATTGAAAGTGGTCTTTACTTTCAGTGCTTTTCCGTGCTTCTCTAAGGTATACTCTGTCACGATCTCAAATGGAACCAGATGACTGCCGCGGGATGCCTTGCGGTGTTTAAACTCTACAAGATCCTCGATCTCTCCTGCCAGCGTCTCATCGGCTGCATCCGGGAGCATCATCGTATGTTTCACACTGACCACGGCGCGGCATGCGTTATCTTCTGCCACTGTGATCTCTGCTTTCGTCCCTTTTGTCGTCACCGGTACGTCATTTACCGGGGCAAAGAAAATATATTCGTTTCCGATATCCCCGCAGTCCTCAAAGATACCAAGTCCCCTGTATACATGGTCTGTCTTTTTATCGGTCAGTTCCACAGAACCGTCCGGTTCAAAGTGTGCCTTTAAAAACTCATTTTCCAGTGTATTTTCTGCTGTGATCAATGACTCCACAGTATTGATACATTCTGCACTTGCATGTTCTGCACTCTGATGTCCCGCTGCCTCTGCCAGCACATAAGTGTCCCATCCAAATGCCGGCACATCGGCTGCTTCCATGGTGATCTTTACGCGTTTTGCAATATATGGCTGGCGGAATTTATCTTTTGGCAGGTCATAATTAAAATGATTTGCAATTTCAGTGACAACCGCCGGGATCTCTCTCCCGTCTTTGTCAAGTACGCGGTATTCCGGGAGTTTCTTTTCATGCATGCGTGCTATCACTTCGGCTAACGGTGCCTCACTGAAATACATGCGATCGGTTTCTAACTCCATCTCCACAACACCTGTGCGGTCCCAGCCGGTCGTATTGACCACGACAAATGGAATGTTTCCTTCCTTCACTGCACTGGTATTGATCTTTCCTTTCAGATAGTCCATACACATGGAAATAATGTGCAGTGCCACCTGTTCTGTCTTTTCAAAACGGGTTATCATCTCACGATGTACATCATCCACGCTGCATCCGCAGATACTGTCGTGCGGATGATTCTGCATCAGAAGTTTCCATCCATAAGTAAACAGATCCTGCGGATATTCCATCCCCTCTTTTGCCGCAATCGCAGCGAGCGGTTCTGCCACTTTCTCAAACAGCATCTCACAGCGGACATTCCACTGTTTGATATAAATGCGGGAGGATGCTGTGTTCGCTAACGTATACCATCCATCCGTCTTCTGGCTGCGCAGTTCGCCCGTGATCATGTTCAGATCGTCCGGCAGTTCCTTTTTTATCTGCTCCACATAACCGGTGAAATCAGAATGTACGAAATCCACATCCGGGTACAGCGCATTTGCCGTGCGGATGGCAGCTGACAGATCCGTCTGTACCGGCTGATGATCACAGCCATTCATGAATAAAAGCTGGTCCGTACCGGCATAACGCACAGCATCTGCAAGTTTTTTATCCCAGTACACTTTTGACTTTTCTTCTTCCACCGGCACTTCTGCGCCGTTGTTGTACCAGTTTGCAAATAAAATGCCAAGCACCGCAGAACCGTCTGCTGACTGCCAGTTCATCTCAGAATAGGCAGACTCATAGGCGTCGGCCGTCTGATTATTAAATCCGGTCGGTTTTACACCTCTTCCGAATACTGCCGTGTCAATGCCCGCCTTCTTTAAAAGCTGCGGTGCCTGCCCCACATTTCCAAAGGAATCCGGAAAGTATCCTGTTTTTGTCCACTTTCCGCCAAATTCCTGTGCAAGTTTATAACCCATCTGTAAGTTTCTGACATTCGACTCACTGCTTGTCAGAAATTCATCCTGCAATACATACCATGGACCAATTGCAATCCTGCCATCCCCGATCAATTTCTGCAGACGTGCACGGTTTTCGGGGCGTACCTGAAGATAATCTTCCAGCATGATGGTCTGTCCATCCAGATGAAAATATTTATATTCTTGATCTTTCTCCATAGTATCGATCAGTGTATCCATCATTTCAATATAAAGCATATGATGTTTTTCATATGGAAGATACCATTCTCTGTCCCAGTGTGTATGAGAAATAATATGCGCCTTTTTCATAGTGCTCTCCATTCCTGCCCATTTAGGACATTATAAAAATCTCTGCTTCTGCCTGTTTCCATTGATATCCCATATTTATGCACAGGCACAGATATCTTTTTAAATCAAAGGGTTACTTTCTGTCCGCAATAGTCCAGTACCAGTTCACAAAATACGGAATTTGCCCATGAAAACCACGGACGTGTAAATTCTTCCGGGTGATCCACATGAAATGACTCATGTACCAGATTGGTCTCCGCATCACAGTCTGCGATCATCTCAAGCATTTTTAATTTTTCCTCCTTGGAATCAGAGGTAAGTCCCTGCATTGCCAGTGCCATTGGCCAGATGAAACGCGTGTATGTGTGTGGGCTTCCGATTCCCTCCGCGCACTCTCCGCTGAAATAATATGGGTTCTGGTCACTTAAGATCACTTTTCTGGTGTTCTGGTATCTCTCATTTTTATTGTCGCAATAGCCATAGTATGGCATCGCAAGAAGGCTTGGCAGATTTGCATCATCCATTACAAGATACTGGCCGAAACCATCTACCTCATATGCGTAGTATTCCGTTTTCTGTGCCGGAAGGATAGCAAGTGTCTCGATCGCACTTCTCACTTCCTTTGAAAAAGCATCTGCCTCTTCTGCCAGTTTCTCATCATGGTAGATTTCACGGGCAATCTCTGCTATATTTCCAAGGATGACGGAAGCTAACATATTTGACGGGATCAGATATCCATATACACAGGCATCATCACTCGGACGGAACCCCGACCAGATCAGTCCGACGTTGCTTTTTACCAGAGCACCTTTTCCGTCCCTTGAGAGAGTATCGGTAAAACTGCAGTTTTCTCTTTCAAATGTATATGGGGAAGCATTTTCATGATCCTGTTCCGTTCGGAATACGCGGATCACGGCTTTTGCGGCTTCTAACCATTCTCCGGTAAACTGCTCCGTACATCCTGTATTCTTCCAGAGCAGATAGGAAAGCTGTACCGGATAGCATAAGGAATCGATCTCATATTTCCGTTCCCACAGCTCCGGTTTCATATCCGTCTTGTCATGATCCCAGCACTGTCCGTCGCCATTTTCATTAAATGCATTGGCATATGGATCTAAAAGAATGCACTGCATTTGTTTTTTGATCAGCCCGCATACCAGTTCCACAAGTTCCGGTTCTTCCTTTGCAAACAATAAAAACGGGCGGAGCTGACATGCCGAATCACGCAGCCACATAGCAGGAATATCCCCCGTGATCACAAATACTGTATCATTTTCTTTTATTTTAATCGTTGTCTGAAGCGTATTCGAAATGCACTTTTCAAACATGACCGCGATCTTGCTGTCTGCACCAAATTTTTCTTTTACAAGAGCAACCGTACGCTCGATCGCTGCATAATTCTCTTTTATTTTCATCTTAATCTCCCTTCTTGTACTGTCTTTTTCACACGAATCTCCTGCTTTATAGAATCCCCGATATCTGATAGGGAATTATAATATCCTCGTTCTGTTTCTTTCCGGTTGTAATTTCCTCCAAAAGTGTGACTGCCTGCTGTCCCATCGCAAATTCATTCTGCCGCACATGGATAAAATCATCCTGCTCATAGATCTCATCAATGCCATCAAATACAGCAATCTTTTTTGAAATCCCATGCTCTTTTAAATATTTCGAAAAAAGCACCCCGATCCGGTATTCAGCGGCAATATATGCCGTACATTCCCTGTTTTTTTCCAGGATCTCTGCAATCTGCGCATAATCAAATTCCCGACATTCTTTTTCAATATCCTCTGGAATGTGGTTATATTTTTCAAGTTTTGCAAATGTCCCATTGGCATCTTCATATTTGAGCATACAATGAGCAAATCCTTCGTAGCGCTCATGGATCGTTGTCGTCGTAACGGACGCATGCGTCAGAAAACAGATTTTTTTATGCCCCATTGCGATAAGTATTTTGGTAACTTCGTTCGCCGCTTCATAATTATCTGTTCTGACACACGGGATTGAAATGCCCTGCATCCTCCGGTCCATAAGCACCAGCGGATACCCGTTCAGTGCCAGTTCTAACACCTTACTGTTATAATTATCCCCCTGTGCGCAAAGAAGCAGAATACCTTTTACTCCCGCACGGATTGCTGCGTCGATCGCCTGTTTTTCCTTTTCGATACTTCCATAAGTACACTTAAACAAAAGATCTGACTGTCTCCTGTCACATTCGCTCTCAATCCCCTGCAAAAGCCGTGTGCCAAAATCGCTTCCAAACCCATCGAATATTACACCGATCCGCTGATTGGCAGTCCCCCGGCTCTCCTTTTTCATCTCCACAGCAGCAGCCGGACTGCACACAAAAGAACCTCTTCCCGGCTCTCTGCTGATCTTTTTTTCCTTTGCCAGCATATCCATCGCCTTTTTCGCTGTAATACGGCTTACCCCATAAAGCTCTGCTGACTCTTTCTCCGATGGCAGCCGGTCTCCCGGCTGGTAATCTCCATTCTGTATTTTTGCAAGCAGATCCGCATAGATCCGCTCATACATAATTGTTTTTCCCATTGCCGCCTCCGTTAATCTTTCTGTGACACTGCGCATTGCAATTTTACACTACCAGATTTGCTGCTCCAATGATCCCAGCATCATTTCCAAGTGCAGAGGTCACGATGTCGGCAATATATCCATGACTGCCACCGAAACACATATCTTTCACCAGATCCTTAAGCGGTGCGGTCAGATTTTCTTTCTGCGCAGCAACTCCTCCGCCAAGGATCACCTTTTCCGGCCGGAACGTATTGATCACATTTGCAATTCCGCATGCGAGGTAACCCTCATATTCTTTTATAACTTCCATGCCAGCTTCATCTCCGGCTTTTGCGGCGTCAAACGGAATCTTACCATTCATCTGTTCCAGGTCATTTTTACACATCTCATTCATGACAGATTCCGGGTGCTCTGCTGCCTTTTCCCGTGCGATCCGAAGAAGTGCAGACGCAGAGGCATATGCTTCCAGGCAGCCTTTTCTTCCACAGGTACAGCGAACGCCATCATGGTGTATAGACAAATGTCCTAACTCACAGCCTCCCGGCATCCCACCGCGAAAAATCTTTTTATCCAGGATCACTCCACTGCCCACACCCGTTCCAAGTGTCAGAAGAACTGCATTTTCTGCACCTTCTGCCGCACCGGCATATACTTCTCCCAGTGCCGCAGCGTCCGCATCATTGGCAATTTCAATTCCCACATCCAGATGTTTTTTCAGTTCTTCTACGATTGGTACATTTTCCCAGCCAAAATTATTAGAATACAGGATTACTCCCCGCTTTGCGTCGATCGTTCCCGGACTTCCAATTCCGATCCCCTCACACTGTTCCAATGTCATGCCTGCATTTTCAAGCATCTGTTGTACGGCATCTGCCATGCGTTCCACCAGCATCTGATACGGCACCGTCAGATCGGTTGGAATTGTGATTCTCCCAATAATCTCATTTTCCTCATTTACCAGCCCCATTTTGATGGACATACCGCCCATATCGATCCCCAGTTTCATTTTTTCCTCCTTTTTATATGTCATTTATATATCATTTACATATTATTTATATTTATTAATATATCATATCCAAATCGAATATATCATTTTGTTGTGTATTTGTAAAGACAAGACTTACACGCAACGGAAAATTACTGCTCACCATGTTCCCAACGAAAAAAAACATCTGCTTTCTCCGTTTGATGCGGAAAAATCAGATGCACTTCTGTCAGAAGCAGGTACTATTTCCCTGCCTCTTCCAATATCTGTTTCTGTACTTTTTTGCTGAAACCGTGCAGTACGGTATCATACGCAAAATCTATCATATTATAAAGTTCCTTCTCCGGGAAATCATCCAGATAGATCGTATTCCAGTAAGGTTTCTGAACCTTCGAACAATGATATCCTTCCATGATCTTATCCGGGTAGACCATCCGGTAAAACTGTGCTGTATCCGCTGTACATTTCATTTGCTTATGATTCCTGCAGCAGCCAATCTCAAAGGCCGATCTCGTTACCTTAAAAACAATTAATAACGAGAGCGGCCGCATATTTTAGTGTATTTGTAAACCCTTTTATAAAAAAAATGATATGACTATATTTTACGTTTCTTGCACAGTTGTTTATTTTCGTACATATAAACATCCGCCTTATCCAATAACATCTGCATGGTATACGCACCATCTTCGTCCGGGAATGCCCAGCCGCATGCATAGTCGATCTGTATTTGATTTTCATTACTATTTAATCTGTCTTTCTCTCTGTATAAACTTTTTAACAGTTCCTCAACTTCTGTTTTGCTTGTGTGATAAATAACTGCCATAAACTCATCTCCGCCATATCTTCCAACAAAATTTTTTTCCGGTATCACACTGCGTAAAAGCTGGGCGAAATCCATGATCAAACGGTCTCCTGCCGAATGTCCCATTGTATCATTCACAATCTTCAGATTATTTAGATCAAACATCATGCAGGCTGTAGACTCTTTCACTTTCTCTGGGGTATTAAGAAGCAGCTCGCAGGCATCTTTATTAGGTAATCCGGTATGGGCATCCGTATATGCCTTCTGTTCTAACAGTTTATTATTCATTGCCATTTTCATTGCTGTCAGCGTCTGCATAATGATCAAAATCACCAGACAAAACATATCAAGTGCGGACAGAAACTCTATCGTGCGGATCTTTATAGCAATCTTTTCTGAATAATTTTCTGCAGCTCCCCTGGAGCTATTGATCGCTCCAAAGTCATCAATTCCTACATGCATAAAAAATCCCTTGGTAATGGATTCTTTTTGTGCACGCAGGTAAGCAAGGAATTCCGGTCCGCCAAGCAGTCCTGTGACATTATCGGCTCTTCTCCTGTTGCCGGTCTCATTCAGACACCCGACCAGATACTCTGCCTTTCCCTGCTGATCAATGATCACGATACCACGGCTGTTAATCCAGACCGGCATACCTTCTTTATCAAGCCACCTGTAATGAAGATTATGTATATTTTCTCTTCCTTCGCATATATCCGCAAGATGCTTTGCAAGCATCCTGCGGTCTTCCTCATATACTACCTTCATAACTTCATTTGCAGCATCTGTCAGAACATTTTTCGACATATTAAACCGTTCCACAGCTGACTGTGAAATCTCAAAGGTATTATTCTGCAGATCAAATATATACAGGTAATCATCCATACATTCTGTAATGATCTCAAATAAGATTTCTGCTGTCTGCTCTCCAAACACTTTAAATATATCATTAATCACAACAAGAACCTTCCTTCCGACAGCTTCACTCTATTCCTGCCATTTTTCTAGAATAGCTTAAAGATATTCACGCGGTCATGCATCTTGGCTGCTCCCTCTGCCAGATTAATACTGATTGCAGTATTCTCTTCTGAGGATGCTGCATTGCCCTGTACCACACCGGACAGCTGTTCAATTCCCTGACCGATCTGCTCCAAGGACTCTGCCTGGGAGTTGGCTTTCTCCATGGTGTTCTCTGCAAGCTCTGCAAAGGACTCCATATCTGCAATGATCTGATTGAATGCGTCTGCTGTTGTTCTTGTAATCGTATTGCCCTTTTCGATTTCCACTAAGGTCTTATCGATCAGATCTCTTGTATTTACAGCAGATTTTGCACTGTCTGCTGCCAGCTTGCCGATCTGATCTGCCACTACTGCAAATCCTCTTCCTGCTTCTCCTGCTCTGGCAGCTTCAATGGAAGCATTCAGGGATAACAGGTTGGTCTGGGATGCAATATCCTCGATATCTGTGATAATATTACCGATCTCCTTGGAGATTTCTGTAATGTGCTCCATTTCCATCAGCAGATCGTTCATTTTTTCTTTTTCTTCGTTCGCTTTATTTGCAGAGGCTTTTACACGTGCCGATGCGTTCTGTGTTACCTTCGCTGTATCTGCCGCCAGATCCACGACCGTATCAATGGTGGCATTCAATTCCTCGATGACTCCTGCCTGCTCTGTTGCACCGTCCGCCAGGGATTTTGATGCTTTTTCCACCTCGGATGAATTCGATGATACCTGTTCTGCCAGATTGCTGATCTCGGTCAGGGTACTGTTAAACCGTTTCAGAATATACAGCAGTGATGTCTTCAATTCCGAGAAATCGCCTAGGAAATCTGTAATATCATCACCATTTCTGGTCAGGTCACCCTGCGCGATTGCCTTTACCTCCACAGAGATCTCGCTGACATAATCTGCCAGAATACCCATGGCTTCTTTCAGATTCCTGATGGTATCGCCAAGCTCATCCTCAGACTCATAGGTAAGCATTTCTACATTAGACAGTTCGCCCTTACGCAGGCTGGCAACTGCTGCATCTATCTGTTCTACCGGCTCGGTAATGGAATTGGTAATGATCCTTCCGATCAGTGTCGTCACTACAGCAATCGCAAGACCCGCTGCCACGATCACGACAAATATGATGATGGTGCATACATTGGCCATGGTCTTTGCCCGGTCTAATTCTACCTGGAACTCGTCACGTAATATAGTTAATTTCTCAGCAAAAGCCTTATATTCTTCATACCCCTCTCCGATCATCAGCCTTGCTGCTTCCTGCTGTTTATTCTCACGGCTCAACTTCAGGATTTCATCTGAAGCAGCCCTGTATTTTTCCCATGCAGCGTTTGCTACTTCGTAATCGTCCTGTCCTTTTTTAGCATCACTGTCTGCAGTGATAATCGCATTCAGCTTCGCACCGGTATCCTGGATCTGACTCTCCAGCTTCTGGATTTCTTCTTCGCAGGAGTTCATGACTGCGTCATCTGATTCTACCAGATGCTGATACTGTTTGATTCTGTATTTCGCAGTCATTGTCTCTAAATCCTGCAGATATTCCAATGACGGAGACCAGACCTCCGTGATCTTCTCTATATTTGAACGGATCACTAATGTCGAGATCAGTGCCACCAACACTAAAAATAATGTCATAACAAGCACTGTCATTTGATATACTTTTAATTTTCCTGCAACCTTTAAGTTAGCTATACGCTTTTTGATCTTTTCCATGATAGTTTTCCCTTCCTTTGTAAATTATTGACTCAAACTTCGCACATTAAAATGTGCCTTTGCACCTTGAAAATTCAATAATAACTGGCATAAAAATAACATGAAACCAATGGTTTTGGTATAATTGAGTCGCCAAAAAACAATTACAAACCGGAGGCTCATGCTATGAATAAAAGTATAACACAAGCGACTCAAAATGATAAGCAGATTTCTAAATCTATCAAACGATTTTTCTTGGGGAGCTCTTTTTATACTTTTCTGACGAAATGTCTGATATCACATGGATACAGGCTTTTCAAATGCTGCTTCAAATGTTCCGGACAATGCTTTCAGATAACACTGAACTTTCAGACGAAAAAATCAATGAATTGGCGAATGCATTTATGAATGCACTTCCTACTATGATGAAAATACGACTGCAGGCTGCATAAAGGCTGAACATTGACAACTGAATAACTGCCAGATATTGAATTTTCAAGGTGCATAGCTAAAATTTAGAGACTATGAAGAAAAGTCTGTAAATAATAATCTTCTATGATAATGATTGAGCTGGAAGCGCTAAATTGGAGTTTCCAGCTCTTGCTATATATACGCCATGATTTCGGGCATGTCAAGAGCAGACGTCAAACGTCCTTCTCATCATGCATATAGATTCTGTTATTCTGGGAGTCGTCCCTCATACATAATGCTGAGTTCGCCGTAGACCTGTCCCCAGTTCCGAATGCTCATAGTCCATTTTTTAGTGGCTTCGAAAGTTGCCAGATACAGGGCTTTCAGGAGCGCTGTATCACTTGGAAATACGCTTCTCTGACGGTTGAGCTTACGGTAGGTAGAATTCAGACTTTCGATACCATTTGTCGTGTAAATAACCTTTCTGACATCCGGTGAGAACTTGAAAATCGGCGTTATTGCATCCCAGTTATCATACCAGCGTTTCATAGAATTCGGGTATTTTGCGGTCCATTTTTCAGTAACACGATCCAGAGCCAGTCTAGCCTTTTCTTCAGCTCATTCAGGACGGACAGCCAGTATTTTGAACTTTCATTATCACCGACAGTGATTGAAAGAACCTCTTTTTTCCCTTCTGTGTTGATGCCAAGAATGACGTAGGCAGCCAGTTTTCTGATTACTCCATTATCTCGTACGGAATAATGGATGGCATGATTTATATTTTACCATAGAAGGCCTTGCTGTTATTAGCTATTTACAGACAAAGTTTCACACACAGCAAGGACATACTCCGATTTCTTCCAGTACCGGATGCATGAGCACTTCTGCATCTTCAATGATCTTATAAGTTCTGACCAGTTCCGTGATCATCTCTTCGATTTCGTTCATAAACTCTGCATCCCGGAATGCTCCCTTCTCCACATCCAGAAGTTTCTGCTCCCATTCAGCTGTCATGGATGGGGACTTGATCTGCTCCGGCATGACCGTGATCAGTGCAACTCCCTTATGTGTCGGAAGAAGGTATTTTGTCTTTTTGTTTCCTTTACGTTCCACAAATCCGATACGGACCAGCTTCTCAATCGTCGCTGCCCTGGTTGCGGAGGTTCCGATTCCTTTCCTCTCCACTTCATCCGGCATCTCATCCGCTCCGGCTCTCTCCATTGCAGACAGTAAACTGTCCTCTGTAAAATGTTTCTTGGGTGTGGTCTTTCCTTCTTCCATCTTAGGATTCTGTAATGGATAAGACCTTCCATTGGTCAGAGTTGCAATGCAGGCCAGCATATCAGCATTCTCACTTTTTTCTTTCTTATCATCTTCAGAATCTGTGCTTTCTGCGCTGCTTCCTATGATCCATTCCTGAATCTCTCTCCATCCCTTTTCCCTGATGTTCTTTGCCTTTGCCCTGAATACTGTATCTGCACAGGTAAATTCCACATCCACTTCATTTCTCACTGCCGGATCTCCCAGAGCAGATAACAGTCTGGCTGTAATCAGGCTCAACACCTTCTGTTCCCCAGATTGCAGTTCTCCAAACTCTGTATCTGCCACATTGACCGTAGGAATGATTGCATGGTGATCACTGACCTTGCTGTTGTTGATTACCTCTTTCGGATGAATCACCATTTTTCTCGTATATCCAAATTTTGCAGCCATCTTTCCTGCCAGATCAGGAATCATGCTTTCCATATCTTCTGTGAGAAAACGGCTGTCTGTTCTCGGATAGGTTACCAGTTTCTTTTCATAAAGACTCTGTGTATAATCAAGTGTCTGCTGTGCCGTGAATCCCAGAAAACGGTTGGCATCCCTCTGCAACGCTGTAAGGCTGTAGAGCTGTGGTGCCTTCTCCTGCTTATCTGCCGGATCAATCTTTGTCACCTGTGCGGTCTTCTGTTCTTTCAACACATTCAGGATATTCTCTGCATCCTGTTTCTTCTCGAAACGATCTGATAATGCCGTAATGCCTCCGCAGCTGATGGACAGTCTGTAAATTGGTTCCGGCTTAAATCCATCAATCTCTGCCTCCCTCTGTACGATCATGGCAAGCGTCGGTGTCATGACTCTTCCAACATTCAGTGTCTGTCCATACAAAGTTGAAAATAACCTGGTTGCATTCATTCCAACAATCCAGTCCGCTCGCTCCCTGCATAGTGCCGCCCGGTAGAGATCATCATATTCCCTGCCATTTTTCAGATGAGAAAAGCCATCCGAAATCGCCTGGTCTTCCATTGAAGAAATCCATAAGCGCTCGAATGGCTTTTTGCATTTTGCCTGATCATATACAAGCCGGAAGATCAGCTCTCCCTCTCGTCCGGCATCAGTGGCTTCCACTAATCCGGTTACATCCTCTCTTTCTATCAGTTTTTTCAGAATTCCGAACTGCTTTCGGGTTGCTTCTGCAATCTGGTAATTCCATTCTGAAGGCAGGATTGGAAGATCCTCATATCTCCACTTTTCATATTTCTCATAATAGGACTCCGGAGGGGCAAGCTCCACCAGATGCCCCACACACCAGCTGACAATATAACCATTGCCCTCCAGGTATCCGTCCTCTCTCTTATCTGCACCGATTACCTTTGCGATGGACTGCGCCACCGAGGGTTTCTCAGCAATTACTAATTTATATGACATTTCGTTCCTCCTTATGTTATATCTTCCCATATGGATTTACGAACTCTGATAAGGGAACACAACAGCATTGACATTTATACAATATCCATTCTTATTTCATCAATAATACTTTTATCTCTTAACTTGTGAATTTCTGTTCGTGTGATAAAAAACACAATTCCTATCAAAACAAATATACCCCCAAATAATGCCGCCCACGGAATATGATACAATACCGGGAAAGCCTTCCGAATGGATAAATTAATTAAAAATGGAATTGCAATTCCAAGTATAACTCCCGGAACAAGTGCATTTAGAACGCAAAAAATACTTTCACTATATAACATCCTGCAAAGTGATTTATTTGTCATTCCAACACTCTTTAACACAGCAAACTCACGGCTTCTGATTCTGATATTTGTCGTCAGCGTACTGATTACACTTGTAAATCCCATGAGAATGAGCAGGATAACAAAGCCATACATCACAATTTCAGCAAGAACTATAGCTATATTGAGCATTTTAATCATAGCATCTGTTCGGGCAATTCTCACGGTATATCCCTGCTCTACATAAGAATCCTCTGCCACAATCGGAAAATATTCATCCATGACACTTCTGGCATATTCTGTATAATCATCTTCATCTGATGGCATACTAAACCAGTCAAAACTCCTCGCATCGGCATCAGGTACGACAATTCTGACCGGATATGGTGTCATTTCCAAAAAACCATATTCCTTTAAATCGGACTGTTCTAAAATACCTCCGATTGTAAGTGTGTTCTTCTCATTGGCTGCGTTTATCAGGGAAATCTGTGTCACATCATCTTTAAAAGGTTTTATCGACACATACTCTCCATTGTCATTATATTGGTAAGTGTTCAGCAGAAGGATACTTCCATATTCTGCGCCTGCCCTGTCACACAGTTTTTTATAGAGTTCATCGTCAACGGACACGATTTCTGTCCTTGTTTCCCTATTATCATCAGAAAATTTCGGAACCTGCAGCATATCCTCTGTTAATGTATTTTTATCTAATAGCGCTTTGTAGGTAAAAGTATCTGCTCCAACACCATATACGTCTATCCCGTACTTTTCCAGCTTTTGTGTGATTTCATTATATTGGTCTGATGTAACAGGCCGGCTGATTTTTCTCTCTTCTTTCCCTGTTTTCGCATTTACCTCGATATCGTAATTGGAAGAATAATCCACCATCATTTCTTTTGATTTTGGTGTCATCCATTCTTGGAATTCCTTTGCCTGACCGGATAATCCTCCGGTTAACAGAAAAAGTAAAATCCCAAGTGACAATGCACGTATCGTTGCCTTATAGCCGTATTTGTTTCTTTTCATATTTTTATAGGCAATTGCAGACTCACATCCAAATATTTTTTGGATAAAGCTGTCTTTTACCTGGATCTCTTTCAAAACTGTACCTGCTCCAATCCCTTTTACACACTGGATAGCAGTAAATTTACCAACCTTTTTAGCTGGTCTGTATGCAGAGAATAATACAATGCAAAACGAAAATACACCTGCAAACAAATATGTCCACACAGATATATGAAAGGGCAGGGAAAAGGTAAAAGGTCTCATAATAATTTTTTTTGCAGCATCATTGATATCGGAAATAAAATGTCCTGTAAATTTCACACTAATATAACCAAGTATAGTTCCTGCAATGAGTCCAAGCGGGATGGCTGTCAGACTAAGCCATAAACTCTCATAGATAACACTTGCCCTTATCTGTCTGCCTGTTGCACCAACACATTTTAAAATACCAAACTCCTGAATCCGCCTATTGGCACTAGCAGAAAATATATTGGATATTACAGTAATTGACATTGCTGCAATAAGAAGACCTAAAAGCAGTGCCGGTATTGCAAGCATGAGAGAGTATGCTCCTCCATATTCTCCATAATCCGAACCAAGGAAATCCGTAAGCATCTTATTTGCGCTTGTCACAAAGCACATTACAGTTGTAATAAGTGATGTTGCAAGTGCGATTGCAAAAATTCCTGCAATCGTTCTTTTTTTATTCACTTTCATCTGGCTTAAGGCGAGTTGTGCTGTTATTTTCATTACTTCATCACCTCGTCTTTTATGATTTTTCCATCTCCGATCGTGATGATTCGGTTCGCTTGCAGTGCTATCTTTTCGTCATGTGTGACAAGAAGAATCGTCTGCTTATATTTCTGATTGGTGAACTTCAAAATATCCAGAATCTCTCTGCTTGTTTTACTATCAAGATTTCCCGTCGGCTCATCTGCAAGAATAAATGCCGGCTCGTTTATAAGTGCCCTTCCTATGG
>OGOF01000968.1_pt1 | contig 19071 bp, 19 predicted proteins | sample 1552621 | NCBI WGS metagenome assembly OGOF01 (sample SAMEA2580156, study PRJEB22360) | human gut metagenome | biome: human gut; feature: human-associated habitat; material: faeces | place: Denmark | collected 2008/2010
TTGCTACACAAAAATTATTTGTGCTGACTGCGGCTCTTTTGCATGACACGCTGTTCTTGGATTTTGTGTATGAAGATAGATAGGAGGAGAACACATAATAAACCTAAGGAATTGAGCAGCATTGTGAATGCAGCATTCGGGCTGCGTTGAACTACACCAAAAATTTCGCGATTTCGTGGGTTTACCTATGGGTTTACTGAGAGAGGGAAGCCCGAAAACCTGCATGAATACTGGACTTTTCGGATCAAGGTCAGGTGAGTACGGCCTCAAAGCCGCTCGTCGCGCACCTCGGTTCAGCAAGCGATAATCTACAGCTTAAAAATGCTAAAAAAGCACAGAAATACGCCATTTCTGGGTTTTTCTATGCCTAGAATCACCTGATTCCGATGGTGAAATTTGAGGAAATTTGACTTCAAATTAGCCCATTTTGATGGTTTTACCATGGGTTTACGGCCTATTTTTGAGCCTAATGGGTGGGAAAATGGGTTTACAGAAGGCCATTTTGGAGGGGAAATTAGCCCCATATCCTTGACAGATTTTCGGCAAAAATCCGGCTGAAACGGAATGAAAAACAGTGTCAGGTTCGTTTGGCGAGTTCTGACGAATTCTGCAAAAATTTAATATCAGGTATCCTGTTACATAGAGCCTTGGCTCATTCTTTGAAAACGAGAATGGGTCGAGGCTCTATTTTTTTCGCCCGAAATCCGGCGAGACAAATTTGAGCAGGAGGTAACAGGTATGACGGATTTCAATCAGAAGACCCATGACACCGATGTGGGCAGTCATGGCGGACAGTCAAGGCAGATGATGGAGGTGTTTGAGAACCAGGAGTTTGGTTCGATCCGCGTGTTGCAAGAGGCGGGCAAGACCTTCTTCTGTGCAAGCGATGTGGCGAAAGCGTTGGGGTATGTGAATCCCTACGCCGCAGTGAAACGCCATTGCAGAGGCCCCCTAACGAAACGCGAGGGGGTCGTTCAGAAGGTGAATCAGTATGGGGATGCTGGAGAGCAGGTCGTTGAAATCTCCTTTATCACGGAAGGCGATGTTTACCGGCTGATCGTTCACAGCAAACTGCCATCGGCAGAACGATTTGAACATTGGGTGTTTGATGAAGTTCTCCCGTCCATCCGAAAGCATGGTGTGTATATGAGCGATTCCATTTTGGATCAGGTGATTCAGCATCCGGAGGTCATCTACACACTGGCACAGGAGCTTGTAGCCGAGAGAGAGCAGCTTGAGGGTATCCGCAAACAGCTGGATGCGGCACAGCCCAAGGCAGACTACTTCGACACCTTTGTAAATTCGGAAGATTGCACCTGCATCCGGAATTTCTGTAAGGAAATCGGAATCCCAGAGAAGACGGCAGTAGCTCTCTTACTGGATCACCGCTATCTGTACCGCAGTCCAAGCGGCTGGCTGATGCCTTTTGCAGACAAATCTGCAAGGGGCTATTTTATTGTCCGGGATTGCTACGGCAGAAGCGGAAAACTGGTGCAGCAGACGAGAGTGACCTGCAAGGGAAAGAATCATCTCTTCAAGTTGTTTAAGAAATGGGGTGTGATCGAATGACGCTTTTTACAGAGGGACGCCTTCAGGCGTTTGAACGCATGATGCAGGATACCGGCAAATACCATCGACGGGAGGACAGCGAAGATCGTTCGCGCAAATGTCCGAAGAAAAAAACGGAGCCTGCGAAAAAGGATGGTGAGCACCATGCCGGTATTCAGGGTTGAGAAAAACAGCAATTACACAACGATGTGCAATTACCACCTGCGGGATCAGGGTCTCAGCCTGAAAGGAAAAGGACTTCTCTCTATGCTGCTTAGTTTACCGGACACATGGAACTATTCGGTACGGGGATTATCTTCGATTACACCGGATGGCGTAGATGGGGTGCTTACAGCTCTGAAAGAACTGGAACGTCTTGGATATCTGGAAAGGAACCAGCAGCGTGAGAGTAACGGTCGGATGGGCAGAGCGGAGTATGTGATCTATGAGATGCCAAGGAAAAAGCCGTGTTCGGAATCACCGTGTACGGAAAAGCCGTATACGGTAAATCCGGATACGGACACACCGGTTACGGAAAATCCCGCGCAATTAAGTACTAATAGAACAAGTACTGAAACAATCAATAAAAGAGAGAAGAAGGAAATCCAGCACCGGTATGGCTCATACGAAAATGTCCTTCTCTCTGACACGGAATACGGCAAGCTCCGGCAGGAGTTCCCAGGAGATTATCAGATGCGGGTGGAACGGCTCTCTGAGTATATGGCTTCCACCGGCAGGAGCTACAAAAATCACCTTGCCACAATCCGGAGCTGGGCAAAGAGAGAAAAGCCGAAGTATAACCCGGCAGACTACACATTTGAGGAAGGAGACAGCCTATGAGCGACATGGTGCCTGAAGTATTGAATGCGGCGTTGGATTCGCTCTTTACGCCGAAAGAACCCGGAGAGCAGGAATACCAGGGCGTGGACGGACTGCTGTATTGCCGGAACTGTCATACTCCGGTGCAGTGCAGGGTAAAGCTCTGGGGCAGAGACAAGATTGTTCCCTGCCTTTGCAGATGCCAGCAGGAAGCGATGGCGGAAAAGAAACGCCAGGATGAACTGGTGGAGCGGCAGCGTAAAATCAGGCAGCTGAAAGCAACTGGGATTCAGGAAAAGCATCTTCTGGAATGGAATTTTGGCGTTGCAGAAGACAACAAGGACATCCAGATGGCAAAACGTTATGTGGAGCAGTGGAAAAAGGTCAAGGCTGAAAACCTTGGCCTTTTGTTATGGGGAGATGTCGGAACCGGAAAGTCCTTTGTGGCGGCATGTATAGCAAATGCGCTGCTGGATCAGGGCATTCCGGTTTTGATGACGAACTTCTCCAAAATCCTGAACCAGATGGGTGCCATGTATTCGGAAGAACGATACCGGTATATCGCTTCGTTTTCCAACTATTCTTTGCTGATTCTGGATGATCTGGGAATTGAGCGCAGCACCGAATATGCGCTGGAGCAGGTCTACGCTGTCATTGATGAGCGGTATAAGTCCGGGCTTCCGGTCATTATCACAACCAATCTGAAAATTGCAGAAATCCGCAATCCGCAGGATGTGGCATACGCCCGGATTTACAGCAGGATTCTGGAAATGTGTACGCCGGTGCGAATCAGCGGAGAGGACCGCAGAAAGAGCATTGGAAAAGAAAAACAGCAGGTCGTTAAGGAGGTACTTGATCTATGAAGTGCAAGGCAAAAAAGGCGTTTTTCGCAGGTAAGAATGACATCTATCACCGCTGGAAGGAGGTTAAGAAGCTGAATGGCAAAAGCAAAAACCAGTATTACAACAGAAAACCGCAGTGGCTCAGCTGCCGACGCTGCGGCTAAGGAGAAGCGGACGGAGATGCCGCTTTCTGACCTGCATCCTTTTGAAGGGCATCCCTTTAAGGTGCTGGATGACGAGCTGATGGAACAGACCGTAGAGAGCATCAAGCAGATCGGTGTGGTATCACCACTGATTGTCCGACCTGACCCGGAAGGCGGATTTGAAATTCTTTCAGGACACCGCAGACTTCATGCGGCGCAGCTGGCAGGTTTGGAGACTGTGCCGGTCATCGTCAAGGAAATGGACGATGATGCAGCAATCATCTTTATGGTGGACAGCAACTTGCAGCGGGAGAATATTCTTCCCAGCGAGAGAGCGTTTTCCTACAAGATGAAGTTGGAGGCGATGAAACATCAGGGTCAGAGAAAAGATTTGACTTCGGAGCAATTTGCACCGAAGTTGTCTACGGAGATTATTGGTGAAGCTGTTGGAATGAGTAAGGATACGGTTAAACGCTATATCCGCCTTACCAACCTGATTCCTGAAATTTTGGATATGGTGGATGAGAAGAAAATCGCCTTTAATCCGGCGGTGGAGTTGTCTTACCTGAAACCGTCTGAACAGAAGGAATTTCTGGAGGCAATGGACTATGCACAGGCATCTCCATCCCTGTCGCAGGCACAGCGGCTGAAGAAGCTCTCACAGGAGGGCGGCTGCACGTTGGATGCCATGTGTGAAGTGATGAATGAAATCAAAAAGGATGAGCTTGACCATGTGACGATTAAAAACGAGGTTCTTCGGAAGTATTTCCCGAAATCCTATACGCCGAAGCAGATGCAGGACACGATTATCCGGCTGCTGGAAAAGTGGCAGCGAAGTAAACAACGAGATATGGAACGATGAGAAGGAGATTTTTATGATGATGAACTTTAAGAAGAATCAGAACAACGCAGTGTGCAGCATGGATTGCAAGAACTGCCCGCACGGTGCATCGCAGCCCAATCCGATGGATGATCCCATGTTTGAGAAGTCCATTGCGATGCTTCATAACTGGCTGATGCTGGAGGCAATCCGTGAAGATCACCCGAAGGAGCGCATTGTGATGGTGATCCTGCCGGGGGCTGGCGGCGAACTCATGACCGAGGATGGCAGTCGAGACATCTTTGAGGATGTTTACGATGAGATGGAGGCTGATCTGGTGGCAGATGGGGAACTGCTTCTCCATTATGATAAGAGCGATGTGATCGAGACTGACAGAACCCGCTATCTGTTGGGAGCTGCGGAGGTTAAGGAAATCGACCAGAACGGCAACGAATGCAGCATCAATCTGTTTACGCTGGAACGCACCATCGACTATGTGAACGAGAACCTGACGGTGGTTTCCATTGGCGGCGAGTTGGTTCTGGCACTGCGCCTGATCTAAGGAGGTGCCTATGAAGAAATTTGATGTGGAGATTACAGAGACTCTCCAGAGAAAGGTTTCCGTGGAAGCTGCCTCACAGGAAGATGCGGAACGCATGGTGACGCAGGCGTGGAACAATCAGGACTATGTTCTGGATTCCGGCGATTTCACCGGTGTGGATTTCAAGACCGTGGGAGAACATGAATTGGCAGAGACCAGGACAATGGATGTGCTGCTGGTACAGCCCAATGCCTATCCGAAGAAAATCAGTGTTGGCACGGAGCTGGAAGATTTGCAGGCCATGGTCGGCGGCGATATTGAAGTCACCTATCCATTTGAGGATGAAGTGGCCATTATTCTGAATGAATCCGGCAAAATCAATGGTCTGCCGCTGAACCGTGCGATTTACACCGAAGACGGGGATATGCAGGACATTTATGCCGGTGATTTTCTGGTGGTAGGGCTGACAGAGGATGACTTTGGTTCTCTGACTTCGGAGCAGATGCAGAAATTTGAGGAGCAGTTCCATCAGCCCCAGATGTTCGTTCGTATGGGGCGCAGCATCATGGCGATTCCGGTTCCGGATGACATGGTGAAGAAGATGGAGGAAAAGGCTGCAAAGCCCCAAGAAAAGAGTAAACCGGCACCGGACCGGGACAGTTTGTAAGGAAGGAGGCGGAGATTCATGCAGGAAGAAGTTGAAAATCGTACCGTCAATCTGGCAATCAGTACCACGAAACTGACATTTCGCACTATCGTGAATGGCTATAATGCGTGGAAACGGCACCATCAGGCAAAGGCGGCTCAGAAATCAGCGCAGATGCCGCTTGGAAAGCAGAGCATCAAAGAACTGATCGGTCAGAATCAGGGAGTCAGCAGTATCCCCATTGAGAAAACGGATTTGAAAGGCTTTGAACAGGTGGCGCGGAAATACGGTGTGGATTATGCCATTACGAAAGACCAAAATGTGATTCCACCCAAGTACACGGTGTTCTTTAAGGCGAAGGATGCGGATGCACTGACTTCCGCTTTTGAGGAATTCACCAACCGCAAGCTGAAAGCAAAGGAAAAACCGAGTGTTCTGGAGCAGCTTAACAAGCTCAAAGAACTGGTGGCTGCAATTCTGCCGGATAAGGTTCGTCACAAAAGTCAGGAGCGTGATCTATGAGTAATAAGACCAAGAAGCTGCTGATCCTGAACCTGCCGTACTTCATTGCCGGTCTTGTATGTACCAATCTGGGAGAAGCGTGGAGAATTGCCGAGGGCGCAGACATGTCTGAAAAGCTCCTCGGCTTTCTTTCTGCCCTGGGTGCAGCATTTTCCAACCCGATGCCAAGTCTGCATCCGCTGGATTTGCTGATTGGTGTGTGCTGCGGAGCGGGTCTGCGGCTTGCTGTGTATCTGAAAGGCAAAAATGCCAAGAAATATCGTCATGGTATGGAGTATGGCTCTGCCCGGTGGGGTACGCAGAAAGACATCGAACCGTTTGAAGATCCAGTGTTTGCAAACAATGTGATTCTGACCCGGACGGAGCGGCTGATGATGGGCAATCGCCCGAAGAATCCGGCAAATGCCAGAAACAAAAATGTGCTTGTGGTCGGCGGTTCCGGCAGCGGTAAGACGAGATTTTGGCTTAAACCCAACCTTTTACAATGTCACAGTTCCTATGTGGTCACTGACCCGAAAGGTGATATCGTAATCGACTGCGGCCAAGCCCTTTTGAAGAACGGATACAGTATCCGGATTTTCAATACTATCAATTTCAGAAAGTCGATGCATTATAATCCCTTCGCGTATATTCACAGCGAAAAGGATATTTTGAAGCTGACCACAACCCTCATTGCCAACACTAAAGGGGACGGCAAGGCCGGTGACGAATTCTGGACGAAGGCAGAGACCTTGCTGTATTGTGCTTTGATTGGTTATATCCATTATGAGGCACCGCTGGAAGAGCAGAACTTTGCAACGCTGATTGAATTTCTGAACGCGATGGAAGTGCGCGAGGATGATGAAACCTTTCAGAATCCAGTGGATCAGATGTTTGAAGCTCTGAAAAAGAAAAAACCGAACCACTTTGCTGTCCGCCAATATGCCAAGTTCAAGCTGGCGGCGGGCAAGACCTTAAAGTCGATTCTGGTGAGCTGCGGTGCACGTCTGGCTCCCTTCGATATTGAGGAAGTCCGCGATATCACCATGTACGATGAGCTGTCGCTGGATACGGTGGGAGATAAGAAAACGGCTCTGTTCCTCATTATGAGCGACACAGACCCGACTTTTAATTTCCTGATTTCGATGATCTATACACAGCTGTTTAACCTGCTGTGCGAGAAAGCGGATGATATTTACGGGGGCAGATTGCCGGTGCATGTGCGCTGCCTGATTGATGAGTGTGCGAACATTGGTCAGATTCCAAATCTGGAAAAGCTGGTAGCCACCATCCGATCAAGAGAAATCTCGGCATGTCTGGTACTTCAGGCACAGAGCCAGTTGAAGGCAATCTACAAGGACAATGCCGATACCATCATCGGCAATATGGATTCTCGTATTTTCCTTGGCGGTTCGGAGCCGACTACGCTGAAAGAGCTGAATCAGGCATTGGGAAAAGAAACGATTGATCTGTACAACACTTCCGATACCAGAGGCAACAGCCCATCTTACGGCACCAATTACCAAAAGGTTGGGCATGACCTGGCTTCGGTGGATGAACTGGCTGTGCTGGATGGCGGAAAGTGCATTTTGCAGCTGCGCGGTGTCAGACCGTTCAAGTCAGATAAATACGATCTGACCCAGCATCCGAACTACAAGCTCACTGCCGGTGCTGATAAGAAAAACACGTTCAGCATCGAGACGTTTCTCGATCATCGGCTGAAGCTCAAGCCCGGTGATAAGTACGAAGTAGTTGATGCAGATCATGCCAAATAAGTTTGTTCCGGTGACGAAGATGTCATGGGTACGCTGCTGGTAACAGAATAAGATAAGGGGCGGCGAGCTGCCGCCTCTTTACATAGCCAGGTTTCTGATTGGGATTGGAGACCTGGCTATATGTTTGCCCATTTGCAGGTGCACATGCAGATGGAAACCACTATTCATTCGCCCATAAGGGCGCAGCGTACAAGGAGGTACACATTTATGGCATTTTTCAACAGCGCAGTAACCGTTCTTCAGACTCTTGTCATCGCACTGGGTGCCGGTCTCGGCATCTGGGGAGCCATCAACCTGCTGGAGGGCTACGGCAACGACAACCCCGGTGCCAAATCCCAGGGTATGAAACAGCTGATGGCTGGCGGCGGCGTGGCACTGATCGGCACGACTCTGGTGCCGCTGCTTTCCGGTCTGTTCGGTTAAGCAAAAGCTGTCGGAGCGAAGATTCCGGCCGGGCGGCGAAAGCTGCCTGTTACATAGTCAGGTGCAGGCAATCTCCGCAGCTGGCTATTTTCTGCGCTCTCTGGCAGGTGCACATGTTGGAAGTATGGCGCAGAACCGCAGTTTAGAATCGCACCGGCTGATAGGCCGGACAAGTTACAGGAGGACAAATCTATGGCGTTTCTTACTACAACTGCATCGGCACTGTCTCTTTTCTCTCAGCTGTTCATGCTTCTGTCCCGGATGGCGAAGCTGTTCGGCGTGTTTGCGTAAGGAAGGAGGCGGCTCATGCAGAGTATCCTTGAACAGATCACAGATTGGCTCAAGAGCATGATCATCAGCGGTATCATGGGAAATCTTTCAGGGATGTTCGATTCGGTCAACCAGCAGGTTGGACAGATCGCAGGCGATGTGGGAACCACACCGGCGAACTTTTCACCTGCTGTTTTTTCTATGATCCGCAACATCTCGGAATCCGTGATCCTGCCCATTGCCGGAATGGTGCTGACTTTCATCGCCTGTTATGAGCTGATCCAGATGCTCATCGAGCATAACAATCTGGCAAATTTCGAGACCTGGACATTTTTCAAATGGGTCTTTAAGACCTTTCTGGCAGTGACCCTGATCTCGAACACATTCAATATCACGATGGCTGTCTTTGATGTGGCGCAGCAAGTGATCTCCCGAAGCGGCGGTCTGATTTCCGGCAGTACGTCCGTCAGCGATGCGACCCTGACAGCGATGCAGGCCACACTGGAAGGCATGGACTTGGGACCGCTGCTGGGACTGTATTTGCAGACATTTGTGGTTCAGGTCACGATGCTGGCATTGTCGGCTATTATCTTTGTTATCGTGTATGGCCGAATGGTGGAAATATATCGCGCGTCCAGAAGCGCCGCTTTTCATCCAAAGGCGGTGTGCGGGCATTTTGGGAACCCGGCTTTAGCAAGCCGGTAAAGAAAATTATCAAAGACGTGAAAAGCGTCACTTTAGCGTCATCCGATTTACCCCGGAGGGAAACCACAAGGGGGACAATAGCGTATCGGAAAAATCGCAAGTTGGGAAAACCATCTACCCACGACTGAGCGGCAAGACGCAACATTGTGAATGAGGAGCAAGGCTAAACTGCTTTAAGGGCAGTCCGAGGCGGGATACTCGACCCGGCGGCGCAGGATGGTTGTATTCGCCGTATGTCATAGCGGAATGTGACAGGTAAACACAGACCGCACGATACTTATGACAGCCAGCCGCAGTAAGCGGAAAAGGACGAAAACCCACTACCGACATCACAATACGCTTTTCCCAAAGTGTCTAACTGGAGATTGCCTAAACCGGAACGCCGGAACTATCCGGCTATGCGTAATGCCGCAAGGCGATAAATTTCAAGGGGTAAAAACCCAAGAAAGATGACGCTGAATATCCGGCATGGCAACGGAGCCTCCGTAGTAGTCCGAGGGCGGGAAAGCCGTCTACATGGCGAAGGGAGGCAGGATGTCAACCAATTCATAAAAAGGAAAGGTGCGTGAGGCATTATGAGAAGTCCTGAAAATGTGTTGGAAAGCCTAAAATCCAAGGCGTGTAACAAGAGCTACAAGTACGAGCGGTTATACCGCAACCTGTACAATCCACAATTCTATCTGCTGGCATATCAGCGGATACAGGCGAAACCAGGCAACATGACAGCCGGAACAGACGGCAAAACCATTGACGGAATGGGAATGGCAAGGATAAACGCCCTCATTGAAAAGATGCGGGATTTTAGTTATCAGCCTAACCCGGCAAGGAGAACGTATATCCCGAAATCCAATGGGAAAATGCGTCCTCTGGGGATACCGTCATTCGACGATAAACTGATACAGGAGGTGGTGCGGCTCATCTTAGAGAGTATTTATGAGCCAACCTTTAGCGACTATTCCCACGGTTTCCGTATAAACAGAAGCTGTCATACGGCACTCAAATATGTGCAGAAATATTTTACGGGGACAAAGTGGTTCGTTGAGGGAGATATAAAGGGCTGTTTTGACAACGTAGACCATCATGTGTTGATTGCTATTTTGCGAAAGCGGATTGCAGATGAACATTTCATCGGTCTGCTCTGGAAGTTCTTGAAAGCTGGATATATGGAGGATTGGAATTATCACAATACTTATTCCGGCACTCCGCAAGGCTCCATCATCAGCCCTATCCTTGCAAACATCTACATGAACGAACTGGATAGCTATATGGCAGAGTATGCAGAGAAATTCAACTGCGGAAACCGCCGTAAAATCAATCCTGCGTTCAAGAAGAAGCTGGATGTCTGCCGGGGGAAAGAACAAAGGCTTAAAAGAAATCTCTCTAAAATGAGCGAGGAAGAAAAAGAGGGCTTAATTGCAGAAATCCGGGAACTGCGGCGTAGTCTGAAATCTATGCCGTATAGCGACCAGATGGACGATAGCTATAAACGGATTTGCTATATCCGATATGCCGATGATTTCTTAATTGGAGTTATCGGCAGCAAAGAGGACGCAGAACAGATTAAACAAGATGTAGGCTGCTTTATCCGGGACAAACTCCATCTGGAAATGTCCGAGGAAAAGACATTGATTACTCATGGACACGACGCTGCGAAGTTCTTGGGATATGAGGTCACAATCGCCAAAGGCGAACACAACAAAAAGACCAAAACCGGGGCTACCAGACGGGTAAACAATGGAAAAGTCTTACTTTATGTTCCCCATGATAAGTGGGTAAAACGACTGTTCTCCTACAATGCCATCAAGATTAAATACGACAAACAAAATGGAAACAAAGAGGTTTGGGAACCTGTCCGGCGCACTCGCCTGTTGCACTTGGACGATTTGGAAATCCTAAACCAATACAACGCAGAAATCCGTGGATTGTATAACTACTACCGACTTGCAAACAACGTGTCTGTACTCAATAACTTCTACTATGTAATGAGATACAGTATGCTCAAAACCTTTGCTGGAAAATATCGGACACGAATCAGCAGAATTATCCGCAAGTACCGTCAAGGAAAAGATTTTGTTGTGGAATATCCGAAGAAAAACGGCAAGGTCGGAAAGGTATTGTTTTACAATAATGGGTTCCGCCGGGACACTAAAGTAGAAAGCGGAAATCCTGATATAGTAGCAAGAATTTTTGAGAATTATGGGCGTAATAGTCTTATAAAAAGACTGCAAGCAAACAGGTGTGAGTGGTGTGGCGCAGAGAATGTGCCGCTTGAAATACACCATATACGAAAACTCAAAGATTTAAGTGGCAGAAAACAATGGGAAATCGCCATGATTGGGCGTAAGCGCAAGACAATGGCACTCTGCGTCTACTGTCACGACAAGTTACACGCGGGGAAATTAGACTGACATCTGGAGAGCCGGATACGCTGAGAGGTGTAAGTCCGGTTCGGAGGGGAGTTCTCGGAAACCTGCCATAGTGATATGGTAAGGCGCCGGGTTCTTACCCTACTCATGGTAAGCCTTGCGCCGATTCCGTTCGCAACCTTTGGAAACCATGAGCAGAGCCACACCGGTCAAAACTATCTACGCTCCCTGTTTGCACTGGGATTCCAGGGCTTTCTTATCATGATCTGTGTAGGCATCTATGCAGTTCTGATTCAGAACCTGTCCTTTTCGGATAACATTATCAGCAGCATTTGGGGCGTTATGGGCTATACGGTTTTGCTGGCATTTACGCTGTTTAAGACGGGAAGCCTCGCGAAATCCGTGTTTGCAGCGCACTAAGAGAGGAGGAATGAGTCATGGCATCTTATATTTCTGTGCCGCGAGACCTTTCAAAGGTCAAGACCAAGGTCTTTATGAACCTGACCAAACGGCAGATTCTCTGCTTCGGAGCCGGTGCGCTGATTGGCGTTCCGGTTTTCTTTTTACTCAAATCCAGCGGGAATCTGAGCCTTGCCGCACTTGGCATGATGGCGGTGATGCTGCCGCTTTTCTTTCTTGCCATGTATGAGAAAGACGGTCAGCCGCTGGAAGTGGTGGCAAAGCACTTCTATGAGGCAAAGTTCAAGAGGCCGAAAACGCGGCCTTACAAAACAAAAAATTACTATGCACTGCTGGTTCAGCAGGCAGACGTGGAAATGGAGGTAAATCGCATTGTTCAAAATTCTCGAAAAGCTGACAGCGAAGAATAAAAAGCAGGATGACATCCGAATGCCGTCCCATCTGTCAGCCGCAGAGCAAAAACAGGTGCAGACGGTGATTGACCGTGCAAGGGGTGACAGCACGGTTCCGCACTCAGCTCAGGATAGCATTCCCTTTCAGCGGATGTTCCCGGATGGTATCTGCCGTGTGACGGACAACTACTACACCAAAACCATTCAGTTTCAGGACATCAATTACCAGCTGGCACAGCAGGAGGATCAGACGGCTATCTTTGAGGAATGGTGCAGCTTCCTGAACTTCTTTGATTCCAGCATCCGCTTTGAGCTTTCTTTTATGAATATGGCTACGGATGCCTCGAATTTTGAGAAGATGGTGCGTATCCCGTACCAGAAGGATCATTTCAATCCGGTGCGCACGGAGTACAGCACCATGCTGCGCCGCCAGCTTGCCCAGGGCAACAACGGCCTGACCAAGACGAAGTACCTGACGTTTGGCATTGAGGCGGAATCCATGAAACAGGCAAAGCCGAGGCTCATTCACATCGAGATCGACCTGATGAACAACTTCAAACGCTTGGGTGTCCGGGCAAAATTGCTGAACGGCAAGGAACGGCTTCATCTGATGCACGATATGTTCCACATGGGTGACCATGACCGATTCAATTTCGATTGGAAGTGGTTGCCGGAGAGCGGGCTGTCGGTAAAGGACTTTATTGCACCGACCGGTTTTGCCTTTCCGAAGAACCGTATTTTTCAGATGGGCGGGATGTATGGCTCCATGTCCTATCTCCAGATCACGGCTTCCGACCTGTCGGATCAGCTGCTGAAGGATTTTCTGGATATGGAATCCAGCCAGATCGTGACTATGCACATTCAGTCGGTAGACCAGAATAAAGCAATCAAATCCATCAAGCACACCATTACGGAGCTGGATCGTTCCAAGATTGAGGAACAGAAGAAAGCTGTCCGTTCCGGATACGATATGGACATCATTCCGTCAGATTTGGCAACTTACGGCAAGGACGCAAAGGCACTGCTGAAGGAATTGCAGAGCCAGAATGAGCGTATGTTCCTGCTGACCTTTCTGGTGATGAACACCGGCGAGACGGAGCAGGAGCTGGAAACCAATGTGTTTCAAGCTTCCAGTATCGCGCAGAAGTACAACTGCAACCTGCGCCGTCTGGACTTTCAGCAGGAGCAGGGGCTGATGAGCTGTCTGCCGCTGGCACAGAACCTGATTGAGATTCAGCGCAGCATGACTACCAGCAGCACGGCAATTTTCGTTCCGTTTACCACCCAGGAACTGTTTCAGACCGGGAAAGAGGCTCTGTACTATGGGCTGAATGCTCTGTCCAACAACCTGATTATGGTTGACCGGAAAAAGCTCAAAAACCCCAACGGGCTGATTCTGGGTACTCCCGGTTCCGGTAAATCCTTCTCTGCCAAGAGAGAAATCGCCAATGCGTTCCTGGTGACGGATGACGATGTAATTGTGTGCGATCCTGAAGCCGAGTACACGGCACTGGTGAAGAAATTTGAGGGGCAGGTCATTAAAATCAGCCCTTCCAGCACGCAGTATATCAACCCGATGGACATCAATGCGAACTATTCGGAAGAGGATAATCCGATTGCCTTGAAAGCAGATTTCATCCTGTCCCTGTGTGAGCTGATCGTGGGCGGAAAAGAAGGCTTGCAGCCGGTAGAAAAGACGGTCATCGACCGATGTGTTCATCAGATTTACCAGACCTATTTTGAGAATCCGGTGCCGGAGAACATGCCGGTGTTGCAGGACTTGTACGAGGCACTGCTCCGGCAGGATGAAAAGGAAGCACACCATGTGGCAACGGCACTGGAAATCTATGTGACCGGTTCGCTGAACCTGTTTAACCACCGCACCAACGTAGATATCAATAACCGGCTGGTCTGCTATGACATCAAGGAGCTGGGCAAGCAGCTGAAAAAGATCGGTATGCTGGTGGTGCAGGATCAGGTCTGGGGGCGTGTAACCGCCAACCGCAATGCCGGTAAAGCCACCCGCTACTATATGGACGAGTTCCATCTGCTTTTGAAAGAAGAGCAGACAGCGGCTTACAGCGTGGAAATCTGGAAGCGATTCCGTAAATGGGGTGGTATTCCCACCGGCATCACCCAGAACGTAAAAGATCTGCTTTCTTCCCGCGAAGTGACGAACATTTTTGAGAACAGCGACTTCATTTATATGCTGAATCAGGCAGCCGGTGACCGTCAGATTCTGGCGGATCAGCTGAATATCAGCCCGCACCAGCTGTCCTATGTGACTCACTCCGGCGAAGGCGAAGGACTGCTGTTCTACGGAAATGTGATTTTGCCGTTCGTTGATCGTTTCCCGACCGATCTGGAACTGTACCGGATTATGACGACAAAATTAACCGAAGTTCAGGAAGCAAAGGAGGCGTAAGCAATGGCGGGCAAGAAAAATCCGAATCTCGGAGACAAGCTGCGGCAGGAGCGCGAGGGTGCGGAGAACACCTTTCGCGATTCCAGAAGCAAAACCGCAGATAGCAGTACGGGAGACGGTGGCAAGAAAAAAGCGGAACACCGAAGGCAGATTCGTCACGAGGCCGATCTTGCTAAGATGCGAAGTAAGAAGCTGAAATCAGAACAGGAAGTAAAAGCGAAAAAGAATGCAGCAGCTTCTGGGAAAAAAGGTGGAAAGCCAAAGAAGCCGGGAAATCTTGCGGCAGATGCACTTTCAGCCAAGGCACATCAGAGTGTGCGCAATGCCGACCAGGATAATAATTCTGGTGTGGAGGCAGCGCATTTGACCGAAGGCTCAGCGGAAGGTGCAGCCCGTGCTGGTTCCCGGTTCCAATATGGTCGAAAGCTGCGGCAGTACAAAAAGCTGGAGCGGTTGGAGAAAAAGGCAAATAAAGATGCCGTAGATTCCATCTTTGCGGAACGCATGAAGTCTGATCCGCAGGCTGGTTCCAATCTCTTTTCCCGATGGCGGCAGAAGCAGGCCATCAAAAAAGAGTATGCCGCTGCGAAGGCAGGTGCGGCCGCTGCGGAGAACACAGCATCTGGCACAGCCAAAGCTGCGCAGGGTACTGTCAGTATAACGGAAAAGGCATTTCAGTTTGTGCAGAGCCACTCGCATATCATCATCGGTGTCGCAGCCGTGGGACTGCTTGTTTTGGTGATTGCCGGGTCGGTTTCATCTTGCTCTGTCTTGATCAATGGAGGCGGCAATGTGGTGCTGGGTACTTCCTACACGGCAGAGGATGAAGATTTGAAAGGCGCGGAGACGGACTATACCAAGCTGGAAGATAAACTTCGCAAACAAATCGACCGCATTGAAACCGACCATCCGGGCTATGACGAATATCGCTATAATCTGGCAGAAATCGGTCACAATCCCTATGAGCTTGCATCTCTGCTGACCGTAGAATTTGAAAACTATACGAGAAGCCAGGTGCAGGCGCGGCTCCAGAGTATTTTTGAAGCACAGTATGAGCTGAAGTTGGAGGAAAAGGTAGAAATCCGGACAAGGAAAGAAACCCGTGTGGGCTATCGCTACAATCCAATCACCGGAACCGGGCACACCTACACCTATCAGGTAACAGTACAGTATGAGTATAAAATCCTCAATGTAACGCTGCTCAATCGGGGTGTGGACTATGTTGCCAGAAATTCCGGTCTTACAGATGACCAGCTGGAACGCTACGAAGTCACATTGGAGTGCCGGGGCAATCGGGATGACCTGTTTGCAGGCATCGCCTTTGCAACGCCGGATGGCGCAGGTTCCAGCGGAGAATACCAGGATTACGACATTCCGGGCGAGGCTCTGACGGATGAAAAATTCCGAAAGATGATTACCGAAGCAGAAAAATATCTCGGTTATCCCTATGTCTGGGGCGGCAGCTCGCCGAGCACGAGCTTTGATTGTTCCGGCTTTGTCAGCTGGGTCATCAACCACTGCGGCAATGGCTGGAATATAGGCAGACAGACGGCCAATGGTCTGATGGGAAAATGCGACATTATCCCGAAAAGTGAGGCAAAGCCCGGAGACCTGATCTTCTTCCAGAAAACCTACAACACCAGCGGAGCGTCCCATGTGGGCATTTATGTCGGCAACGGGATGATGATTCACTGCGGCAACCCGATTTCCTATGCTTCCATTGAGACGAACTACTGGAGGCAGCACTACTACTGCATGGGAAGAATTCGATAAAAACAGGGCGTTTATTCGCCCGGAAAGGACACAACATGAGTTTGAAACTGGAAAAGATTGCTGCGGAGCGTGAAAAAGCCCGCAGAAAACGCGATGAGTGGGAGGAGCGCAGAAAGGAATGGGACAGAAAGTACCACGAACAGGAAAACAGCGAAATCTGTGAAATGGTACATGCCCAGAGCCTGACCCCGGAACAACTGGCAGTCATCATTCAGATGGCGCAGGCTGCGGTTCCCAACCCGGAAAATCTGAAACTGGACGAGAAAGAAACGGAGGATATGGAATGAAAAAGATGATAGCAATGCTGCTTGCCAGCGTGATGGCGGTAGGAACCTTTACGACCACTGCATTTGCCTATACGGGCGATGCTGTGCAGGAGAACACGGCTGTCAGTACCGCTGCACAGGAGACGGATGCGGTAGGAAGTGCAAATGCAGGGAAAACAGACAGTGATAGCAGCATCGAAATCGACCCGGACATGCAGGTGCTGCCGGATGGCTATGAAGTCGCTACGGATGCGGATGGGAACCTGATCGTTACGGTGGGCGACAAGGAATACAACATCGGCAGCGAAAAGTCCCAAAAGCAGACTGGTACGGTGGTGCCTGGTATCACCAGCCTGCATTTCCGTTCCGGTCCCGGTATGGATCAGGAGATTATCGGGTATCTGCATTCCGGCGATACAGTGGAGATTGTCGAAAAATGCGGTGACTGGTATAAGGTAAACTTCAACGGCAAAACCGGGTATGCACATGGAAAGTACCTGAATGTCACGGATTCTGCAAAAGACAGCAGCATGTTCAGTGAAGATGCGCTGAAGCTGTTTCTGGATCTGATGCAGAGCGGAATGTCATCCGAGGATGAGACGGAATCCAGTACAGCTTTGACTCCGGAAGGGAATATGACGCTGGTGGATGATATCGGTGAGGAAGAAGATAAATCCAGCCAGCAGTTCATCACACTGGTGACAAAGGCGGGCAACACCTTCTATCTGATCATCGACCGCGATAAAGACGGCAACCAGAATGTGCATTTTCTGAATATGGTGGATGAGGCCGATCTGCTTGCGCTGATGGATGAAGAGCAAGCCGCAAAGTATCAGGAGAAGGAACCGGAAGTCAAGGAACCTGCTGAAACCGAAAAGCCGAAGGAGACGGAACCTGCACCGGAAGAGCAGAAAACAGAGAGCGAGGAAAAGAAAGCTTCTCCGTTTCCGATGATTATGCTGCTTCTGTTTGTGATCGGTGCAGCCGGTGTCGGCGGTTATCTTTATGTTAAGATGAAGGGCGTAAAGCCTGCATCCAAGAAAAATCAGCCGGACCCGGATACGGATTATCACGATGAGGATGAAGATGCACTCCAGCTGCCGGAGGATGATGGTGACGAGGACGAAGAAGTGGATGTCAACGAGGATTATGAAGCAGAATCGGATGATGAACCTGTCTAATTAACGCAGCGTTGACCGGTGGGGCGGCTGAGAAGCCGTCCCTTTTACATAGCTAAATGGTTTGTGAATGGAGTGTTTTGAGCAATGAAGCTATGGAAACTGTAGGTGATATCTGATAAAATAGAGAGAGAACAGTGATACAAATCGAAATTTAGAGGGAAAGAAAATCTAAAAACATCGAAAAAACAAGCATTTGCGGGCATGATACGAATCGTATCATGCATGTGAAAGAGCGTTTCTTTCATAGTTTTACACTTTTTGATAAGGTGGAGTTGTCGGAAAGACAAGCCAAAACAGAAAGGATGTAGAATTATGAAAAAGAGCGAAAAGAAGAATTTGCTGATTGGAAGCATATTCCTTGCAATGTTTGCAGTATGGACAGCTTTGATTCAGTCTGTGGATGTGCAGCCGCTTGGTCAAAACGGAACAAGTATTGGATTTGCAACATTCAATTGCTGGTTTCACCATTTCACAGGGGTAAACATGGCAATTTATACGATTACCGATTGGATGGGGCTGGTGCCTGTCGTAATATGCCTTATTTTCGCAGGGATTGGACTTGTACAGTTGATCAAAAGAAGAAGCCTTTTCAGGGTGGATGCAGATATCATGATTTTGGGTGTGTATTTTGTCATCGTGTTCTTGGCATATGCGATTTTTGAAATGATCCCAATCAATTACAGACCGATTTTAATAGATGGAATTATGGAGGCTTCTTATCCGTCCTCAACTACCTTGTTGGTATTAAGTGTAATGCCTGTCTTGATCGAGCAAATCCAGCGTAGACTTTCTGGCATTGGGGTAAAACGAATCATAACGATTGCGGCAATCGCTTTTTCGGTATTCATGGTGACTGGGAGATTGATTTCCGGAGTACATTGGTTTACGGATATTGTGGGTGGTGTATTGTTAAGTGCCGGATTATTTACTGTTTATAAGGCAGTAGTTATGCTAACAATAAAAAAGTGAAATAAAAGAAAAATAGAATTGGTATGGGAGGTGCAGGTTTTGGAATTTCATGAAAAGCTTCAGGAATTAAGAAAGAGTCGAGGTTTGACACAGGAAGAATTAGCCGAGGCATTATTTGTTTCCAGAACCGCTATTTCAAAATGGGAGTCCGGAAGAGGATACCCAAGCATAGATTCATTAAAGGAAATATCCAGATATTTCTCTGTGTCCATTGATGAGCTGTTATCCGGAGATCAGTTGGTTTTG
>OGOF01000978.1_pt1 | contig 18990 bp, 20 predicted proteins | sample 1552621 | NCBI WGS metagenome assembly OGOF01 (sample SAMEA2580156, study PRJEB22360) | human gut metagenome | biome: human gut; feature: human-associated habitat; material: faeces | place: Denmark | collected 2008/2010
CCGCTGATCTTGCTGGGTGGAATGAGGCTGTCCATTTGGGTGGATATGGAGGTGGAAACGTCCTGTCGGTTGATGGAGATGGAGTGGCGTTTCTGAAGTATCTTGCCGAACCTCTCGCTGAGGGTCTTGGCCGTTTCCCCCACGACCTGTCCCGAAAATATGTTGCCTACCGTGTTGATGATCACCTTTGCCTCCTTGTCGGTATAGTCACGGATAAGCTGGCTGAAATCCTGAAAACCGAGCAGCACGGCGACCTTGTTGCTGCGTGCGGTGGCTATCAGGTTGTCCAGTCCCTTGATGAAGATGGTGGGCAGCTCGTCGATGATGATGGAGCTTTTCAACCTGTCCTTCTTGTTGACAATCTTTACAATACGGCTGTTGTACAGTCCGAGCGCAGCACCGTAGATCGCCTGCCGGTCGGGATTGTTGCCTATGCAGAGGATTTTCGGCTCGTCGGGATTGTTGATGTCCAAAGAGAACTCGTCGGCGGACATCACCCAATAGAGTGCCGGCGAGATCATGCGGGACAGGGGTATCTTCGCACTGGCGATCTGGCCCATGAGCTGGTCGGCAGCTCCCGCCAGCCATGCATCGAGGAAGGGGCTGAGGTAGTTCTCCAGTTCGGGATAGGAGGACATGATGGGAAAGATCTGCTCGTAAGGCTTGTTGAGGAACTCGACGGCATGGGGGAAGGTGCAATACCTGCCGTCCTTGTACACCCGCAGAAACCAGATGATGGCGGCAAAGAGAATGGTGGGCGACTCAACGAAGAAATCGCCCTGCTTCGCCGCCCACGACCGGTTGAGATTGAGCATGATGCTGTACGAACTCTCGTAAGCATCGGAGATGTCGGTCATGAACTTCGGATTGAGGGGATTGCAGCGGTGACTGCGTGAGGGATCGTCGAAGTTGATGACATAGAACTTCGGCGGCACTTTGTACCCCTCCAAATGATTGAGCAGGTGATTGTAAGCAATGGTGGAGAGATCGGGAAACTTGAAATCGTAGATATAGGCGGCATAGCCTTTCTCTATCTGCTGTTTGATATAGGAATTTACCACTGCAAAAGACTTTCCCGAACCGGGCGTTCCCAGTACGATGGAGGCACGGAAAGGATTCACGACATTGATCCAGCCGTTGTTCCACTTCTTGCCATAATAGAACCGTGTCGGCAGATTTACAGAATATTCGTTTTCGATAAGCCTTGTTTCCTGCATGAAACTTTCGTTCTCGTTGTTGAACACATCGTCCATGAGATTCTGTTTGAGCAGGCGGGAGATCCATACACCGGCAGCGAGCAGGCAGAGGTAGCCGACGGCAAGAGTGAATATATAAAAGGCGGTGCGTGCCAATAACGGTACGGGCAGGCAGAGCAGCCACCAGTTGAAAAAGAAGAGGACGACACCTGCGCAAAGGGCTGTCCAGATATGCGCCCATTTGATTTTTTCCTCCTTTACACCCTTCGTGCCCAGACACGACAGGGCAAGGAAGGTAACGGAGAAAAGCTTTGTCCAAAGGATGGAGCCGAACAACCCGGTCGTGCGCTGGAAGTTCAGCAGAATCCTGTCCACCACTCCGATACTGACATTCCACTCCCGGATGGCCGGATAGCAGAACCAATAGATATTGACAACTACGAACAACACGCTGAGGGCACGCATAAAGTCCATGACTTTCGCCAGTCCCCTGAGATCATCTTCTTGTGACATAATACTGAGTTTTAAAAAGTTATCGTCTTGATAATTATGTAATACGGGTCAGTCCTGACGACCGTAACGCCGGCGGCATTTCTTCTTGTCGGGCTTCAGGAGCCTGGGATACCGGGGGACATAGTTCAGCTCCGGCTCCATATCGGAAAGCAACCCTTCCGGAATTTTTTCCCCGTTTCCGGAAGCCACAGCGGACGGAACGGGCGGCAGAAGTGGCGACAGGGAATTTGGCGGCTGTTCCTGAAAGTGTCCGTTGAGCATGTTCGCCGAGAATTCCTTGCCCAGACGTGAGCCGTTAAGTACAGTGCGGCTGCGGTGGTCTATAAAGGTAACGCCGTAAATCCTGCCGGTTTCGTTGCGGCGGAGAACCAAGTCTATCTGTTCTTTCGCCAGCCGGCTACGGAAATCCCGTTCGTCCACGGACCGGCGCAAAGCTTCGGCCACTAACGGCCGAAGCCGTTCACGGCACGGGTCGGACTTGATTCTTGCGGCGGATTCCCGCATCTTCCTATCCAACTGCTGTGCACCGGCCGTTCTTCCCAGCCGGGAGGACTTTATGGGAGTGGCCGCCGTTTCGCCGTTGCCGTCCAAAGCGGTATAGAGTATGCCGTGATAGGTGCGTCCGCCAATTTCCCCCTTCACTTCTTCCACTCCTATATTATACAGGGAAAGCAGGGCACGGAGTTCGCCCATTGTGCGGAAGCTGTAAAGCTCGAGCAGGGGTTTGAGGGTACAGGCGATCTGCCGTTTGATGTCCCCTTTGGCAACATCTACCGGCTTCAGCTGCCACTCTTCGCCTTTCTTCTGACCTTCCGCCGGATGCAGACCGTATTTCTGTTCCAGAAGTTCGGTAATCTCCTTGCTGCGACGGTATTCGAACTTGTCGGATACTTTCCTTCCCTCACTATCGACACGCAGGGAAACGATGTGGATATGATGCCGGCCGATGTCCTCGTGCTTAAAGACAAGATAGGGCTGGTTGCCGTAACCGAGCCGCTGCATGTACTCCCTGCCGATTTCCGCCAGCTGCCCGTCGGTCAGCACGTCGTCGGGATGCGGGTTGAGAGAGATGTGTATGACCGGCTTCTCGGTGCGGTAATGGTTCGGCATCCATTCGAGAAACTGCCTCACGGATTCATCCGGACGGAAACGCCCGTCTTCGGGATAACGGAGGAGATGTGCCGAAAGGACTTTCGCACCGCCTTCATCGACCTTGTTCTGGTTGTAGGCCAATGCACCGTACAAGTTCTTACCCACGCTGATCCTGGCTACCATGTGAGGCGAGTTTTTGGGAAAGTTCGACAATCCGGCGGTTCAGCTCCACGAGTTCAAGGGTGAGCTTTTCAAGTCTGTAAAGCAGTGCCAACGCTTTCTTTTCGGTGAAATGGATGTGCAACTCCTTGACTGCCTGATTGTAATTCACTCCTATGGCACGGAACTGCCGGAACAGTTCCGTGAGCTTGGCCACATACTCCATTGTGGCACGGTCTGTCCGGATCACCCTGAACTCCTCGTTAAAGATCCGTGCGGCGATGAACTTGGATTTGGACAACAGGCCGGACTGCTCAAACATGGTGAGAAACCGTGCATGGCCGGCTTCGTCCAGATTGACGGTTTCACGGCGGACGGCCGGGTTCGACTTGGGCAATCTGCCCCCTTTTCCCCGTGTGCGGGGACGCTTTTTCTCGTTGTTCATATATACGTTTTTTATGTGGTACAATTCCACCGGGTGGCATTGCCGCCGTCTGTTTCTCCCCCACAATTTGCGACTTCGGAGCAAATTGCAGCCCCCTGCAAGGGCAAGCGTTTTTTGCTGCAAAACGGAGTGGTGCTGCAAAAAACACAGCTTGCTATGTTCTGGCGAACATAAATCTTTCCTCTTTGGAGAGGAAAGAGCGCTTTCGGGGAAAGCGGGGATTAGTGACCGACGGAAGGCAAACTGCCCATTCCCGGTTGGATGGCGCAAAGTTAGGAAGTGATATAATCAGTTGTATATCACTAACATTAGCCACATTATGCCAAATGGAAGCCACTTGTGCACACGGGTGGAACAAGAGGAAAAACGGGTGGCCGATGATGGCTGAATCAGCGGTTGAGGATGTGCCTGAATGGGATGCGTAATGACGGACTGAATGACCAACCGGTCAGATAACCAACCAGACGGTCAGCCGTTGCAACGTTGGTGCGGTCGGCTGGCTGACTAGCCAACCAAGCGGATAAAAGGCTGTCTGTCCGGCGGGATGATTAGGCAACCGATTATCTTCCTGTTTGTCCGACAGGCTATGCAGTCCGCCGGATTGTGTCATGTATGGTCAGACCGTCGGTCGGCCAATCAGACGGACAATACTTCGGTCGGTCGGCTGTTCAGTCAGCCATTCCACGTCAGGAGCCGGCCACTCGAACCCCTCCGTTCCCAAACCATGAATTCCCCTTCTTTTTCCTTCTTTATTTGCGGCGTTGATTCAAAAGTATCATTTGTAAACAAACTGCATCATGGAAAAAGAAACACTCTTTATCGCCTTTTCCACGCAAAAAGGCGGAGCGGGAAAAACAACGCTGACCGTGCTGGTGGCAAGTTACCTGCACTATGTGAAAGGGATGAATGTAGCGGTGGTGGATTGCGACTACCCGCAACACAGCATTGCCGAGATGAGAAAACGTGACCTGAAAACGGTCATGGAGGACGAGCATTACAAGCTGATGGCGTACAGACAACTGCAACGGATAAGGAAGAAAGCCTATCCGGTAGCGGAGAGTACGGCTGAGGACGCTGTCACGAAAGCGGACGAACTGCTGGAAAAGATGCCGGAAACAGACATCGTGTTCTTCGACCTGCCGGGCACGGTAAACAGTACGGGCGTGTTGAACACGCTGGCGAACATGGACTATGTCTTTTCCCCCATTGCCGCCGACAGGGTGGTAATGGAAAGCACACTCCGCTTTGCGAGCCGGCTGAATGACACGCTGATCGCTACGGGCAAGACGAATATCAAAGGGCTGTACCTGCTGTGGAACATGGTGGACGGCCGGGAGAAATCAGAACTGTACAAGGTGTATGAACAGGTGATCGGCGAGCTGGGACTGAAAGTGCTGAAGACCTTCCTGCCGGACAGCAAACGGTTCCGCCGTGAGCTGACGGGGGAACATAGGGCATTGTTCCGTTCCACGCTGTTCCCTGCGGACGGTACGCTGGTCAAAGGCAGCAACCTGAAAGAGATTACGGAAGAACTGTTGTCCATTATCAAAAAGTAGGCTATGGGAAACGAACGGAAAAAAATAAACCTGACGGACATTGACGAGGACTCCATAGTCGCCTCGTTCAAGGAAGGCCGGCAGACGGACGGGCAGGCGCAAGCAGCCGGAAATAACGGACAGTCCGGTGAAGAGAACGGATATGTCCGTCTGTTCATCCACGAGTCACCGGTCTGCGCACGGCTTGGCAAGACAATCTACCTTCGTAAGGAGTTCCATGAACGGATTCAGAAGATTGTCCAGACAATCGGGAACAACGAGATGTCCATTTTCAGCTATGTGGACAATGTGCTGGAACAGCACTTTTCCACCTATCAGGACGAGATTACGAAGGAATACAGAAAACGAAGTACCGAACTGTTTTAAACCCCGGAAATCATGTCAGCAATCTTATTCTTACTTATCGGTAGCTATCTGTTATGGATAGCCGCCTACCTTTTCCACGAGTGGAACAGCCGGAGGAAGAGAGCGGAAAAAGCCGGGCAGATCCTTACCCGGATTACGGTGGACGTGAGCGAGATTTTAGGCAAAAGTACATTTTCCCTTAGCCACTCCACGCCACAAACGCCCGAAAAAATTGAAAACGAAAAATCTGTAAGTGAAGCAGATACTTTTGCACCGGAGAAAGAAAAGTACCCGAAAACAGTTTCCGCCGAGGAACTGGACAAGCTGTTTGCGGAAGGGAGTCCGCTGCCGGAAGAACTGGAACTGATGGAAGATATGGATGTTCCGCTGGAGTTCCGGAAAGAACCGGCGGATGACAATCCTCCGATAGATGATGACGAGCAGGACAGACGCCTGCCGGGATGCACGCCGCAAGCCACGGGCATCCGCTTCGAGGACATGGGACTGGCGGTGCGTGTGGCGGTCAGCGGTGAAGCGGCCAGTGAAGAGGAAAGGCTTCAGGCCGGAAAGACACTGGCTGAACTGCGCAACACGCCGATGTTCGACAAGCTGACCTTCGGCGATGCGGAGCGTGAGGAACGTATCGACTCGCTGATAGAGCTGCATCTTGCGGCATACCGCAGACGGAACAGCCCGGACAGCGAAGCGGCGACAGAAACCATACCGGACACTTTCTCCATAAGTGATATTGTTTAACGAAGTAAAACGTACATGAAGGAAAGAGATTACGGATAGCTTGTCTATTCATTTTTCACGAGAAGAAACCCAAATAAATTTAATTAACAACGGGGGACGGCGGACTTTTCCATCTGTCGTGCCCACATTCAAATTCAATTATTTTATGAATACGAAACAACTTGTTTTCGTGGCGGTTATGTTAATCGCCACAGGCTCGCTCTATGCGCAAGGAAATGGATCGGCCGGTATCACGGAAGCGACGAAAATGGTCACAAGCTACTTCGATCCGGGAACGAAATTGTGCTACGCGATCGGAGCTGTGGTAGGTCTGGTCGGCGGGATTAAGGTGTACAACAAGTTCAGCTCCGGCGATCCGGATACCTCGAAAACGGCGGCGAGCTGGTTTGGTGCATGTATCTTTTTAATCGTGGCTGCCACTATTCTTCGTTCATTCTTTCTCTAAGAACCGGATTCACCTATATATAATAATGTATATGAATTATGAACTGAACAAGGGAATCGGCGAGAGTGCGGAGTTCAAGGGACTCAAGGCTCAATATCTTTTTATTTTCGTCGGTGGGCTGCTGGCTCTGTTCGTGCTGTTTGTCATTCTTTATATGGCCGGCGTGAACCAGTGGTTCTGCATTGCTTTCGGCGTAATATCCGCATCCGTATTGGTCGGGCTGACTTTCCATCTGAACGGCAAGTTCGGGGAACACGGATTGATGAAGCTGCTGGCCAGAAAACAGCACCCTCGCTACCTGATCAACCGGATCAGTCCCCGGAAATTATTCACGATTAAAAAGAAGAACGTATGCGGAACACACTAAAGGCTGCCACATTGGAAAGCAAGTTTCCGCTTCTCGCCGTCGAAGCGGACTGTATCATCTCCAAAGATGCGGACATCACCGCCGTCTTTGAGGTGGATCTGCCCGAACTCTTCACGGTGACGGCAGCTGAATACGAGGCTATCCATGCGGCATGGGCAAAGGCAATCAAGGTATTGCCCAATTATACGGTGGTACATAAGCAGGATTGGTTTATCCGGGAGGATTACCGCAGCCAGACGGACAAGGAGAATCTAAGTTTCCTTTCCCGGAGCTACGAGATGCACTTCAACGAGCGTCCTTTCCTGAACCATAAATGCTATCTGTACCTGACCAAAACGACGAAAGAGCGCATGAGGATGCAGAGCGGCTTCTCTTCGCTGTGCAGGGGATTCATCATCCCCAAGGAGGTGGACAAGGATACCACCGCCCATTTTCTGGATACGGTGGGACAATTCGCCCGTATCGTGAACGATACAGGGCTGGTGCACCTAAGACGGCTCGTCGGTGATGAGATTACGGGCACGGAGGATAAGGCCGGACTGGTGGAGAAATATTTCTGTCTGTCAATGGAAAATACCACTGCGCTGGAAGACATCGAACTCGGAGATGACGGCCTGCGTGTCGGCGACAAGCACGTTTCGGTACATACGCTATCGGAACTGGATGCGTTGCCCAACAAGGTGGGTACGGACTGCCGGTATGAAAGGCTGTCAACGGACAAAAGCGACTGCAAGCTGTCATTCGCCAGTCCGGTAGGCCTGCTGCTCTCGTGCAACCACCTGTACAACCAGTATATCTTTCTGGATGACAGCGGCGAGAACCTGCAACGTTTTGAGAAGAACGCACGCAACATGCAGTCGCTCTCGAAGTACTCACGGAGTAACCAGATTAACAAGGAGTGGATTGATCTGTACCTGAATGACGCACACTCTTTCGGGCTTACCTCGGTACGTGCCCACTGCAACGTCATCGCATGGACGGACAACCCGATGGAGGTGAAGAACATGCGCAATGACGTGGGCAGTCAGATCGCCATGATGGAGTGCAAGCCACGCCATAATACGGTGGACGCCGCCACGCTGTACTGGGCGGCGATGCCGGGGAACGGCGCTGACTTTCCGGCAGAGGAGAGCTTCTACACGTTCATCGAACAAGCCCTCTGCTTCTGGGTGGAAGAAACGAACTACCGCAGCTCCGTTTCACCTTTCGGACTGAAGATGTCAGACCGTATCAGCGGGAAACCGCTGCATGTGGACATTTCCGACCTGCCGATGAAGCGTGGCGTAACCACCAACCGCAACAAATTCGTATTGGGCGGTTCGGGAAGCGGCAAGTCATTCTTTATGAATCATTTGGCGAGGCAATATTATGAACAGGGCACGCACGTGGTATTGATCGACACGGGAAACAGTTACCAGGGGCTTTGCTCGCTGATACACCAGAAGAGCGGTGGAAAGGACGGTATCTATTTCACTTATACGGACGAAAACCCGATAGCGTTCAACCCTTTTTTCACGGATGATAAGGTTTTCGACATTGAGAAACGAGAGAGTATCAAGACACTGATCCTCACACTCTGGAAAAAGGACAACGAACCGGCGACACGTTCGGAAGAAGTGGCGCTGTCCAATGCGGTAGCCCTGTATATCAGGCGCATCAAGGAGGATGAAAGCATCGTTCCCTCGTTCAACACCTTCTACGAGTTCGTGAAAACGGATTACCGGAGGATACTGGAAGAGAAGGAAGTCCGGGAAAAGGATTTCGACCTTGCGGGTTTCCTGAACGTGCTGGAACCTTATTACCGTGGCGGAGAATATGATTTCCTGCTTAACTCCGACAAGCAGCTCGACCTGCTCGGCAAACGGTTTATCGTATTCGAAATCGATCAGATCAAAGACCACCCCATTCTTTTTCCGGTAACGACTATCATCATCATGGAGTTGTTTATCAACAAGATGCGCCGTCTGAAAGGGGTGCGCAAGATGATCATCATAGAGGAAGCGTGGAAGGCTATCGCCAAGGAAGGGATGGCGGACTACATCCGCTATCTTTTCAAGACTGTCCGCAAATTTTACGGAGAGGCTGTTGTGGTGACGCAGGAAGTCGATGACATCATTTCCTCGCCTATCGTAAAGGAGTCCATAGTGAACAACAGCGACTGCAAGATTCTACTTGACCAGAGGAAGTACCTTAACAAGTTCTCGCAGATACAGTCCCTGCTGGGACTGACGGACAAGGAAAAGGCGCAGATCCTGTCGGTGAACATGTCCAATGACCCGAAACGCAAATACAAGGAGGTCTGGTTCGGATTGGGGGGCGTACAGTCAACGGTGTACGCCACGGAGGTATCGCCCGAAGAATATCTGTGCTACACGACCGAAGAGAGCGAGAAGGTGGAAGTGGAACAACTGGCGAAACAGCTGGACGGCAATATCGAACTGGCTATCCGAAGGCTTGCGGAAAAGAAACGGAATCAAAGCAATGAAATACCGTAAATGCCTATGGAGTATGAAACCTTGTTTCCGCTCTACTGGATATGCGGGGAGTGGAAAAGCAACCGCAAGTCGCCGCCCGTTACCGTATTCCGTGACGGTGGCGCATACAAGATTGCCCTGACCTACCACCTTGATGCGGTGGTGGTAGGCACGATCCACCAAAGCGGCGGCATCATCTGGGCAGACCTGCTGGGGAGGGTGCAGCTCGCTTATGACCGGGAGGAAGACCGGCTGGTGCTGGCTACCGAAGGGATCTATGTACGTGCGGATGACTCATAGGGAAAATGGAGAACCCCGGTTCTCCCGTAAATGACAGTAACAACTATCCGATTTATTCAACATTAAAATTTTAAAAGACATGAAACGAATAATGGCTGTCTGTCTGGCCGGACTGCTTTGTCCGACTATGGCGGTAAAGGCGCAATGGGTAACGTTCGATCCCTCGAACCTTGCACAAAGCATCGTGAATACAACCCGTAACGTGGTGCAGACCACGACGACAGCAGAAAATATGGTGAAGAATTTTCAGGAAACAGTCAAGATCTACGAACAGGGGAAGCGTTATTACGACGCATTGAAAGCGGTCAACAATCTGGTTAAGGATGCCCGCAAGGTACAGCAGACCGTTCTTCTGGTCGGTGAAATATCGGACATCTATGTAAACTCTTTCCAGAAAATGCTGACGGACGAGAACTATACGCCGGACGAGCTTTCGGCAATCGCTTCCGGATATGCGAAGATGCTGGAAGAGAGCAGCGGTATGCTGAACGAGATGAAAACGGTCGTAACCTCCACCAGCCTTTCCATGACGGATAAGGAGCGCATGGACGTGATCGACCGTGTGTACCGTGACGTAAGAAACCAACGCAATCTGGTCAGGTATTACACGAACCGGAACATCGGCATCTCTTACCTGCGTGCAAAAAAGAAGAACGATACCCGAAGGGTGCTGGACTTGTACGGAACGGACAATCAAAAATACTGGTGACATGACGGGCGAGGAAACTTTCAGCAACCTTCACGAAGTGTTGCGCAACCTTTATGACGAGATGATGCCGCTCTGTTCGGACATCACGGGTGTGGCTACCGGAGTGGCTGCGCTGGGTGCGCTGTTCTATGTGGCCTCACGGGTGTGGCAGGCTCTTTCGAGAGCCGAGCCGATTGACATTTACCCGCTCTTCAGACCTTTTTGTCTGGGTGCGTGCATCATGTTCTTCCCCACATTCGTTCTGGGAACTCTCAACGGCATCATGAGTCCTGTGGTTACCGGCTGCCACGATATAATGGAAGGCCAGACGCTGAACATACGGGAGTATTCCGAGAAGCGGCAGAAGCTGGAATACGAGGCGATGACGAGAAATCCGGAAACGGCGTATCTGGTCGATAACGAAGAATATGAACGCCAGATCGAGGATCTGGGATGGTCGCCTTCGGATTTGAAAGCCATGGCGGGCATGGCGGCGGAACGCCTCAAATACCAGGCCAGGCAGAGCGTGAGCAATTTCTTCCGCAGCTTTCTGGAACTGCTGTTCCAGTCGGTATCACTGATACTGGACACGTTGAGAACCTTCTTCCTGATTGTGTTGAGCATTCTGGGACCTCTGTCATTCGCCATATCGGTGTACGACGGCTTCCACAATACAATGATCCAATGGATTTGCCAGTATATCAGCATCTATCTGTGGCTGCCCATATCCGACCTGTTCAGCTCCGTGCTGGCAAGGATTCAGGTGCTGATGATTGAGAAGGACATCGCCGCACTGAGCGATCCCGCCTATGTGCCCGACGTGAATAATTCCGCTTACATCATCTTCATGCTGATAGCCATTGTGGGGTATTTTACCATTCCGACAGTATCCACATGGGTGATTCAGGCATCGGGAGCCGGCAACTACGGCAAGCAGGTCAACTCGTGGTCATTGAAGGGCGGACGTGCGGCTGCCGCTGTTTCCGGTGCAGCCGTCGGTCATGTAGCCGGCAAGTTAAGAGGCAGATAAACCAATATAAAATCTTAGAAACATATGGAATTTAAGAGTTTGAAGAATATAGAAACGAGCTTCCGGCAAATCCGCACGATGGGTATCGTGTTCGTTTCGCTCTGTGCTCTGGTTACCGGCTATGCTCTCTGGAGTTCCTACCGGTTCGCCGAACGGCAGAGGGAGAAAATCTATGTGCTGGACAATGGGAAGTCCCTGATACTTGCTCTTTCCCAAGACCTTTCGCAGAACAGGCCGGTGGAGGCGAAAGAACATATCCGGCGTTTTCACGAGCTGTTTTTCACCTTGTCGCCCGACAAGGCGGCTATCGAGTCGAATATTCGCAGGGCGTTGTTCCTGTGCGACGAGAGTGCGTTCCGCTACTACAAGGACTGGGAGGAAAAGGGGTATTACAACCGTATAATCTCGGCCAATATCAACCAGAGCATCCGGGTGGACAGCGTGGTGTGCGACTTCAACAGCTACCCGTATGTGGTGACGACTTACGCACGACAGTCGCTCGTCAGGTCGAGTAACATCACGGAGCGGAGCCTTGTAACCCGTTGCCGGCTATTGAACTCGATCAGGTCGGACAATAACCCGCACGGCTTCACGATGGAGCAGTTCAATATCGTGGAGAACCGGGATTTGAGAACCGTTGAACGATAACTTTAAAAAAGACAGGAAATGAACCGATTGAAAAAATGGATCAGGCACGTGCCTGACAGGATAGACGACGGACTCCGCTATCTGTGCGGACGGATGTCGCCCGATGTACGGCTCGTCTGTGTGGTGGCCATGCTCACCGGCTTCGGCTGTCTGTCGATATACATGACGGTATCTTCGATATACCGCATCGGCAGGCATGAGGGGGAGCAGTTGCAAATGGAGCATATCAGGCAGATGGAACTGTACAGGGGGATAAATAAGGATAGTATAAACATTAAAAATCAGGTGGATTATGGAGAACCTAAACAATCAGGAGCGGCAACCGGCGAATGCTGCAACGCTTGAAAAGGCGGAAGGGAAAGGGCAAAAGCCGAAACAGGGGAAGAAAGAGGTGAAGCCTCTGACTCCGGAAGAGATGCTCAAACGGAAGAAGATGCTCGTGTATCCGTTGTTCTTTCTCGTGTTTCTGGGAGCGATGTGGCTGATATTCGCTCCTTCTGACAGCGACGAGCCATTAAGGGAGGGATTCAACGTGGATGTTCCGATGCCGGAGGACAAGGGGATGCTGTCGGATAAAAAGACCGCTTACGAACAAAGTGCCTTTGAAAAGAAACAAAAGGAGAAAATGAACACGCTCCAGGAGCTGACGGTATCGCTGGAACGGGAAGAGCCGGTGGCGGAGGAAGTATTCCTAAGGGAAGAAAACACGGACAACGGCAGTCCGTCTATCCGTTCCTCCGCCAATGCCTATCAGGACATCAACCGGCAGTTGGGCAGTTTTTATGAAACACGGCCTGCGGAAGATGACCAGAAAACGCTGGAACTGGAATGGCGTATTCAGGAGCTGGAGCGTCAGGCGGAGGAAGAGCGCAAGGCCAGAGAAAACGGTGAGGAACAACTGCGGCTGATGGAGAAGTCCTACGAGATGGCGGCAAGATACATGCCGGGCGGTGGTGAAACCAAACAGGTCGCCGTGTCCTCCTCTACGGGTAAAATGCCGGTCTGTCCGGTTACGCAGGTAACGGAACGGGTGGTCAGCCTGCTGACCGCACCCCTGTCCGATGAAGAGTTTGCCAGACAGTACGGCAAACCCAGAAACATGGGTTTCCACACGGTGGGGACAGTCCGGAGCCGTACGGAAAGGAACGGTATCCGTGCCTGCGTGTACAGGACGGTAACGGTTTCGGGAAGCGACGGTCAGGAAGTAGGTCTGCGCCTGCTGGAGCCGGTGCAGGCCGGGGAGTTGTACATACCCGCCAACACGATACTGACCGGCACGGCGAAAATCAGCGGTGAGCGCATGGAAATCACCGTTTCTTCGATTGCCTTTCAGGGAACAATCCTGCCGGTGGAACTGGACGCTTATGACACGAGGGGCATGAAGGGCATTGAGGTCAGGGGATCGCAGGAGCTTACCGCCGTCAAGGAGATGGCGGCCAACATGGGCTCGGCAATGGGAAGCAGCATCAATATCTCCACCAATGCCGGCGCACAGTTGGCTGCGGACTTGGGCAAAGGGGTGATACAGGGCGCATCGCAATACCTTTCCACAAAGTTCAGGACTGCCAAGGCGACTTTGAAGGCGGATTACGAGCTACTGCTCGTGTCAAGACAATAAACGGTTAAAATCAATTTATCAATCAAGAAAAAACAACAAGCATGAAAAAAGTAATTTTAATGATGGCTTTTGCCATTGGTATGACCGGTGCGTATGCACAAAAGACCGTGAAAGTGGAAAAGACGGGAAATGACACGGAAGAAACGGCGGATTCCGGAGAAACGGGAACCACGCCGCTGCCGGATAAGGAGGACGCAAGGCGCAGCCCGTCCACCGGTGATTTGTTTGACGGGCTGACACGTCCGGTGACATTCGACCGGATGGTTCCTCCATACGCCTTGGAGGTGACATTTAATAAAACTGTACACCTTATCTTCCCGGCTGCTATCAAGTATGTGGATCTGGGATCGGCTGACATTCTTGCCGGCAAAGCGGACGGTTCGGAGAACGTGCTTCGGGTGAAAGCGGCGTTGAGGGACTTCTCCCGTGAAACGAATCTGGCGGTGATCACGGATGACGGCAGCTATTATACATTCAACGTGAAGTATGCGGACGAGCCGGCCAAGCTGAATATCGAGATGAAAGACTTCATCCATGATGGCGAGGCGGTGAACCGGCCGAACAACTCTCAGGAAATCTACCTTACGGAACTCGGCAGCGAGTCCCCGCTGCTGGTACGGCTGATCATGAAGTCCGTCTATGGAAACAACAAACGTCTGGTGAAGCATATCGGCTGCAAGCGCTTCGGCATCCAGTATATCCTGAAGGGGATTTATACGCACAACGGTCTGCTTTATTTCCATACGGAACTGAAAAACGCTTCCAACGTGCCGTTCTCCGTTGATTTCGTTACTTTTAAGGTGGTGGACAAAAAGGTTGCAAAACGTACCGCCATTCAGGAACAGGTTATCGTGCCGCTTCGTGCCTTCAACTATGTGACGGCGGTTGACGGAAAGAGCAAGGAACGGACGGTATTTACCCTGCCCAAATTCACCCTTCCGGATGACAAGCAGCTGGTTGTCGAGATGAACGAGCAGAACGGGGGAAGGCATCAGCGGTTTATTCTGACCAACGCCGAGCTGATCCGTGCCAGAGTCATTAACGAGCTGAAGGTGAAATAGTATGAAAAGGGTATCTGTTATTATATGTATGTTTTTGTGCTTTGTCCTGACGGACAAGGCACATGCCCAACGTTGCCTGCCCGGTACAAAAGGGCTGCGTATTACCGCCGGCATGACGGATGGCTTTCACACTGCGGACAAACGTAACGAGCTGGGTTACCATTTCGGGATGGGAATGGACAGGTATGTGAACGGCTGCCATAAGTGGGTATTCGGGGGCGAGTATCTCCAGAAGTATTATCCATACAAGGACATACGTGTCCCGGTTTCCCAATTCACTGCGGAAGGCGGCTATTATTATAATTTCCTTTCGGATGCCAACAAGGTGTTTCTCTGCTATGCCGGCGGTTCGGTGTTGGCGGGATATGAAACCGTGAATTGGGGCACAGGCATGCTGTTCGATGGTTCACGCCTGTGTGTCGGGGATGCATTTGTCTATGGCGGTGCGATATCGCTGGAGATAGAAACCTACCTTGCCAACCAGGTGGTATTGCTGTTCCATGCCCGTGAGCGTTGCCTCTGGGGAAATGACAGCGGACACTTTCATTTCCAGTTCGGGGTGGGCGTCAAATTCATAATTGATTAGGGCATGGTTCTTTTGGAATTATTTTCGGGTATTGGCGGCTTTAGTAAAGGATTGCAGGCTGCCGGATACTCGTTTGAGAAAGTATATTTCTCGGAGATAGAAAAAAATGCAATCGCCAACTTCAAATACAATTTTCCTTATGCGGAACATATCGGATCGGTTACAGAAATCGGAACAGCGGAAATCGGACATCCCGACATCATCACTTTCGGAAGCCCTTGCCAGAATTTTAGTTCAGTCGGCGACGGCAGCGGGCTGCGTGGAGAGGCAAGTTCCCTTGTCAGGTATGCTGTCGAAGCCGTCGGGAGATTCAGACCTGACGTTTTTATCTGGGAGAATGTTAAGGGAGTCTTCTTCGCAAAGCATCGATCAGATTTTTGGAGCATTATCAAAGCGTTTGCCGACATTGGCGGTTATCGACTTGAATGGCAACTGTTTAATACGGCATGGTTTCTACCCCAGAACAGAGAGAGAATCTACCTTGTCGGACGTGTTGCAGACCGGTGTACCGGAGATGTATTTCCTTTCCCGGCGCCGGGTGGAGGGAATCATCCGTGCAGGAAAGACACGGTTCATTCCCATACCTGCGGAACGATAACACGTAACTATTACAAACAGCCCAATTTCGGCAATTATCTGATAAACCTGCAACCGGGGGAAACTTTTGACGGACAGCCGAACGAAGAACAGAAATCCCGAATCCGTATGCTGACGGAAGTGGAGTGCGAACGCTTGCAAGGCTTTCCCGATGATTTTACCAGATACGGAATTATCAACGGGGAAGTGAGGGAAATCTCACGAGCCAACCGGTATGCGATGCTCGGCAATGCCGTGAGCGTACCGGTGGTACGTGCCGTAGCGGAACGCATCAGAAATAGTACTGTTTTAAACGATTAAATTTTTAATGTGTATGAAAAAGATGATAGAAACATTGTTTATTGTTACATTCATGCTTGTCGGTATGATATGTGTAACCGCCTGTTCTGACAAATTGGATGTTCAGCAGGTGTATGAGTTTGATCTGGCGACCTTACCGGTGCAGACGACAATCGTAAAGGGCGAGGAAGCGGAAATCCGTTGTCAGCTTGTAAGAAGCGGCGAGTATCAGGACACCAAATACTTCATCAGGTACTTCCAACCGACAGGCAAAGGGGAACTTCGCATGGAGGACGGTACGGTGCTATTGCCAAACGACCTGTATCCGTTACCGGAAGAAACGTTCAGACTCTATTACAAATCACTTGACACAGACCAGCAGAAAATAGATATTTACATTCTTGATTCCTTCGGTCAGGTTGTACAAAAGTCTTTTGCCTTTAATAATGAAGAAGATGAAAAGGAGGATACCGAATGATTTATGCCGGATATACCCCGAAAAAAAGCAGCGACGAGCAGTATACTCCGGCTTATGCGGTGGCTCCTATAATCAAATATATACCCGGAAATAAAATAGTCTGGTGTCCGTTTGATACAGAGCATAGTGAGTACGTGCTTGCGCTGAAAGCCGCCGGTATCAGAGTGGTTCACTCCCATATCCTTACCGGTGAGGACTTCTTCGTTTACGAGCCGGAAGAGTGGGATCTGATTGTTTCCAATCCTCCGTTCAGTATCAAACAGAAGGTTGTGGAACGCTGCCTTGCACTCGGCAAGCCGTTTGCGTTACTGCTTTCCAATCTTTGGCTGAACAGCAGTGCACCGGTTCACTTGTTCCGAGAAAAGGAGATGCAGATGTTGTTGTTCGACAAACGTATCCAGTTTACGGAAAAGAACGCTGCCTATTTCGGATCAAGTTACTTTTGTTGGGAAGTCCTCCCAAGACAGATTGTGTTTGAGAATCTGAACCGTTCCAAATATGAAGAGAGCCGGATGGCTGATGACATGAGGAAATTGATAAAACCTTTAATGAACGGGCATGAATAGGAAACAGGAAGATGCGGATATAAAATCAGTACAGGAAAATCCCGGATATTTTCGGGATCTTCCTCCGGAACGTAAAACTGAGAATGTATGCTGGCACGCTGTCAATGCCGACAGTGCCAATGTGCGTCATGTACCGGAAGAAATGTTCTCCTACGAGATTGTCGGTATGGCTCTGACAAACAAACCCGATTCCATACATGATATGCCTTGTGGGGTACTGAAGTGCTTTTTGCCGTTGATTCTGGAAGATGACCGGTATCTCCGGGAGGCACTGCCGAAAGACGACATACCTTTGGAGGTATATGAGGAGATGGTCAGACGGAACGGAAAGGCTCTGGAATATGTGCCTGAAGGCATGAGAACACCGGAAATCTGCCGTACCGCATTATCAAAAGTAAAGCACGATCCGGCTGTGCTGTTGCCCTATGTTCCTTATCCCGACATTTGTCTGGAGATTATGAAATTGCTTGAAGGGAAATGGAGATGTTCGGATTTGATGCGTTCTGTCCGGTGGAACATTATAGATGACCGGATGGCGGAATATGCTGTAAGCAGGGACGGCTATGCAATTTCGTCTGTGCCGGTACACCTGCAGACGGAAAAAATGGTCTGTCAGGCTGCCGCCGATACCTATAATTCGGCATTGCAGTTGAAAAGCATAAGGTATGATTTAAAGACTGAAAAAGCATATCTTGCGGGAATGGACAAAAATGTACCGGAAAGTTTTCTGAACATCCCACCCGATAAAAGAAGTGCGGAAATCTGCCTTCAAGCGGAAAATTGGTATCCGGAACTATTGAAAAAGCAACCGGAACTGATTCCCGATATTGTCAGAAACAGCTGTAACATATATTCTCTCAATCACAAAATGGAACAATGCACGGGCACAAAGTTCTCTGTCGGGCAGATAAAAAAACTGTATGACGGGAAGGCTTTGCCTGTTAAGGAAATTTGGACTCCGAAGGGGGTAATGAAAGATGTGACGGTTTCCTTTGACAAAAGGCTGAAAGAGTTCAACTTTTCACCGGTCAGACAAATCAAAAGAAAAGGAATAAAACTATGACATGTGAACTCTCCTTGCAGACAACCGGCAAGGAGAGTTCTTTGGTGCAAATGGTTAATAACTCTCTCTCAATCTTATTACATATTATTATATCTTGTTTTTCAGATATTTATTGTTCTGTCATATACTTTCTTTGTTTCTGAATCAACCATTCATCACGTTTCTGTCTGCACTCTTCCAATGTGGGCTTCACACAGGAGAAAAGTTCGTTGTCTGCCGTGTCCCTGTAATCATAATGGTAAAACGTGCGGCTTTTCCGTCTTACGGTCATTTGGAATTTTTCATATTTCTCACCCGCCTTGCAGGTTGAAACTCCGTTCTCGTTCATTTTTGTTGCCATAATTTATGATTTTATAGTTCGTGAATATTAAAACAGGCTTAACTGTCGGGGCTGTGTGTATTTCCGCTTGAGTTCCAACAGTTTTTCTTTCAGACTGCGGATAACCTTCGGGTTGTAATTGCTTCTGTCGGAAACAGACCAACGTTCCGCTTTGTTGTATTGTCGCTCCAACAGAAGGATTCCTTGTCGGACAGCTTCCTTATAATCTCTGACAGGTTCATCCCAAACGGACGGGTGGCTACCGCCTCCGGCTGTGCCGGTACACCAGTCGATGGATACCGCATACGTCCCGTCAACGGATTGCCCGATATGGATCGTGTTGGAAGTATCCAATTTGATTTCTTCAACTATCGGTAACATACCATTAATCCAACCGTGTTCGTTGAAC
>OGOF01001002.1_pt1 | contig 18709 bp, 15 predicted proteins | sample 1552621 | NCBI WGS metagenome assembly OGOF01 (sample SAMEA2580156, study PRJEB22360) | human gut metagenome | biome: human gut; feature: human-associated habitat; material: faeces | place: Denmark | collected 2008/2010
AATGGTGACCGGGGGGATCTGGTCAGCGGTGGTTGCCGGCATCCTTGAATGGATCGCCAATGGCGTTTTAACTTCTTATGTCTCGCAAAAAGATCCAATCTACAACGTCATCATGTACTTCGTGATCGTTGCCTACGCTGAAGAAGGATCCAAGTACTTCTTCTTAAAGCGCCGGTCCTGGTTCAGCCGGGAATTTAACTGCCAGTATGACGGGGTTGTCTACGCTGTCTTCGTGGCCCTGGGCTTTGCCCTCTGGGAAAATATCTCCTACGTCATGATCTACGGCTTCTCTACCGCCTTAGTCCGGGCTGTAACGGCCGTTCCCGGCCACGCCTGCTTCGGCGTCTTCATGGGGATCTTCTATGGCTTGGCCCGCGGCTACGCCTACCTGGGCAAAAACATCCGGTCCAAGTTCTTCCGCGTTTTGGCTATCGTCGTGCCAGCCGCCCTGCACGGCAGCTACGACTACGTGGCTTCCCTTAATTCCGCTGAAGGGCAGTGGATCTTCCTGGCCTTCATCGCCGTCCTTTTCTTCATCTCCTTCCATCTGGTGAATAGGATGTCCAAAAACGACAAGTACTTCCAAATCGACCGGCGGAATTACCGCTTCTAGACTTTATTCACAAGTAAAAAATCTGTCCCTGCCTCCCTGGTAGGGGCAGATTTCTTTTTTGTCCAAATTCTTTTTAGTCCAGTTCCGCCAGGTCGTATGGCGTTTCCTGGTAAACGGCGTAGTTGATCCAGTTGCTGAAGAAGGTTGAGGCGGCCAGACTCCAGGTCAGGCGGGGCTTTTTCTCCGGATCGTCATCCGGGAAGTAGTTAATCGGCAAAAGCGGATTGATACCGGCATTAAGGTCTCTATGGTATTCCTCAGACAAGGTGTCTCTGGAGTATTCCAAATGGCCAAAGCTGTAGATCTGCCGCAAGTCGTCACTAGCCGCGATTGCAACCCCGACTTCCGGCCCCTCCGCCAAAATCTGCAGACTGCACTTCTTTAATTGGTCTGGGTAAATCGTGGTATAGCGGGAGTGCGGACAGCGGTAGGAATCGTCAAAGCCGCGAAGAAGGGGGCTGGTCCCCACTACTTCCTGCTCATAAATGCCGGACAGCTTCTTTTCCAGAGGCTGCTTGTCGATCCCAAAGTGATAGTAAAGCCCGGCTTGCGCTCCCCAGCAAAGGTGGAGGCTGGAGTAGACATGGGTCTTGGACCATTCCATCAGCTGGCAGAGCTCGCTCCAGTAGTCGACCTCCTGGAAAGGCAGCTGTTCAACCGGGGCGCCAGTAATAATCATCCCATCATAGCGCTTGTCCTTGATGTCGGCAAAGGTCCGGTAGTAGTTTTCCAGGTATTCGTTGGAAGTATTTTTAGACTTATGACTGGCCATGTAGAGGAATTCCACTTCCAGCTGCAAGGGCGTGTTGGCCAGGTGGCGGAGCAATTGCACTTCCGTGTTGGCCTTCTTAGGCATCAGGTTCACCACCAGAATCTTTAAAGGCCGGATGTTCTGGGTCCGGGCTCTTTGCGAGTCCATGACAAAAATATTCTCCTGCCTTAACACATCAATGGCGGCTAACTGTTTGTCTAAAGTAATTGGCATAGTGCACTCTCCTGTCTGAATTCTTTTGTTTAATTTACCATTCTTTCTGAAAAAATGCTAACAAAATAATTAGACTTTTTAAACTTTTACAAAACGAAAAAAGTCCGCCAAAGCGGACTTTCTCAAGCAGACATCTTGTCAAATTTACTGTTTTAAAATTAGCCTTCAATGTTGAAGACAACGGACTTGACCCGGGTCATGGCTTGAATGGAGTACTTGACCCCCTGTACGCCTGCCCCTGAGCTCTTTACGCCCAGGAATGGGAAGTTGTCCGGACCTCTTTGGGTCTTGTTGTTGATGTGGACCGTGCCCACTTCCAATTTTCCTGCAATGGCAAAGGCTTTTTCAAAGTTCCGTGAGAAGACGGAGCTTTGCAGGCCGTATTCTGATTCATTGGCAATCTTGACAGCTTCGTCAGCTGACTTGACGCGGATGAATGGCAATACTGGCCCAAATGGTTCTTCCCAGGCCAGGCGCATGTCAGTCGTCACTTGGTCCATGACCATTGGGTAGATCAGGTTGCCTTCGCGCTTGAAGTCAAACAAAGGCTTAGCGCCCTTTTCTGCGGCTTCTTCAATTAAACCTTGTACGTAGTCGGCAGACTTAGTGTCGATCAAAGGAGTGATGTCGGCATCCTCTTCTGGCATCCCGACCGTCAAATCCTTGACCAAAGCAGTCACCTTTTCAACCAATTCGTCAGCCACGCTGTCCATGACCAGAACCCGCTTAACGGCGGTACAACGCTGGCCGGAGTAGCCAAAGGCGCCGGCAACGATGTTCTTGGCCGTCAAGTCCAAGTCAGCGTCTTCCAAGACGATGGTCGCGTCCTGGCCGCCAAGTTCCAGCATAATTGGCCGCATCCCGGCCAGTTTGCCGATGTTCTTGCCGACAGCACTGGAACCGGTGAAGTTGATGAAGTTGACTGCCGGGTGTTCAACGATGTAGTCGCCGATAACCCGGCCCCGGCCGGTAATGGTGTTAAAGACGCCGGCTGGCAGGCCAGCTTCGGCGAAGGCTTTGGCCAAAAGCAGACCGGAGATTGCCCCTTGTGTCGGCGGCTTGAAGGCCACCACGTTCCCGCCCATCAAAGCAGGCGCGATCTTTGAGCCGGCCAGGTTAACCGGGTAGTTGAAGGGTGAAATTGCCAAAACCAGGCCGACTGGTTCCCGGCGGACAACAGCCAGCTTGTTCTTGCTTGCCGCTTCAAAGTTGCCGCCTTCCATGACTTCCCCGTCCAAAGTTACGCCGACCTTGGCCGTGTATTCAACGATTTCCGCCGTCCGGGTTACTTCGCCGATAGAGGACTTGAGGCTCTTGGCGATTTCCTTGGACAAGGTAGAACCGATCTTTTCAGCATCCCGGTAAAGGATGTCCGCAGCCTTTTGCAAGTATGCGGCCCGTTCAACGTATGAGAGGGCCCGCCAGGCTGGAAGGGCCTTTTTGGCGCTGTCCATTACGTAGTCCACGTCTTCGTGGGACATGGCAGGTACAGTACCCAGGGACTTGCCAGTTGCTGGTTCGAAAATTTCAATCGCGTCAGCGGAGTCCCGCCATTCGCCATTGACATAGTTTAAATAGTGTTCTGTCAAGAGAGCAACTCCTTTCATGGATGTAATCACATCTACATTTTAATGCTTTTCTAACTATTTTCAAGCCTTTTTGCAGAAAAAGCACCTACCAATTTTCTAATTAGAGCAGACCATGCTGCTTCAGGTACTGGTGGGCCACCTTGCTGGCGCTCTCGTGCTTGACGGTCACCTTGTAGTTCATTTCCTGCATTTCAGCTCCAGTAATCTTGCCAGCAAGCTTGTTCAGGCTTTTGACGACGCCGGGATGCTTTTGGGCAAAAGAATTTTTCAGCAAAGGCGCCCCTTGGTATGGCGGGAAAAAGCTCTTGTCATCCTTTAAGACGACTAAGTCATACTGCTTGATCTGGGGATCGGTCGTATAGCCGTCAACGATTGCGACCTTGCCGCTGGCAATTGCCTTATAGCGCAGAGCAGGTTCCATAGTTTTAACCTTGAAGTTCAGGCCATATTCCTTCTTTAATCCCAGGTAGCCATCCTGCTGGTTGGCAAAGTCCGGGTCAAAAGCAGCGGTTAAGGAAGCGTCCACTTTCGCCAAGTCGCTTAAGCTCTTAATATTATGTTTCTTGGCAAAAGCCTTCGTAACCGCCAAGTCGTAGCCGTTCTGATAGTTCATTGCTGGCAGGTAAGTCAGCTGGTCCTCCTCAGCCATCAGCTTTTTAGCCAGCTGGTAAGTTTTAGCAGGATCATGCGGAGTGGCCACCTTCTTTTTAGCCAGGCCTTGCAGAACCGTCCCGGTAAATTCCGGATAGATGTCGATTTTGCCCGTCTTTAAGGCATTGAACAGGAAGCTGGTCCCGCCAAAGTTGTTCTTAAGGGTCACCTTGACATGAGGATTGTCCCTTTCAATCAAGTCCTTGTACATGTTTATCAAAATGTCTGGTTCACTCCCCAGCTTGCCAGCGATGACGACTTCCTCTTGCTTCGGGGTAAAATGTTTCGGAGCCTGGCTAACTCCTAAGCCAATGGCAAAAATTGCCAGGACGGCGGCTGTGACACGGAAGTGCTTTTTTGATGAGGCCATGAACTTGAGCAGGCCAGACATGGCCAAAGTCAAGACAGCTGACAGACCAGCCCCGATCAAGATATAGGTGTTGTTGTTTTGCTGGATCCCGATCATGATGTAGGTCCCAAGCCCGCCGGCCCCAATCATGGCAGCCAGCGTGGCTGTCCCAATAATCATGACTAAGGAAATGCTGACGCCGGAAAGGATTATGGGCAGGGCAATGGGGAATTCCAGGCGGGATAATTTTTTCCAGCGGCTTAAGCCAAAGGCATCGGCCGCTTCTTCCAAGTTGGGATCGATATTTCTTAAAGCCGAGTAGGTATTCTGGTAGATTGGCATGATCCCATACGCAGTCAAGGCGATCAAGGCCGGAGTCGTCCCGATTCCGACAAAAGGAATCAAGAGACCGAGCAGGGCCAGACTGGGGATGGTCTGGATGATACTGGTGATCTGGAAGACCACTTCCCCGGCTCTTTTGCTGTGGGCCAGGAGCATCCCTAAAGGAATGGCGATCAAGCAAGAAAGCAAGAGGGCTTCCATGGATAAGAGCAAGTGCTCACCTAAAGCCTGCCAGATCTGCCCTTGGTGAGACGATATAGTATTGATCAATTCACTCATCTCTTAGTCCCCCCCATTTTCCAAAGTAGTGCAACAGGTCGCTGGACTTGATTTGGTAACCTGCTCCCTGGTAGGCAAATTGCAAAAAGCCAGCTTTTTCAGCTAATCCCGTGACTTCTTCGACTTTCTCAACTTCCGGCAGATTCTCTTCTGTAATTCTATTTACGTATGGACTAGCCAAAAGCTCAAGCATAGTGCCCAGCCGTGGCCGGGCGCTCTTGAAGAAGTCAGCCACAAAGGAGTTGGCGGGCTTTTGCACGATTTCTTCCGGGTTGCCGACTTGCAGCAGGCAGCCATCCTGGATAACCCCGATCCGGTCCCCTAAACGCAAGGCTTCCTGCATGTCGTGGGTCACGAAGACAACTGTGGTCTTGCTTTGCCGGTGCAGGTCAAGTAGGAGCTCTTGCTGCTGGCGGCGCAGGACCGGGTCTAAGGCACTGAAGGATTCGTCCATCAAGATCAATTTGGGCTGGCTGGCCATGGCCCGGGCGATAGCGACCCGCTGCTGCTGGCCGCCTGAAAGTTCTTTGGGCAGCCGGGAGATATACTTGTCCCCTTCCAGGCCAACCTGGGCCAGTAATGCTAAGGCCCGCTTCTTTCGTTCAACCTTTTTGACTCCGGCTTCTTCCAGCTGGATAGTGATATTGTCGCCAACCGTTAAGTTAGGAAAAAGGCTGCTAGTCTGCAGGACATAGCCCATATGCAGGCGGAGCTGGCGCAGGTCGTGGTCTTTGACTCTTTTGCCGTCTAAGTAGACATCGCCATGAGTCGGTTCTGTTAAACGGTTGATCATTCTGAGCAAAGTCGTCTTCCCGCTCCCGCTGGGGCCGACTAAGACAAAAAGCTCCCCGTCATTGATTGTAAGATTTATCTGCTTCAAGATGACATTGTCTCCATAGGTCATCCCGACATCGCGGTATTCGATCATTTTCCCCTCCATCTCGCAGGGCATTCATGTAACTTAAATGGTTTCTCGACTTAGCATAAACTCTTTCTTAGCCCTTGTAAAGGTAAAAGCTAAAGCTTTCCTCTTTTTCTTGGCCAGGAATCTATAATAGTTTCTCATCCTTCTATCTTGGACCAGCTAGTTATAAGAAAAGTGTAAAAGCAGTACTATTGCTTAGTCGGTATCTTCCAGGCGGGTATAAGCTTCATTCTGCTCTTGCTGACAAAGAACTTGCTTTTAGCAATTTCAGTTACTATACTGGTAATTAGATAAGTTACATGATTTGCCTAATTATTTGGGAGAGAAAAACAAATGAAAGTATCAACCCGCTTTAGTGACAGCATCCACCTTTTGACCTTTCTCGTGATCTACAAAGGAAAGACCACTCTGTCCAGCAACATCATCGCCAGTTCTTTAAATACTTCGCCAGTTGTGGTGAGACGGTTAATGTCGAATTTAAGGGATGCCGGCTTTATCAAGACGACCCATGGGTCACCGGATCCAGAGCTATTAAGGAAGCCAAAAGACATCAGCCTGCTGGAAATCTATCTGGCAACTGAAGGTAAAAGTCCCCTTTTTGCAATCGACCACGAAACAAATCCGGACTGCATTGTCGGCGGCAACATCCAGCCAACCTTGACCGACTACTTTTCCCACGCGGAGATCGCGGCGGAGGCGGTTTTAGGTAAGATCAGCCTGCAGGACGTGATTGACACGATTTTGGTTAAAGAAGCCGCGAAAAAGCAGGCAGAAAATAGTAAAGAAGAATAAGCGGAGAAAAATTGTAAGGAAGTCAAAATGAAATACACGATTACTGGCGCAACCGGCCACTTAGGCAGAAAAGTCGTTAAAGAATTAAGCAAATTAACTGATAGCAAGAATATCCGCCTGGCAGTCCGCAACCCGCAAAAGGCTGAAGATTTTGCAAAAGCCGGCTATGAAGTCATGCACAGCGACTACTACGATGTTCCATCAATGGTCGAAGCTTTTACCGGGACGGATGTCGTAATTTACATTCCCAGCATCACTTATAACGTGAGCAAGCGGATCGCGGAATTCGAGAATTCACTTGAAGCGATGAAGGAAGCCGGAGTCAAGCACCTGGTTGACGTCAGCTTCATGGCTGACCAGGCCAATAATCCCTTCCAGCTGGCAGGCTATTACGCCTACCTGCCAGCCCGTTTAGCTTCTAGCAAATTGTCCTATGCCGTGGTCAAAAATTCACTTTACGCTGACCCCTTGGTCCCATACCTGCCGGAGTTGATTGCAAAAGGCAATGTGATCTACCCGGTTGGCGATCAGGCGATGAGTTTTATCTCAAGAAAAGACAGTGCGGAAGCTATTGCTAATGTCGCTGTCCGGCCTTACCTCAGAGACAAGGGGCAGATTTACCTTTTGACCCAGGAAAAGAACTATAACATGGTTGAATTAAGCCGGATCACGGGCCGTACCCCACAGAATATGAAGGACTTTTTGGCAGAAAACTACAAGAAGTAAGATGAATAACAGCAAAGAAAAAGGATGCAGCTCTACTGGGTTACATCCTTTTGTTTATTTAGGCAAATCTGCCGTATGTTCCAAGCGGTCGATCCGCCGGTCTAAAGTCGGGTGGTCAGAGATCAAGTTGGTCCACCAGTGCTTGACTTGGAAGTTGTTAAAAGCTAAAGCTGAAACCATGGGGTTCTCCTTTTGCTGCTGATATTGCTGCTCAATAGCTTCCAGCTTTTTCAATGCACCGACAATACACTGCGGATTTCTGGTCAGGTCGACTGAACCAATGTCCGCCAGGTATTCCCGCTGCCGGGACATAGACAAGTTGAGCAATTTGGCGATTGGCAAAGCCACGATGAATAGTCCAGCGCCAACTGCTAAGGCAATCGAGCCAAAGAACCAGCAAATGCACTTGGTGATAACCCCGCCATCCATCTTAAACAAGGTCCAGCCAAGAGCCAGCAGGTAAACGGAAGCCAGGTAGATAAAACTGGATAGAGCTGAGGTAATCGTCGTTACCCGCAAGTCATAGTTACGGATGTGAGATATCTCGTGGCCGATCACGCCTAAGAGTTCATCATGGTTCATGATTTTTACAAGGCCGGAAGTAACCGCCAGGCTGGCATGCTCCGGGTCACGGCCGGTCGCGAAGGCGTTGGGGATATTGCTTGGAATGGCGTAGACTTTCGGCATGGGGATGCCAGCGGCCAGGCTCATCTCCTCCACCATTTCGTAAAGTTGAGGGACGTTCTCTTGGTTGATTTCCACCGCATGGTTGATCCGCATCAAGTGTCTGGTCGAATAAAAGTAGATATAGACCATGTAAATAATTCCCGCGGCTAAAAAGATCATGCCGGCCCAGAAGGTTAAATAAACTGACAACAGGCCCGCAATAGCTAAAAGCAAGGCCGTAAAGCCACCCAGCACGATCCAGGTATTGCGCTTGTTTTGCTCAATTTGCTGATAAAGCATATTCCATCCTCAATTCTTTTCATAAAGCTAATTAAAGGATACTAATTGGATGGCTTTGGCGCAATAGATAATTACAGAGTGATTTAGTTATATCGCTTGCTAGGATAAAAATAAGACTCCGAACGATATTTTATCATCCAGAGCCTAGGGGCTAGTGCTTATATAAATTGAACTTTGTGTCGATTGCCAAAATATAGAAAATGTTACGGTTGATTTTACCAATTACTCGACCTTTGTCATTTAGCCGAAATACCCAGTAGACGTCACCACATTATCAGGGAGTTGTTCGAGACCTTGTTCTTTCGCCTACCCCAAGACAACCGATATTTCTTCAATAGAGAGCTTCTCTATTTTCTCCAACAACTTCGCCTGGACATTCCTATCAATACTATTGTTGTTTTTATTAAGATTGTATCGTTTGTCTCTTGTGAGAAAAGAAAAATTAAACGCAAAATATGTCTTATACGTCCTTCTGATTCTCGAGACATTAGACTTGCGTGTCCGAAAGTTGCTTTTAATCATCGACTCGGCGTTGTTTTTTACCCGCAACCAATTCACAACCTTAAAAACACTATAAGTCATTTTTCTACCCTCATTCAATAACCATTATTTTGCCTATTATTATACGTTCAACACAGTTTGTCTCGCAAGCTACAGGCCTGCCATTCAATCCCCGTTCTACTGGCATTTTGCCATTTAGTTATTTAGATTAAGTACTCCCTGCTTCAGCCTTTGCATCCCGTCAATTACCAATTCTTTCGGGCAGGCCAGGTTAATCCGGACAAATTCATGTCCATTGCCCCGGTAGCCGTTCCCGGCAGAGATGATCAAGCCCGTCTTCTCCCTCAGGTACTTGCAGAAGTCCTCCGCGTTCATCCCAAGAGCGCTGATGTCGACCCAGGCCAGGTAGCTGGCGTTTGAGTCAAGTACCTTCACTTCCGGCACTTCTTTTGCCAAAAATTCCCGGGCATAAGCAAAGTTGTCCCGCAACACTTGCTTGAGCTCACGGAGCCAGTCATGGCCTTCTTCATAAGCGGCAATAGCTGCCGGGATAGCCAACAAGTTTGGCTCCCCGATGCCGGCCAGGAAAAAGCTCTCCTCAGCCCGGGCGCGCAAATCCGGGTTAGGGATAATCGCGCAAGCCGCGTGCAACGCCGCCAAGTTGAAGGTCTTGCTTGGTGAGATCAAAGAAACTACCCAGTTTTTGGCATCCCAATCTACCGTAAATGCAGGGGTAATGTCTTCATCCGTCAAAACCAGGTCCCCGTGAATTTCGTCAGAGATCAAGAGGACCTGGTGCTTGGCGCAAAGTTTCGCGATCCGCTTGACTTCTTCCTCGCTCCAGGCGTAACCGATTGGGTTGTAAGGGTTGCAGAAGACCATCATCCGGACAGACAGAGTCGCCAATTTTTCTTCCAAATCAGCCCAGTTGACCGAGTACTTGCTATTTTCATAGATCAAGTCGCTGGAAATTACCCGGCGGCCATTGCCCTCAATGACAGAGTAAAACATGTTGTAGACGGGCTCCTGGACCAAAATTTGGTCGCCAGGGCTGGTGAACTGCCGGACCACGGCAGAAATCGCTGGCACGACGCCTGAGGCAAATACGCACCAGTCTTCTTTAGGCCGGGCGCGGTGCTCAATTTCTTCCCAGTCAGCTACAGCTTTGTAGTATTCAGCTGGCACGCTTTCATAGCCAAAGGCAGCTACTTTGAGCTTTTCTTCCATGCTGGTCATAATTTCCGGCGCGATCTTAAAGTCCATCTCAGCAATCCACATCGGTAGCTCTTTTTCCTTTAAGCCGCCCCACTTGATGGAATTGCCCTGCCGCTTTGGCACATGTGTAAAGTCATATTGCTTTTCTGCCATTTTTGTTACCTCAATAATCAATTATATTTTTTCGCTATCTATTTTATCTACAAGGTAAGCATCTTCACATTTTGGAAAATTTACCGTCATAAATACTTAAGTTCTCGGGCCCTTGTAAAGAAAGCAAAGTCTCATCCAGTTGAGGTATGTAGAATGAACTTAAAACTTTTACGTGCAACATAGTAGGCTCCTCGCCTTATCTCCAGATTTCAAAATAATTATATCATCAAGCTAACAACCCGTTCTCTCTCCTTGCTTATAACGAGAAAAACAGGTTCCTTTCGGAACCTGTCTCCCTCTAATTACAGCACACTTGCCTTAACATATCTGTTCTTGCCAATTCGGTAGTAGTACTTGCCATGAAGCTTCTGTTTCTTGCTTAAGAGCTTAACCTTCTGCTTCTTTTTCAGATGGCCAACTACCTTCCCTTTCTTGTTATATACCTTGGCATTCTTCCTTGCGCGAACTTGCTTAACCTTCTTAGTCTTTTTCGGCAGGCTGCTTGCCAGAATATATCTGTTCTTGCCAACCCGGTAGTAGTACTTGCCATGAAGCTTTTGCTTCTTGCTTAATAGCTTGACGCTAGTCTTCTTCTTAAGCTTGCCAACTACCTTGCCCTTCTTATTGTAGACTTTTGTAAGCTTAGTCAACTTGTAAGTCTTAGTCTTCTTAACTGTCTTCTTGCTTGCCTTCTTAGAAGCCTTTTTGTTCTTCTTAGCACTAGTCTTCTTCGCGCTACTCTTTGAAGTCGTCTTGCTGTCAGTCTTCTTATCATCCTTGGCAGATGACTTGTTATCGGACTTAGCTTCGCCATTGCCGTCCGATTTGACATCACTCTTAGTGTTGCTCTTGTTGTCTGACTTGGAGTCGCTCTTAGTGTCAGTGTTACTGTCTGACTTGCTATCGTCTTTGTTTTCCGGCTTAGACTCGGCAGTCTTTTCTTCAACAACCTTCTTGACTTCGTAAACGACAACAGCAGATTCGTTGTCGTCCCCGTCGCGATACTTGAACATAGCCCGGTCTCTGTCAGTCAGCTTAACTTCGCCGTCAACCTTTGACCAATCCTTGCCATCAGTTGAGTAAAGCAAAGTTACTTTTCCGTCAGCATCCTTTTCAGCCTGTTCAACGTTGCCAGCCTTAACCTCAATACTCTTATCAGCTTCAACCGTGCCAGTCAAATCTGGAGCGGGCAGCTTCCGTTCTACCTTGACCACGCTGGTGTAGACTTGGCTCTCATTGCCAGCGTCGTCATAGCTCTTGAATTCCACAGTTTCGTTGTGAGTCAGCGTAAAGGCATCCTTGTAGTCAGTCCAGGTCTTGCCACCATCAAGGCTGTACTTGATGTGGTTGAAGTCCTTGTCAACATCCTTCTTGTCAAAAGCAAGCTCAGCCTTGACCTTGCCTTCTCCATCCGGAGTCAGCTTCAATTCCGGCTGGGCAGCGACTTCCTTGACGATATTCTTGACTTCATAAGTCGTAACCTTTGACTCATTGCCGTAAACGTCTTGGTACTTGAACTCAACCTTTCCGTTTTCGGCTACCTGTACAGTATCCTTGTCCAGCTTGGTCCAAGTCTTGCCGTCAACTGAGTAGTAGAGATCAGCCGCCTTAAACTTGCCAGCAGACTTTTGTACATCGGACAGATTTTCAACCTTCAGCTGAACAGCTTGGTTGGTCTTCTTGCTTTCTGAAGCGGAAACCTCCGGTGCCTCAAGATCTGCCTGGTGGTTGTACAGGGTAAAGTCTTGTTCAGTCTTGTTGTCACTTTCATCAGTCAAAGTGACCTTGACCTTCCGGGATCCGTCTTTCTCAGCCTTGATCGGGTAGCTGACCTTGACTGCATCCCTATTCTTAAAGAAGTCTTCGTTAAACACCTCGTAAGTCTTGTCTTGGTAGGCTGTATCGCTGCCAACTTGCAGGCTGTATCCGCTCAAGTTGTCATTGATCGTTGCCTTAAGATCGTAAACATCCTTGTTGGTGTAGACAGCCAACTGGCCATCCTCACCTAAGGACATCCCTTCCAATTGCAGACTTGGCGCTGCTAAGTCAACCCAGAGCTTGTAGCCCCATTCGACGACTGGCTTGCCGTCATTAAGCCGTGGATCTTGCACCAGAGCAGTCAATGAATGGTTGCCGTTCTTTAAGTCTTTGATCGTGTAGCTGAACTTCAATGTATCTGGGTCGTACTTAACGTCATCCCCGTTTAACTGGAAGCGGGCGACTGGGTACGCGAGTTTACCCGTTACTGTGAAGCTGTGGTCCTTCTCATCGTAACCCGGCGTCGTCTTGCCAATAACCGTCAGATCGCTGGCGATATTGTCAAAAGTCAGCATATCCTTGGTGTAAGTGTAACTTCTAGCGGTGAAAATCGTTACGTCCTTCTTTGTAACATTGCCATCCGCATCAGTTGCTGTCAGTTCAAAAGGATTATCACCGTAGTTCAAGTCAACCTTTTGTGAGAACTTGCTGTCCTGGTCAACCGTTAACTTAGTCTTACTCTTGTCAGACAAGTTTGTCAGTTCCAGTTTGCCGCTTTCGCCAAGACCAGATACCGTCCCGGATAAAGTATAGGAATCATCCTTAGCCAAAATGCGGCCTGAGCTTTCTTCGTCAACGCTGACTTTTGGTCCTTCAGCCTTAACAGTGAAGTTGACTGCTTCAAGGGTTTGGTCCCCATCCTTGATCAAAAGCTGGTTTTGTCCATCCTTGACTGGCAGCTTAACTTCAAAGTATCCATCTTCATCGCTTTCTGCCTCGACATCATTAAACTTAAGCTTGGCATTCTTCTTGTAAGTACCAGTTACAGTGTAAGTTTCTTTCTCTTGATCGTAAGCCGGGCTTTGACTAGTGATCTTTTGACCGTCAGCTAAGTTAAAGAGAAGAAGCTTGTTATCAGCATCGTTATTTTGACTGGAGAAAGTTGCAGCATAGCCAACATTGCCGGCATAGTCAGCCACAACAGTTTCTACTTGGTTCTTGCCGTCCTTAAGTCCAGTCAAGGCAGTCGTTGACTCGTAAACATCACTTTCTCCCTTAACCGGAGCCAGCGCCAGCTTCTGCTTTTCACCGTTTACTGCCGCAACAAACATTGTCATGTCAAGACCGCTGCCGGAATCCTTAGCCTTCAAACGGAGCTTGCCATCTTTGGTAACTTGCAAGTCACTCACTTCTGGCGCTTGGGTATCAACCTTGACAGGGATGTTCAATTCCTGCTTGCTGCCGCCAGTTGCTGGGGTAAATTCAACCTTGTAGATGTATTGCCCATCCTTGACGACTTGGCCGTCAGCGTCAGTGCCATCCCACTTGTCCAGTGAGTGGGTTGTCCACTTGCCTCTTGAAGAACTGTAGTAATCTTTAGTTCCCTTTTTACCAACGCCCAAGCTCTTAACTTTGTTTCCTTGAGCATCAGTAATCGTTTCCGTGTATTCCTTGTAGTTCCGGTCAAAGAAGAGAACAGGATATGCGTAGTCCCGGCTACCATCGCCATTTGGTGAAATCGCGATCAGATCAGGATCAGTATACTTGCTGTAATCATCACCCTCATAGCCAGTGTGACCGAGAATATCATTGTTGTTAGAAGACATGACGCCAACCAGGGAGTGAATTGTGTTGATTAGATTTGAATTGCCACCTTCATAAAGCATTGGTGCGCTGACACTCGCTTGACTGTAGCTGCCGAAAAAGCCCATGTATGGAAGAACCAGGTTTGGTGTTGCCCGGTCTTCTGCTTCAAAGCCAACATAGCCTTCAACAAAATTTTGCCGCTGGAAACTGTATGGCAGGGTCAAGGTAAAGCTTACATCCACGCTTTCGCCAGGCTGGACAGTTACCTTTGGCGTCTCCGTCGTCAGCTGTCCCTTAACAATCTTTGTGTCATAGATTTCGCCACTCTTCGCTTCGGTTGCCTGGGTGTATGGACCGCCATAATTATCAACTGCATAGGTCTGGGCCTTCTTGCCATGATTGGTCAAGGTAACCTTAAAGGTCGTCTGCCGGCCAATTTCTTTCAAGGCTGCTGCCCCGTTGCCGTTGGCTGCCTTAACCTCAACCGTATTGTTGATGGCATCTTTAACATTGATTTCGCCACTTCCTTGCCGGCGGGGAGAAATAATTTCCTTGGTATGCTCAGTGTCATAGAAGGGGTGCGAAGTGTTCATGGCTGAATTCTTAGCAAATTGTACTAATTCTTCCCCGGACAAGTTCAAACCTTGTTTCTTGATACCTTGCAAAATTAATGCTTCGGAACCTGCGACAAATGGTGAAGCCATTGAAGTCCCACTCATTTGCTGGTACTTGTTGTCGTTCGCCAGCGAGTAGATCTTCCCGCCTGGAGCAGTAATTTCTGGCTTGAAGTCGAGTTCCGGCGTTGGTCCCCAGCTGGTAAAGTCGCTCATCTTTCCCGCACTGGAGTTATCGATTAAAGCAGTACCGAATTTCAGCTTGATGCTCTTACCATCTTTTGCTGCTTGAGCCAGAACTTCCCCATCAGCCTTACTCATCCCTAAGGTTGGGAAAGTCTTGTCGTCCAGTGCCATTGAAAGTAAGCCGTTATCATTGTTATTGTAAATGACGATCCCTGCCGCGCCAGCTGCCTTGGCATTGGCAACTTTCTCTGAGAAGGTATAAGATCCCCGTTTAACAACTGCAAGTTGTCCCTTAACCTCAGCCTTCTTTTCAGCAGTATAGTCATCTGCACCGCCCAAGCCCATGTCAACAAGCTTAAGCTTCTTGGTTAAAACGGAATAGTTGCTTTCAAGCTGGGTTGTTACTTGTGCAGCACCCTTCAATTCGGAATTTGCGCTAAAGGTGACCCCACCGAGTTCGTCTTTAACCGTGTCGGTGGTCACTTTGCTGTTTTCAGCAGAGGCAACCGTCAGAGCATCTGGCGTAACCCCTGGAGCGCCAACAGTACTGAGTTCACTTGTCCCGGTATTATTGACCGGATTACCATCCGCAGTCGACCCGGCAACACCGGAGTTCCCAGCAGAGATAACATTAATGACGCCAGCCTCTGATGCCTTTGCTACGGCTTGTTGCTCTGGATCACTTGGATCGACATCTGATGAAACTGAGCCCAAACTCATGTTGATAACGTTGGCCCCCAGCTTAACTGAATCTTCGATCGCGGAAATGATGTCGTCATCATAGGCTCCAGAATTCTTGGCATTGTTGGAGAAGACCTTCATTGCCAAAAGCTGGGCATCAGGAGCAACACCTTTGACTTGGCCATTGGCCCCGGCAATCCCGGCCACGTGCTGGCCGTGCATTTCGCCAGACCCATTGTCCACGATTTGGTCGTTCTTATCAGCGTAGTTATAGCCGTAAGGAACCTTCTCCGTGTAATACTTCCCATGACCTAGCTTACTCTTGTCGCTTTCAACCTCACTCTTACTCAACGCGGTGCTGACGCCACTGTCCAACTTCAAGTCCTGGTGGCTGGAGTCGATCCCGGTATCAATGATCGAAATGACCATACCTTCACCCTTGAGCTTTTGTTCTTGCCAAACGTCCTGCACTTGGGCCATTTGATCAGCACTCTCATCGGTTGGGTGATAAACCTTGACAGGCGTAACGTTCTTAACCTGGGGCATATCCTTAACCTTGTCGATATCGTCTAAATCCATATCGATTGAAAAAGCATTGACCAAGTAGCCGAACTGCCGGCGGACCTTGTTGCCGGTGATTTCTTCTACCTGCTTGATAACCTTTTCTTGACCATCCTTGACTTGGTCACTTGCCTGCTCAATCTTTTTCACTGAGGCAGCTGATCCAGTCGGCTTACTGGTGTGATCAAATGCCGCTGACTTGTTCAGACTGACAATCACCCGGACCGAGGACTCATTCTTCTTGCTGACAGCTTGGCCAGAAGCCTGTCTTTGCTCTTTAGCAGCCTCTTGGAACTTGCTGTAACTCTTCTTAGCGTTATAGCGCTGCTCTTGCTGCAAGTACTTAGTCAATGCTGCCCGGCTAGCCGACCGTGGACTAACCGTTTCTTGACTGGCAGCTTGGACAAAAGTGGCTGACTGGAAAGTTCCCGCCAGTGGACTCGCTGATAGGAGCAGTGCTGCCGCTAGTTCAGCCACTTTGTTCAAATGGCGTGCGGATTTTTTCTTCTGCATCTGTTTCCGTAACTCCTTTAGACAAATAAATATTTTTATTAGCAAGCCTTTCATCACACAGCTTTAGCTCACTAATATTTCATAATCATACCATAGTTTAAATTAAAGTTAAGTGCTTTTTAGCAGAATTTTAAATCAAACAGTGGAAAAGTAACTTCTGAACGCCAAAAAACAAAAAACACATTATTTCAGCAATACGCGAGAAAATAACGTGCTATGAAGTTAAAAATCTACAAAATACTAACTTAAAGTTGATTCGCTAAAGTCGTGGTATAGTGTTACCTTTTTGATTATAATAACACCGTCCCTATTTAAACATAGTTCTATCAGCCTTTTCATTTAAGAAAAGAATATTGACAAATTTTAGCTATAGCTTTTTAAGTTAGATTTACATTAAAATGTTTCACTTATAAAGCAAAAGAAAAAGCAGCCAGCACCTGCTGACCGCTCTCTAGTCTTCTATCATTTTGATCATGTTGTACCAGATTTCCCCGGCATGCTCTGACTCAGCTTGCCCATGGTTGACGTAGCCATTCTTTTCGTAAAATGGCACCCGGTCTTCCAGACAGGTCAAGGCGATCCGCCCCCGCTTCATTTCCTTAGCGGTCTCAGCGAATCTATCTAAAAGCTGGCTGCCGATCCCCTGCCCCCGGTAATCCGGATGAACCGCGATGGTCAAGACCATTTGGTTGCCGCCAGGGCCCGCCAGACTCTCTGTCTCTTTTTCATACATCCAGTCCTCGATGTAGTCATACTTGCTGTCAACGACTGGCCCGGTAATAAAGCCCACGATCTCTTCTTCCAAATTTCTGGCGACCAAAAAGCTCCCGGTAAATTTCTGAATTCTCTCTTTATACTGAGCCGGACTGCCCGCTTCTGCCTCATTGAAACCAGCTCTTTCAATTTCCACGATCCTGTCTAAATCTTCCGCTCTTGCCTGGTCAAATTTCAGCATGCTCTTCTCCTTAAATACAAAAAGCACGTCTCTGTCAATCCAGAGAACGCGCCTCGTTTTATTCTTTTTAAAATTGTCTGTTAGATAGCCATCGCGTTAACTTCAGCAGCCACGCCCAGCTTAGCTAAAACCAAGGCTGGAGTGTTGGCATTCTCAGCTACAGCGCTGCGAACTTGCTGGTTCTTGTCTTGGGCCAGCTTCTTCAGGGCAGCTGCGTCTTCGCTCAGCTTAGCTGCCAAGATCCGCAGACTTGCGTAGTTTGAGTTAGTTTGCTTGCCCAAGAGAGCAACCCATTCCTTCTTAGCTACGATTTGGTCCAGCTTCAGCCATTCAGTGACCTTGCACTTGCCAAAGTCAGTTACCTGGCCCCAGCCACTTACTTCGTAAATGGTGATGCCTTCTTCACTTGGGTATTGGCTGGCGTTGACAACAGAGTCTTCCAGCTTTTCGTAGATAGCCAGGTAGCGGTTGTGGTAGGTCTTGCCTGCCAGGTAGCTGCGGCCTTCACGGAAAAGCTTGCCTTCCTTAGCTGAGAATACAAGATAGCCCTTAACTGCTTGTTCGATAGTTACGTTAGTCATATTTACCTATCCTTGAATAAATTTAATGACATAGTATAGTACGAATGATATTCAATTTCCCCGGCATCAAGATTCGCCTCTGGCTCGAGAAAAAAGCTTGTAAGCATCTTTTCTTTGTTTCTATTAGGCATTTCCTTAATGCGTTGAAACGATTATAACAGACTCTTTCCTAAAAATGTGCATAAAAAATATTTTCAGTCTTTTTTGCTTATTTTAACTTCACTATAGTCAAAAGTCGTTTTATTTGGCTTTTTACTTAAAAATAAAGTTAAGCGCTTGTAAAGTAATTCCAAATTATCTCTTAAAATCCTTGGCAGAGCCCCCTTTTCCGCTCTTTATTCTGTTATCCTAAATAGGCAAAAGGTACAAGCAGGACAAGCTCCCTTGTACTAAACAGTCACAAACTTAAATAGATTAGAGGTAATACAGGTCATGAACGAGACAATCACGCAGCTGATTCAAAACTATGGCTATGTCGCCGTTGCCTTGTTGATTGCAGCTGAAAATATTTTTCCCCCAATCCCTTCCGAACTGATCCTGCCCTTTACCGGTTTCCTGACCCTGTCAGCCAACCTGTCTGTCCCGGGAGCCATCATCGCCTCCACGATCGGTGCCTTCATTGGCGCGGTAACTCTCTATTGGGTCGGCACCTTCTTTGACCAAGACCGCCTTTCCCGCTTCGCCGCCAGCAAGGTCGGCCGCCGCTTCGGCCTCTCCCCGGAGAAAATCACCAAGACGGAAAACTACTTTAACAGCCACGGCCGGGCAGCCACCTTCTTTGGCCGCTTTATTCCAGTCGTCCGCAGCTTAATCTCCCTGCCAGCCGGGATGAGTCGCTTCTCTTTAGCCCGGTTCAGCTTCTACACCATCCTGGGCACGGCAATCTGGAACACGGTCTTGATCTACACCGGCCGCTTTGCCGGCAATGCCTACCAGCAAGTGGTCCAGGAATTTGAAGGCCTTAGCTT
>OGOF01001019.1_pt1 | contig 18517 bp, 13 predicted proteins | sample 1552621 | NCBI WGS metagenome assembly OGOF01 (sample SAMEA2580156, study PRJEB22360) | human gut metagenome | biome: human gut; feature: human-associated habitat; material: faeces | place: Denmark | collected 2008/2010
AAAGCGAATCCCAAAGCCCCTCAAAAATGATCGGTCCCCCCGCCTCAACGACCTCTGCGAAGAGGCCGATATCCCCGTCTGGCACTGGCATGGCGATGTCTCGCAGTCGCACAAGGCTAAGCTCATCAAAAAACCGAGCGGCATCTTGCAGATTACGCCCGAGTCACTCGAGGCGCTCTTAATCCATAAGCACATGGCGATTCCGCGCATGTTTTGCGACCTGCGCTACGTGGTCATCGATGAGGTCCACTCGCTCATGCGCGGCGACCGCGGCGGCCAGACGCCCTGCCTTATTGAGCGCCTCTCGCGCATGGCGGGCGTGCAGCCCCGCCGCATCGGCCTTTCTGCCACCATCGGCGACCCCGAGCGCACGGGCGCTTTTCTCTCACAGGGAACGGGGCGCGACTGCGTTATCCCCCGCTTTGAAGAGCCGCGCCACGTGTGGCGCATCTCCATGGAGCACTTCTACAACTCGGGTCCCCAGGCACAGCAGCGGAGATTCGAGAGCACGGGTCCTCAAGAGGCCGAAGTGCTTGCGTGCGAGCGCATCGAGGCGGCGGCATCCGCGGCACTGCCCGCCGGCGCCCAAGACATGCGTCACAGCGGACAGCTCACACAAGAGGAGCGCCGTCAACGTCGTGAGCGGGCACGGGGCAAGGCCGCTCCCAAGGACCGCCAAACTTCCTCGGCCCCCGAGGGCGAAGTCGACATCCCACGAGCGACCGAGCAGGCGCTTCTCAACCCCACCGACACAGCACCAGACAACGCCGACCCCGGCATGGGCTATATCTTCGAACACACCCGCGGCCGCAAGTGTCTGGTCTTTGCCAACTCGCGCGAAGAGGCAGAGGCCGTATGCTCCATGCTGCGCAGCTACTGCGAGAGCCGACACGAGCCCGACCGCTTTCTCATCCACCATGGCAATCTTTCGGCATCGCTACGCGAGGCGGCAGAAGAGCTCATGCGCGACGAGGAACAGGCACAAACGACCGTCACCACCTCTACGCTGGAGCTCGGTATCGATATCGGCCGCCTGGAGCGTGCGTTTCAGATCGATGCGCCATTTACCGTCAGCTCCTTTTTGCAGCGAATGGGCCGCACGGGACGCCGCGATCTTCCGCCCGAGATGTGGTTTGTCATGCGCGAGGAAGAGCCCGAGCCGCGCACGATGATGCCCGAGACCATTCCGTGGAAGCTCCTGCAAGGCATCGCGCTCGTACAACTCTATCGCGAGGAAAAATGGGTCGAGCCGCCCGAGCTCGATCGACTCCCCTACAGTCTGCTCTACCACCAGACCATGTCGACGCTTGCCAGTACCGGAGAGCTCACGCCGGCCGAACTTGCCCAGCGCGTGCTCACGCTCAGTTATTTCCATCGCGTCTCGGCCGATGACTATCGCGTGCTGCTGCGCCACCTCATCAAGATCGACCATATCCAGGTCACCGAGGGCGGTGGGCTCATTGTGGGCCTCGCGGGCGAACGCATCATTAACAACTTTAAGTTCTACGCCGTGTTCCAGGAAAACGAGGAGTTCACCGTCCGCAGCGAGTCGGCCGAGCTGGGCACAATCGTCAATCCCCCACCGCCCGGTGAGCGCATCGCCATCGCAGGCCATTGCTGGATTGTCGAGGAAGTGGACTGGAAGCGCCACACTGTCTTTGCCACGCAGGTCAAGGGCCGGGTGCCGGCCTACTTTGGCGACTGCCCCGGCGACATCAATACACACGTACTCGAGCGCATGCGCAAGGCGCTCAACGAGCACGCGACATATCCGTACCTCATGGGTAACGCACGGGCCCGCTTAGCGCAGGCTCGCCATACGGCCGAGATTTCGGGTGCGGGAACTAAGCCGCTCATCAACCTGGGTGGCGACACCTGGGTGCTTTTCCCCTGGTTGGGCAGCTACGCCTTTCTGGCGCTCGAACGTATGCTCAAGATTAAATGTGCCGCGGAGCTGGGCCTTCGCGGACTCGACCCATCGCGCCCGTACTTTATGCAGTTTAAGATGAAGGCCGACGAGGAGACGTTCTTTGAGGTGCTCGCCACCGAGGCCGAGAAGGACTTCAATCCCATCGAGCTCGTCTATCCCGGCGAGGTGCCTTATTTTGATCGCTACGACGAGTACGTTCCCGAGGAGCTCGTGCGCAAAGGCTTCGCCGAAGGCGTGCTCGACATCGAGGGCATGAAGCAGCGCGTCCTCAGCTGGCGCGACCACGCCTAAGGCCAGTCCTTTTTGGGACGGGGAGACTTACTTGTCGTGAAGGATGGTGCCGAGGAAGTCGGTGTCGAAGGGCACAGCTTCGGCAAAGGCGTAGTCGCCGTCGCTGGCGATGAGCAGATAATTCTCCTCGCCGCCGAACTCTGCATCGCCACAGGGGACCACCCAAGCATGGTCGAACACCTCAAGCGCCGTGGCGGCACAGTCGCGCAGGAACGTCACATCGCTCCCCTCGTTTGCGCTCACGATATTGGCCACGTAGATACCCCCGGGGTTCAGGCTGCCCCGCACCAGACGCAGCGCCTCAACGGTCGCCAGCCCGCGCACGGGCTCGGCACCGCCAAAGCAATCGCTCACGACCACGTCGTAGCGACGATGGCCCACGCTCGTCACACCCAAATACGAGCGAGCCTCAGCGGTTATCACCCGCAGGCGATCGCCCGCCGCGCGCTCCAGCTCGTCTAGGTAGAACCAGCGGCGCGCCAGGCGCGTAACCTCGGCATCGTACTCAATGACGTCCATGCGCAAGCTCTCGTGCGACATCAGCGCGAACTTGGGATAGGCAAACCCGCCGCCGCCCAGCATAAGCATGCGGTCGATACCGTGACCGTAAGCGTCGCGCATCGCATCCTCGGCCTCAAACACGTCATCAAACGAACGATAGTACGTAAAGACGGGCTCCGCCCAACGCTCGCCAACGTAGCTTGCACTTTGGTAGACGCCGCCTTGTACCAATACGCGGACTTCGTCGCCGCCCTCGTCGTGCACGCGCTTCACACGCGCCAACCCATTGCGGGTTCGCGCAACCTGCAGACAGGCAGCACGAACAGCGACGGCGGCCGCACCAAGCGCCGCGGCTCCCAGAGCAACGCCGGCAACGACGCCGGCAGAAACACTCGGCTTGTTCATCTAGAGCTCCTTTTGCAGATAAAGGCCATAGTCATAAAATCCAAGATGGCGATAGTACTCGCGCGTACCAATCGCGCTGATCACGTTGATGCGCGCATAGCCCGCGTCCCGAGCAATATGGCACGCACGCTCCACCAGCGACCGTCCCAATCCATGGTGCTGGGCTGCCTGGCCTTGATCCCCCACGCGCGCCGCCATGCCATACACGTGTACCTCGCGAATCATCGCCTCGTCCGGCATCGTCGGCAACTCGTCCGCATGTGCGGCAACAAAAGCGCGAACGGGCAGCGACAGACGCAAAAAGCCGGCGATCTTGCCTTCGGGCGTCACCCACTGCAAAAAGCGTTCACGCGTCACCGGCGTCTCGTAAGCGACCTCATCAAGAGACAGTTCATCCAGGTCGGCACCCGCGGTACTGATCTCGCGATAGCGAATCTCGCGCACCGTCGCACCGTCACCCCGAGCAGCCAGGCGGTTCTCAACGAGCTGACGCAGGTTGGGCTTCTTGTTGCCCACCATGATGTCGTCGGAGCTAAAGTCGCGGATCATGCGGCTGATGCGGCAGAACGCCGGCGTCACCACGATGTCGTCGGCCAGCACATCGAGCAGTTCTTCCTCGGTATAGGGGCGCCACTCGCCGCGCTCATAGCGGCCCACCAGACGCGAGCCCTCGATGAGCGCGCACGGGTAGACCTTGACCTCGTCGGGCATAAAGGCCCCCTCGGTCATAAAGCGCTCGTAGTCGCGCTTGTCCCCCTCGGGCGTGGCGCCCAGCAAGTTGAGCATAAAATGCGCGTGGATCTTAAAGCCAAACAGACGCGCAAGCGAAAACGCCCGCTCGATCTGAGCCACCGAAATGCGACGCTCGTTGATATCGAGCAGGTGCTGGTTGAGGCTCTGGATGCCCATCTGAATCTTGGTGCAACCCAGGCGGCGGATAAGCGTGAGCGCCTGGGGCGTCACGGCATCGGGGCGCGTCTCGATAACGAGCCCCACCACGCGATGCTTCGCCGTCTCGTTGATGCGCTGCTGACGCTCAAGCTCCTCCATCGTTGCCGTCTGCCACTCAGTGACCTCGCCCCACGGCGTACCGGGACCGTACAGACGACGCACCGCACGGTTATAGCCGCCCACGGCAGCATCCACACGCCCCTGCTCGTCGGCAACGCCGGCAGCAAGCTCGACCTCGTCTGTCGCAATGCCGGCGGCCCGATAGCGCTCACGGCGCTCTGCTACCACAGGCGGCAGGGCATCGGCGGGAGCGTCATCGAGCAGACGCCCCGCCTCGGCACGGCTGATGCCCGGACGTGCCAACATGGGGTTGGCCGCCACGCCGGCGACGGCATCGTCATTGAGTGCACGGAAAAGCTCCGACATAAACCATGTCTGATAGCCTTCCGGATAGTCGCTCCAGGTACCGCCAAGCACAATGAGCTCGATCTTATCGGTCGCATGCCCCATCTGCGAAAGCGCGGTCAGGCGAGCGCTCACCTGCAGATACGGGTCAAAGCAATTTTGCTCCGCACGGGCGCATGCCGGCTCGGCGTGCAGATAGCTCTTGGGCATGCGCAGATCGTTGGGGCAAAACAGGCAATCGCCCGAGCATGGCCAGGGCTTGGTAATGACGGTAATGGTCGCCACGCCCGAGGCCGTTCGGCGCGGCTTCATACGCAGGACCTGCAGCAGTTGACGCTCCAGATCGGAATCGACATTCCACGCAGCCCACCGAACCGGCTCCTCACGTTTAACCCGCTGGTAGAACGGCAGCAGACGGCGCTTGGCCAAATCGCGTTTGTCGGCACCCTCACGGCGCGCCTCGGCATGTATCAGTTTGACGAGCGCTTTGTCGTCCACGGTCTCGCCGCGACGCAGGGCCTCGAGTATGTTCAAGATAATCTGTTCCATGTCCCCATTGTAAAGGCAAAGGCGCCGGAGCCGATCTCGGCTTCGGCGCCTTCATCAAAGAGCATGCCTATATGTACCGATCTCCGAAAACCGCATGTCACTCCGGATCAAACGACATGTCGCCCGAACCGACCTCGAAACGATACGTAGCAGACTTATCGCCGTTATCGAATTCAAGATTCAATATGGTCTCGCCATCGTAGCCAAGCGGAAGGAAATCGCTCTCGAAGTCACCGCTGCCCACGGTGAGGCTCGCCTTAAAGCCCGTCGAGTTCGGAACCATCATCTCCACATCGCCCGAGTCCACGCTTACGTCCATCGACTTCGCGGGGGCCTGGTAGAGCTCGAACGTCACATCGCCCGAACCGACCTCGGCATTCAGAGTGTCGGTCACGGTGCCCGCAAACGCGACGTCTCCCGAGTCCAACGTCAAATCAAAGTCGTGGCACGCAATGTCCGCGACCGTCAGGTCTCCCAACCCCACGTTTGCCGTAATGCCCATCATGTTATCGGCAAGCTCACGCGGCAGTTCAATGGTGACCTTACGGTCATGGGCGCGCTCGTCATCGCAGTCGAACTGGCTAATCTTGAGTGTAGAGCCCTCGATCTTAACAAGATTCTGAGTGGCGGCATCGGAAGCAGACGCCCCCTTTGCAACGCGCCCGCTTTCGATAACACGCACCGGGCCGCCAGAAACACATTTGACCTCGACCGTGCCCGACGTCACGTCCAAATCAAGCGATGTGAACGCGTCGGCATCAAACGTTTCGCTCGAAAGCTGTTGAGGCCGAGCGGAATAGTTACCGCTATCCAAAAGATCGTCCTCGTCAAGCGCATCGTCCATACCAGACAAGCCGGATACAACATCGTCGAGATCCCACGGACCATCAAAATGGATCAATGTCCGCGAAACGCCAAAGACAAGCCCAACAATGAGCACAAACGCTCCGATGCCAACACCCAGGCGTACCTTGGATTCATGCGAAAGCTTCATCATTCGTCACCCTCTTTGGCACATGGCTCAGCGGTGGTCGTGGTAGCCACGTCAGCATCGGGTTCCGCAGAAGCATCCTTCCCCTGGGCCTTGATCGCCACCGGCGCCGGACCAACCTGAATATCCCCGCGTGCCCAATCACCATCGAGCGCACGCGCCACCCAGTGATAGATGGGAATCGTGAAGAAGATCAGCGCGGCAAAGGGGCCAGCACCAAACAGGAACATCAGCAAAAAGAACAGCAGCCAGCACACGGCCCAATACGGGAACGACTGGAACGGGCCCTTCACCGGAGTCGAGCCAACTGCGCCGCCACTCGTCACCTGCGCCGTAGCAGCATTGGCGGCCTGCGCACTCCAGCTTGCCGCTTGTGCCGCCTTGGCCGCAGCATCACTCGCCTGTGTTGCCGCCTCGGTGGCGCGCGCCGCCGCCTCATGGGTGCGGGCACGTTCCGCCGCCTCGGCCTCGCGCTGACGGGCGCGGTCCTCGTTCTCAAACTCGATATCGTCCTCGATCTCGTCGCTCGGATTGAGCAGCTCGTCCAGGCTCACGCCATAGAGCTTGGCGAGCGAGATCAAGTTCTCAGTATCGGGCGAGCTCTCCGCGCGCTCCCACTTACTGACCGCCTGGCGCGACAGCCCTAACTTTCGCGCCAGCCCTTCTTGGCTAAAGCCCTTGCTGCGACGAAGGTCGGCGAGCCGCTGCGCAGTTTCTACATTCATGGTTCCTCCTATGTGATGCCAGCCGTGCCGCCGGACCGTTTTTGTTCTTAAGGCGCCTTGCACAGTTAAAAATCTATCCGCCACCGCCAAAAGCATGCCACCTATTCTAGTGAGATTTTTGACAACCGGCGGTTGCGGGTGCATATGAGCTGCGGAAATGTGTCCAAACAAAGCAATGACCCGTAGCTTGGTTGTCCCCGTTGCGGCGTTAACGGTAGTATGGTCGTACTGTTTATTCCGCACCGCCAACGGAGGGAGTTCCGCGCCGTGAACCGCGATTTCGCCTCATCGCTTATCCAGCTCAACAATACGTTCTATCGCGAGCACTCCGCCTCCTTCTCCGATACGCGCCAGGCCCCGTGGCCCGGCTGGGTGCGCACCATGGACATTGCGCTCGGGCAGCTCGACGTCGCCACGATCGAGCATCCCGTCCGCGTCTTCGATCTTGCCTGCGGCAATATGCGATTCGAGAACTTTGCCGCCGGCGGCGCACTTGCCGCCAAGGGCGTCGACGGGGCAAACCCCTCGGCAGATGCCAGTTGCCCGTTTGAGTTCTACGGCGTCGACTCGTGCCAAGACCTGGCCATCGATGCACATGGCCACGCGCTACGCATTCCCAACCTGCACTTCCAGGAACTCGACGTGCTCGATGCCCTTATGAAGCTCAACCCCGCCGAGACGCCCGACGTGCTTTTCGACGCCCCGCTCGCCGACATCTCGGTCTGTTTTGGCTTTATGCACCACGTGCCGTCGTGCGAGTACCGTGTACGCGTGCTCGACGCTCTGGTGCGTCAGACACGCCCGGGCGGCATCATCGCCATCAGCTTTTGGGAGTTTATGAAGGACGAGCGCATGGCGCGGAAGGCCGTTCGAGCCGAAGCCCGCGCCCAGCTCACCCCGCCGTTTGAGGGTTACGATTCCGCGCAGTTTGAAGCCGGTGACCACCTCATTGGCTGGCAAAACGACCGCCACGCCTACCGCTATTGCCATCACTTTGACGATCAGCAGATCACCGACCTGGTGCGCGGCGTCCGTACGTTCTACAAGAGCGGCGAGGTCCCCGTGCGCGAGCTTGAGCGCTTCCATGCCGACAGCCGCAGCGGCGAGCTCAACCGCTATGTGATTCTCAAGCGTCTGTAGGCACCGACGACTCGCCGCCGAGCCGCACCGTATCTTTCGGGCACATCGTGCCCACCCCTTCCAACCCATTACCGGAACATGCAGTTATGCGTTCCATACTTATGACCAAGGAGCCTCATGGGAGCCGTCCACGTTCGCACGCCTAAGAACTTTGTGCTCGAGGAGCGCCTGGAGCGCTACGCCGATGCGATTGAGACGAACCCCGAGGTATATGCCGGAGATTGGCGCGAGGCCTGTGCGCCCGCAGGCAGCAAGCCCTTCGAACACCTGCACCTGGACCTTGGCTGCGGCAAGGGAACCTACCTTGTAGAGCGCGCGGCCCACGAGCCAAACACGCTCTTTGTCGGTATGGACCAGGAGCCCATCTGCATCGCCTATGCCGCGCAGAAAATCTGCGAGCAGGAGCTATCCAACGCACTCGTCCTGCCCCGAGGCGCCGCATCGCTGCCGCAGCTGTTTGCCACAGGCGAGCTCGATGCCATCACCATCAACTTTCCCACACCGCAGCCCAAGGCCAAGTACGCCAAAAAACGACTCGTCCATGTCGACCATCTGATGCTCTACCGCCCGCTCTTTTCAGCCGGCGCTACCGTCACGCTGCGCACCGACAGCAAGCCGTTGCGCGATTACGCCCTGGGACAGTTTGCCGCGGCAGGCTACGACACGCTTTGGGTAAGTGACGACGTCCGCCGCGACCATCCCGAGCATCCCGAGACCGAATATGAATGCCGCACGCGCGAGATGGGTGCCGTCGTCTATGGCATTTGCGCCACACCCGACGCGCGGCCTAGCGATGAACAGCTCGCGGCGGGCCACGAGCAGGAGCAAAGCCTTGCCTGCTACCTGCCCGATAACCTCGATGAGCTTACCTATGTGCCCCTCGGCATGGAAGAGGCCGTCGAGAACTTTAAAAACCGCGCCCGCAAGGGCAAGAAGCGTCTGCCGCAAGAGTCCTAGGGGCTTCTGATGGTCGCGACGTCGGCAAACAAGCGCGAATAGGCACCGGCGAACGACCCTCAAGCCTAAGTGAGTAGACTTTTTTGCAATAGCCAAGCACAACCCGCGTAGCGAAAAATAAAACCGCAGGTAGAGCCCTTGTGCAAAAGCCATGTGCTCGCGACATCGCAAAAAGTCTACTCACTTAGTTGGCAACCGCACCAAACGGCCGGGCAGAACGCCCATTTCCTGCATTTTCTCGCGCGCTGGCACCCCGCGCCGCTGCTACGCCATAATAGTTGGCGGACAAACGGCGAGAGAAAGCAACCACATGGCACAGACCACGACAGATACTTCCGCCAGCACCGTTTCTGGCGCCGGCGCCGCCAGCTCGTTCTCGGGCGGCACGGGAACCGAAGCCGAATTCGGCTCGCTCGGCGCGCTCTCCCCCACCTGGTGGGAGCCCGAGGATGGTAGCGAGCCCGAACCATGGCTCACGCCCGATCAGGCCTTCGAACGCTTCTTTGAATGGACAAGCGACCGCGGTATTGAGCTGTGGGACCACCAGGAAGAGGCCCTCATGGATCTAGCCGCCGGTGACCATGTCATTTTGGGAACACCGACCGGATCGGGCAAGTCGCTTGTCGCGCTAGGCATGCTCTTTATGGGCATGGCACAGGGCAAGCGCTGTTATTACACGGCCCCCATCAAGGCTCTGGTCAGCGAAAAGTTTTTCGACCTTGTGCAGGTGCTCGGCCGCGATAACGTCGGCATGATCACCGGCGACACGCATATCAACACCAAGGCGCCCGTCATCTGCTGCACGGCAGAAATCCTTGCCAACGATGCACTGCGCGAGGGCGAGGGCGCCGACGTGGGCTGCGTCGCCATGGACGAGTTCCACTATTTTGCCGACCCCGACCGCGGCTGGGCCTGGCAGGTGCCACTGCTCACCCTGCCCCACACGCAATTCATGCTCATGAGCGCCACGCTCGGCGATGTTACTGCCATCGCCGCCTCACTCGAGGAACACACCGGCGCTACCTGCGACTTGGTCGTCGATGCCCCACGCCCCGTGCCGCTGAGCTACGACTACGTGACGACCTCCCTCGAGGGCACCGTCGAGCTCGCGATGCGCGGCGGAGAGGCCCCGCTCTATATCGTGCACTTTAGCCAGGATGCCGCCCTTGCGACGGCACAGTCGCTCGCCAACTTTGGCATTGCCAGCAAGGAGCAGCGCGAGGCCATCAAGGAGGCGGCCAAGGGCACGAGCTTCTCGACGGCCTTCGGCAAGATCCTCAAGCGTTTGCTTGGCTGCGGCGTCGGCGTGCACCACGCCGGTATGCTGCCGCGCTATCGCCTACTGGTCGAACGCCTGGCGCAGCAGGGCCTACTGCCCGTCATTTGCGGCACCGACACACTCGGCGTCGGTATCAACGTGCCCATCCACACCGTGGTTCTCACTGCGCTCACCAAGTTCGACGGCTACAAGATGCGTCGCCTGCGCGCCCGCGAGTTCCATCAGATAGCCGGCCGCGCCGGCCGCTCGGGCTTCGATACCGAGGGCATGGTGATTGCCGAGGCACCCGAGCACGAGATCGAGAACGCCAAGCTCATGGCCAAGGCGGGCGACGACCCCAAGAAGCTCCGCAAGATTAAAAAGAAAAAGGCCCCCGAGGGTTTTGTCACCTGGAACAAGCAGACCTTTGAGCGTCTGATTGAGACGCAGCCCGAGACGCTCAAGCCGCGCCTGCGCATCACGCACTCCATGGTGATTAGCGTGGTCGAGCAGGGCGGCGATGCCCGAGCCCGCGTACACGACCTCATCGAGACGAGCCTGCAGACTTCCGAGGAAAAGGCTAAGCTCGAGGTTCGCGCCGACGAAATCTTCGCCACGCTCATCGATTCCGGCGTCGTCGTTCGCACCGAGGTGCCGCCCGCGCCTGACGCCCCGACTGACGCCGCACCAGACATCGACTATGCGCTGACGGTCGATCTGCCCGAGGACTTCGCACTCGATCAGCCGCTCTCGCCGTTCTTGCTTGCCGCGTTGGAGCTGCTCGACCCCGAGAACGAGGCCTATACCATGGATCTGATCTCGATGGTCGAGGCAACGCTCGAGGATCCCAAGCAGGTGCTGCGCGCACAGGAGCGCGCCGCGCGCGACCGCGCGATGGCCGAAATGAAGGCTGACGGCGTCGAGTATGAGGAACGCCTGGAGCGCATCCAGGATGTCACCTACGAAAAGCCGCTCGAGGACTTGCTCGATGCCGCCTTCGACAAGTACTGCCAGGAAGTACCCTGGGCAAACGACTACCAGCTCTCGCCCAAGAGCGTTCTACGCGATATGCTGGAAAGCGCGAGCGATTTTAAGGGCTACATTCAAAAGCTCGGCATCGCCCGCTCCGAGGGCATTTTGCTGCGCTACCTGGCAGAGGCCTACCGCTCGCTCGACCGCACCGTGCCCATCGAGAAGCGTGACGAGCGCCTACGCGACATTATCTCGTGGCTGGGCTTTGTGGTGCGCTCGGTAGACTCGAGCCTGGTGGACGAGTGGGAGAATGCCGGCAACCCGGCAGCCCTCGATGCTGCGCCGCCGCAGGGCATCGACGAGGTCGTGGCGGACCGTCGCGGCTGCACGCTGTTGGTGCGCAACGCGCTCTTCCGCCGCGTGACCCTTGCCGCCCGCGAGCACATTCGCGACTTGGGCGAGCTCGACGACGACTGGGGCATGAGCGAGATCCGCTGGCAAAAAGCACTCGACGCTTACCACGAGCAGCACGAGGAAATCCTCACCGACGGAGATGCCCGCAGCGCCGCGATGTTTTCCATCGACGAGTCCGACGAGAAGACCGCGCACGTATGGCACGTGCACCAGATCTTTGCCGACGAGGATGGCGACCACGATTTTGGCATCATGGGCGATGTCGATCTGGACGCCACGCAAGACGGCGGCGAGGTCATCTTCAAAAACTACCGCGTCGGCTTTATCGAGGACCTGCTCGAGGACTAGCCGTACATACTGGAACGAAATGAAGTGGGGCCGCTGGCAACATCGCCAGCGGCCCCACTTTTGCACTATATGCTATGCCTTACTCGGCATCCTCGACCTCATATGAATCCGCTTCGGCGGGCTCATCGTTTGTCTCCGTCGCAGCCCCGCGCGCCTCGTCAAACGCCGCCTTCATGGTCTTGTTACCCCAGGTGAGCTTGCGAATGGTAAGATCGTCGGCCTTCTTGTTGGCCAGGCGCAGATTGTTCTCGGAGGACAGCAACGCCTCCTTGGTTTTCTGCAAATGGCTAATCGTCTTGTCGATCTCATCGATCGCCGTTTGAAACTTGCGGCTCGCGATCTCGTAGTTGCGACCGAAATCATTCTTGAACTTTTCCATCTTGGCTTCGAAGTTCGTAACGTCGATATTCTGCTGTTTGTACTCCGCCAGCTCCTGCTTATAGCGAAGCGAACCCATGGCGGCGTTGCGAAGAAGCGTGATCATGGGAATAAAGAACTGCGGACGGATCACGTACATCTTCTCGTAGCGATAGCTCACGTCCACGATGCCGGCATTGTAAAGCTCGCTCTCGGGCTCGAGCAGCGTGCAGAGCACCGCGTACTCACAGCCTTTCTGGCGACGATCGTGATCGAGTTTCTTAAAGAAGTCCTCGTTTTTATGCTTGGTCGCGGTCTCGTCGTTCTCGTTTTTCATCTCGAACATAATCGAAATGACCTCGTTGCCGCTCGCGTCGCACTCGCGGAAGATAAAGTCGCCCTTGGTACCCTCGGACGCATCGTTATCTTTCTCGAAGTACGCGTTAGGAAACGCCGTCATGCGCAGACGGTTAAACTCGGTCTCGCAGTGCTGCTCGAGCGACTCGCCCACCATCTTGGTGGACAGGCGGACCTTCATGTCCTTAAGGCGCTCAATCTCTTCATCCTTGTAGCGAATCAGGTCATCGCTCGCGCGCTTGGCCTGCGCAAGCTCGAGCTCGTGTGCCGCCTTGGCTTGCTCCTCGCGAGAATCGCGCACCGCCAGCTCGCTCGTCAGCTTGGCACGTGCCTCATCGCGCTCTCGTTCCGCCGCGGCGACCGCCTCTGACAGGTTCATTTTTGCCATCAGTTCCTGCTCGCGCAGCTGGGCACGCAGGCCCTCGGCCTCTTGCTCGGACTGAGCCTTTGCGGCGGAAAACTTCTCTTGCACCTTCGCGCGATAGTCAGCAAGCGCGCGCTCGGCCTCGCTGCAAGCGGCATCGAGCTCACGCTGCGACTCTGCCGCGGCAGCGGCAAGCGCCATCTCCTGGGCCTTGTCCGCCGCGGCAAGCCTGGCCTGCAGCTCGGCAATCTGAGCGTCGCGTGCAGCTAAATCGTTTTGAGCAGCGTTGCGCGCCGCCGACTCGGCAAGCTTTGCTTCGTCATCTTTGCGCCCAAGCTGCGCACGCAGGCTATCAATCTCACGCTGGAGTTCGGCATTCTCTTTTTGAGCATTGGCTCGTGCCTCAACCGCCGCGCGCTGGCTTGCACTCTCGCGCTCTGCGGCAGCGCCCTCGAGCTTAGCGCGCAGCTCGGCAAGCTCAGCATCGCGCTTGGCAACCTCTTGCGCCAGTTTCTGATCCGCAGTGTTCTTCTGCTCGACAAGCTGGGCATTGCGCTGAGACTCTGCCTGTTGCAAGGCAGCCGTCGAACGCGAGCGCTCAAGCTCCAGCGCCTGCTCACCCTCACGCTGGACTGCCTTCACACGCTCATCCAGGTCGCGCGAGAACTCGGCATCGCGCACCTGCTTGACGATATCCGCATAGCCGGATGCATCGACCTTAAAAACTTCGCCGCAATGCGGGCACTTGATCTCGTTCATAGCAGCTCCTCGATGGACGCAAATATCAACCGGCTACACTCTACCGCGCCGCGCGGACAAAAAAGGCGCCGCCGCCATAATGGCAACGGCGCCAGAACCACCACAAAGGTGCCTGTCCCCTTTGTGGTGGCTCTGGCGCCCTATAACCCAAAGAAGCTAAGAATCTGATCGCGGCTTACGGGCTTGTACTCGTTAGCATCGAGACCGACATCGTAGCGAAAGATAGGGCGCTCGCGATCGCGGTTGCGTGCGTTGGCGCGGTCACCCCTGCTGTGGATATGCCCATGCAGCATAATGGCGCCACGTGCCTTGCCGTTCCAGCTGAGCATGGGGTAGTGGCTCATAACCAGACGATGGCCCTTGGCATAGCCGGGAGCAATCTCCAGGTAATCGCGCACGTCTTCCCAAATCTGCGGTACGTCGGAATCTTCCCAGTCGCCGTCATGGTTACCGCGGATGAGCGTCACGTTCTGGCATTCGATACGCTCGCGCAGGCGCACCGCCTCCGCCAGGGGCAAACGATAGGTAAAGTCTCCCAGGATGTAGAGACGGTCATCCGCAGCCACGCACTCATTGATGGCATCGATGACCTTGCGGTTCATCTCCTCGACCGAGCCAAACGGCCGGCCCATGTCGTGCAAGATATTCGTATCGCCCAGGTGCAAGTCGGCGGTAAACCACATCATCGTCTGTGTCCTCATTTCGCAACGTGTTCAACTCGTGCTAAGTATACAGACGCAGCGATGCGGCGGTTATCCAAAGAGCCCGCCGAACAGTCCGCGGCGGCGTTTGTCTTGCTTTTTCGAAGCGTCACTCTGAGTTTTCTTGTCCTGCCGTTTCTTACGATCCTGCTCCAACTCATCGTCGTCGAGTAGCAGATCCCACTCAAACGGATCGTCTGTCAGATCGAACTGGTCGTCGTCATCAAACATGGCCGCCTCCATTGCCGACTAGCGGGCATCCACCACATAGAGGCCAACGCGCACCTGGTGCCACGGGCTGCGTTCGGGGGCAACCTGTTGCACGCGGGCCTCAAACACGTCCTCGTGGCCGTAATACATCATCAAGGACAGCGGGCCGACCTCGTTTCCCGGAACATAGCCAAGCTTAGTGTTGCCGAAGTAGATCGCAACCGCCTCGGGATCATGAGGGTTATCGCGCTCGGCACACAGTTTCAGCTTATCGCCAACCTTAAGATCGCCCAGGACCAAGACACCGTCGGCATACTGAAATCCCGCGATGTGAAACGACAGAAGAACACGTGAAGGCTCGTACATAGCAACTCCCCTAACGGCCGGATAAACCGGTGTTTAACCTTATTGAGAAGTCTACGGGTCCGTGCGGACACAAATACATCCTGTCTGCGTCCTTCAATCGTTTGCCTCAACGCTTGCGCGACAGAACGCTTGCAGATAAGATAGGAACACGGATGGCACCCGTTGCCGCGGGTCTTGCCAACTCCGATACACGTTTTCATCGTGAGAAGTGGCCGTCTTCGCTTACGCGGGGGCGGCTATTTCATTCGGCCGATAAACAGACCGAGTTCGATAGCCGCAATCAACAACGCCAATAACGAAATAACATCGCTTACGTTCATACCAAATCCCTTCTAAAGGGAGTTGGCCCATCCGTGCTCCATAACAGTAGTCTAACGCAAAATGCAGGTAATAGGAACACTTGTTCGTATTACCTGCGCCCTTTTCTAATGCACAAACATGCGCACGAACTTGTGCTTCCAGCTTGCGTAAGGAGCATAGCGGAATGGCACGTCCAGCCACGTTGCCTTGTTCACGATGCTCTTCTTGTGGCTAAACGTATCGAAGCTCTCGCGTCCATGGTACTGCCCCATACCGCTCGCACCCATGCCACCAAAGCCCATATGGCTCGTAGCCAAGTGCATAATCGTGTCGTTGACGCAGCCGCCGCCAAAGGGCACGTAACGCACAAAGCGCTGCTGAACTGCGCGATCCTGGCTAAAGATATACAGAGCCAGCGGCGTCGGACGATCCGTAATAAACGTCTCGGCCTCGTCTAGGCTCTCAAACGTCAGCACCGGCAAGATGGGGCCGAAAATCTCCTCCTGCATCACGGCGTCATCGGGGGTCACGCCGTCCAAAATCGTCGGCTCAATCTTGAGCGATGACTCGCGCGCCGTGCCTCCAAGCACAACCTTATCGGGATCGATCAGCCCACGCACGCGCGCAAAATGCTTGGCGTTGACGATATGCCCATAATCCTCGTTATCGAGCGGATGCTCGCCAAACATACGGCGGGCCTCTTCCCTGATGAGGTCCAGCAGCTCGTCGTGCACGCGCGCATCGACCAGCAGGTAGTCGGGCGCCACGCAGGTCTGCCCCACGTTGAGCCATTTACCAAAGGCGATACGCCGCGCCGCAACCTTCAAGTTTGCCGTCGCATCCACGATGCAGGGGCTCTTTTCGCCCAGCTCAAGCGTCACGGGCGTAAGGTTTTTACTTGCGCGCTCCATGACGAGTTTGCCGACCGGAACGCTACCGGTAAAGAAGATCTTGTCCCAGCACTCATCGAGCAGCGCTTCGTTCTCGGCGCGCCCGCCCTCGACAACCGTCACCAGGCGCGGATCAAATGCCTCTTCACAGATTTGCTTGAGCACCGCACTCGATGCCGGAGCATAGGCGCTCGGCTTGATGACCACAGTATTGCCCGCGGCAAGGGCGCCGGCGAGCGGCTCGAGTGTTAGCAAAAATGGGTAGTTCCACGGAGCCATGATGAGCGTGACGCCATAGGGCACGGCTTGCGTTTTGCACACACTCACGGCGTTGGCAAGGTCACACGGACGCAGGCGCGGACGACTCCATCGAGCCACGTGAGCGATCTGATGACGAATCTCGGAAAGCGACGTGCCGATCTCGCACATATATGCCTCGTCATGCGACTTTCCCAAATCGGTCTTGAGTGCATGGGCAATATCGGCCTCGTGCGCCCGTACCGCATCGCGTAAACTCACGAGCGCGCGACGTCGGGCATCGACATCAAACGTGGCGTGCGTCTTAAAGTAGGCGCGCTGATCGCCGACGATGCGCGCAATTTCCTCGGTGTTCATGTGCCCTCCTAGTTCTCGCCCTCAAACATACCACCTGCAACGACTTCATACATATGCTCGAGCTCCAAGCGGTCCATTAAAAGCGGAACGGGGTACAGGGGATTGGCCTCGGCATCGGCATTCGCCGCCATCTGCGGAATGTCGGAGCGGCGAATGCCCGAGACATATTTGGGAATGTCCAAGGTAGCGTTCATTCGATCGGCCCAATCGATAAAGGCCTCGGCCGCCAGGTTGTCCTGTGCGTTAGCCGGCGCGATACCAGCCATGCGGGCGAGGTCGGCGAGCTTAGGAACAGCAGCTTCACCATAGGCGCGAAGCATGTGCGGCAGGATAATGGCATTGGCCAAACCGTGGGGAATCCCATAACGTCCGCCCAGACTGTGCGCGATGGCATGCACATATCCGACATAGGAGCGCGTAAAGGCAACACCCGCTTTATACGCTGCCGAAAGCATATTGCGGCGCGCCCGTATGTTGTCCCCACGCTCATAAGCATCGAGCAAATTGTCGTGGATGAGCAGCACCGCCTGACGCGCCATCTTGCGCGTATAGGGCGTGGTACTGCGCCCGATAAAGGCCTCGACAGCATGCGTTAGAGCATCCATTCCCGTTTGCCCCGTAATGGAGGCGGGCAGGCCGCGCGTAAACTCGGGGTCGTGCACCGCAAAGCGCGGGATAAGCACAAAGTCGTTAATGGGGTACTTGTAGTGCGTCTCGTCATCGGTAATTACCGCTGCAAGCGTTACCTCACTTCCCGTGCCCGCCGTAGTTGGAACGGCGATGAGCAACGGCAGGCGACGATGAATCCGCAGCAGGCCGCGCATCTTGTTGATGGGCTTGCTTGGCTGCGCGATGCGTGCGCCCACGCCCTTGGCACAGTCCATGGCCGATCCTCCGCCAAAGCCGATAATGGCCCGGCAGGCACTCTCTCGGTACAGGGACGCCGCTTCCTCCACGTTTGAGACCGTGGGGTTCGCACGCGTTTCGGCATAGACCGTAACGCCAATCCCCCTGGATGCGAGCGCCGTCTCGAGCGGTGCCGTGAGCCCCAGACGGGCAATGCCGGGATCCGTCACGATAAGGACCTTCTGGATCGCGCGCTTTTGAAGCACCGCGGGCACGGCATGCTCTAAAATGCGCGGCTCGGTATAGGGCAGGATCGGCAATGCAATGCGAAAAACCGTCTGATATGTTCGGCACCAGGCACGACGGGCTAGATGCATAAAGGAAACTCCTTCATTTGTTGATAGGTCAACATTTGCTCGACCGATTGTACTCAGCGGCGTCCGTATATGACTTGCAAACCGTTAATCAATCAACATCTTCATATCTCAAAATTGTTTTATTAAAAATCATTCCTAATAGGCTTCACATTTGGTTGCATTTATGGATAATAGAACTCGTCAAGACGCACGTCCGGAGAGGGCCCTTACGGGACCGGGCGAGCGCACAATCGCCATCGATCGAAAGGATCGAATCATGAAGTTTGTTTGCCCCGTTTGCGGTTATGTGGAAGAGTTCGACGGCGATCAGCTGCCCGAGGACTTCAAGTGCCCCCAGTGCGGCGTTCCCGGTTCTCGTTTCCTGAAGCAGGAGGAGGGCCAGCTCGAGTGGGCTGCCGAGCACGTCGTGGGCGTCGCCAAGATGGAGGGCGTCTCTGAGGACATCGTTGCCGACCTGCGCGCCAACTTTGAGGGTGAGTGCTCCGAGGTCGGTATGTACCTGGCCATGGCCCGTGTGGCAGAGCGCGAGGGCTACCCC